>Ga0209125_1000376_pt1 | contig 60864 bp, 50 predicted proteins | sample BarGraIncub1131A_FD_184503 | JGI IMG/M metagenome (GOLD analysis project Ga0209125, IMG submission 184503) | Arctic peat soil microbial communities from Barrow, Alaska - Barrow Graham LP Incubations 11-31A (SPAdes) (version 2) | ecosystem: Environmental > Terrestrial > Soil > Wetlands > Peat... | reverse complement strand
CCCTCCCCGGAGTAACGCGATAACAATCTCCGTTTTCTTCTTGCTTGTCAAGTAATTTTTCTTTTCCATTTGAGTCAGAAATTTAGCAATTTTTCTGCTCGGTTTTAATTGGGGCTAATATAACAGGGGATCTCTTTTACAGAGATATCAGAGATGACCGGTTTGCCTGTGAACACCCTGATTTCGAGAAAAAGATACGCGGTTTTGTATTTACGTGAGCGGTTACAAGTATTGTACGATGAATTATTAAACTTTTAATTTAAAACTATTATGAAATCAATTTCGAGATTTAAATGCTATTTCTTTCCACCCTTAATCCTGCTTGGTATTGCTGTATTCAGTTACGTAACTATGCTCCTGTGGAATGCACTACTGCCCGAACTTTTACACTTACCCATGATTAATTTTTGGCAGGCACTTGGTTTACTCATCTTATCGCGTTTACTGTTTGGCGGGTTTGGATGTCATGGTGGACATGGTCATCATCGTTTCGGGGGTAACCGGTTCAGAAACAAATGGGAAACCATGACTCCTGAAGAACGCGAAGAATTCATGAAAACACGTCAGTCTTTCGGACATTACAGGGGATGCTGTACACCGGAATCTAAGGATCAGGGAGCGAATTAATTAGTGATGTCTAAAATTTAGGGATGGCCACAAGGGCCATCCCTAAAAGGGTACCTTCGTAAAACCAGCCCTCGTATTGTGTGGCATCAACCCGTACAACTACAATGTTATCCTTTCCAAACTTCAGATAGTCCGTTAAGTCATAAGATGCGCCCATATAACCGCTTAAATTGTTTCCCAGGTAAAAACCATTGATCCATATCTTGGCGTCTCTGAAGATGCCGTCGAACTGGATCTGATAGCGTTTACCAGAGTCGGTTGCAGGGATTGCAATGTGTTTGCGATACCATCCAATGCTGGATTCAGGATAAGCTCCTCCAACAGGTTTGAAACCATGTGACTCTACGTCAAAAGATTTTGATTTGACGAATGGAAGCTCAACTGCAGGATCTGCTGCATTTCCAAAATGAAACTTCCAGTTATCGTCTATATTTAAATGGTTACTAGTTGATTTTTGCCCAAAACTAAAGGCAGAAACCAAAACTAAGAAAACAAGACTCGACAAAAACAACCTGATTTTTTGCATAGTTCTACATGTTTATTTGTAATTATAAAAGAATCTGATCAGTCTACTTGAAAGCATCCAACGCTTTAGTGGGTTTGCCATCACTACCCCAAGCGCTCAAAGCGTAACCACTCCAGCTTCTGGCACCCTCGGGTTCCCAGTATATCACACCGAGTCCTTTGCCATTTGGAACCTCTTTCACTTTTTGCTGAACGGCCATCAACATATCATAGGTGTTTTGTGCCTTGGTGTCTTCACCCCCCACTTCAACCACCATAACTTCTTTTCCATAGCGCAAGGCCATGTCATTTAAATTCTTTCCCAGGTCGTCAATCGAAAGGGTATAGTCAGGATTGCTGGTAAGCCAAAAGGGGTAATAGGAAAATCCGATCACATCCCATTTTGCATTATTGGCTTTAGCATTATCGAACCAGGTCGTAAATCGTTTGCTGTTGTTACCCTGGTCGAGATGAAGGATTACTTTTGTGGCAGGACTCACTGCCTTAATGGCATCGTATCCCTTATTGATCTGCTGCGCCAACTGTGGCCAGTTTGAAGTTTTCCCTTCTGGATAGATCATCCCACCGGGAATCTCGTTTCCAACCTGTACCCATTCCGGCGTCACACCTGCTTTTTTCAGGGCGCTCATCACATCGAAGGTATAATCATAAAGATCTTTGCACAAGGTTTGAAAATCATGACCTTCCCATGCAGCTGGTTTTCTTTGTTTGCCGGGATCAGCCCAACTGTCGCTGTAATGAAAATCGATCATGATTCTCATTCCCCATTTTTTAGCCCTTAAGGCCATCGCTACGGTTTCATCTTTGCTGCAGTGACCACTGGCCTTGTTATTGGAAGGATTTACAAAGGTTCTTAAACGGATGGTATTGATTCCATGATCCTTCAGGATTTTCATGCAATCCTCCTCTTTCCCTTTCTCATCCAGGAACTTGTACCCGGTAGCTTCCATCTGAGGCAACCAGCCAATATCGGCTCCTTTTACAAATACATTGGTTCGTGGTGTGTTGGTTGTTAATTTTTTCAACGTACACCCGGAAGTAAAAATGATTAAAAAGAGTAAAGTGAAGAATGAAAAATGAGTTGTTTTCATCAGATGAATTTATATTTAGAATAAACGCTATACCGTTTTGTTGGTCAATCAAAATTAAGAAACTTTATCAAAAAAAGCCTTACAAAAATGTAAGGCTTTTTAAAATGAACCATGAAAACTAAAACCACTAAAAACTAATAAATACCCTGGCTGATCATAGCATTTGCAACTTTGATAAAGCCTGCAATATTTGCCCCTTTAACATAGTTTACAAATCCATCCTGATCTTTTCCATGCTCAATACACTGTTGATGAATGTTTTTCATAATTTGGTGAAGTCTGGCATCAACTTCTTCACGGGTCCATGAGAGACGCATTGAATTCTGACTCATTTCCAGACCTGATGTTGAAACACCACCTGCATTAGCAGCTTTACCCGGTCCAAACAGAATCTTTGCATTCAGGAATACATTGATAGCAGCGATGGTTGATGGCATATTGGCGCCTTCTGAAACGCAGAAACAACCATTTTTAACCAATAACTTAGCATCGTCTTCATTAATTTCGTTTTGTGTTGCTGAAGGTAAAGCTACCTGGCAAGGAACATCCCATGGAGTTGATTTTCCATCAAAATACTCACATTTGTATTCCTTTGCATACTCACTGATTCTACCTCTTTGATAGTTTTTCAGCCATTTGATATAATCGAGTTTCTCATAATCAATTCCGGCAGGATCATAGATGAATCCATTGGAATCAGACATGGTAACTACTTTACCACCTAATTGAGTAGCTTTTTCACATGCATACTGTGCAACGTTTCCAGAACCTGAAACAGTAACGATTTTACCTTTCATACTATCGCCTCTAGTCTTGAGCATTTCTTCTGCAAAATAGACCTGGCCATAACCTGTAGCTTCAGGACGGATTAAACTACCTCCCCATTCGAGTGATTTACCCGTCAGTACACCTGTAAATTCATTTCTTAAACGTTTGTATTGTCCAAATAAATAACCAATCTCACGGCCACCTACACCAATATCTCCGGCAGGTACGTCAGTGTCAGGGCCAATATATTTAGAGAGTTCGGTCATGAAGCTCTGGCAGAAACTCATCACTTCACGATCTGATTTATTATGTGGATCGAAATCCGAACCACCTTTACCACCACCCATCGGAAGAGTTGTTAAACTGTTTTTAAACACTTGTTCAAATGCTAAAAACTTCAGGATGCTTAAATTGACTGATGGATGAAAACGCAAACCCCCTTTATAGGGACCGATTGCATTGTTCATCTGAATTCTGTAGCCACGATTAATCTGGACTTCATCCTGATCATCGATCCAGGCAACTCTGAAAGTGATAATTCTATCGGGTTCGGCAATGCGTTCCAGTATTTTTGCATGCTTGTAATGTGGATTTTCATCAATAAAAGGAAGCAAAGATTCAACGACTTCTTTAACTGCCTGATGAAATTCAACTTCTCCTGGATTTTTGGCGATAATGTGTGACATAAACTCCTCAACGGGGTTTACCATAACTGAATTTAGGTTACTCATAGAATGCTTTTTAGTTGGATTAATGAATCACGATTTCTGAATTATTAGTTGTTGTTTTTATTGTTTTAAAAATGGTTGACTCTTTAAAAACGAGAACTAAAATACTACCTAATTTAACGAATTACACTTTTTTGTTAAAATTTATTTTGTAGAAAGATTCTTCTTTTACTAAAGCCTCATGTTGCGACGGTCAACCTTTGAAGCTGTGATAAAATTGGACTTTGGATGAAAATTCTTAAAAAAGTATCTCACACAAATTCAGCGTGATATGTAAACCGCTCAGTTATTTTTTCAAAACAGCCTGAATTTATGTATTTTCGTAATGCTCAATTCATTGTCTTTATTGGCAGAGCAGATTAGGAAAAAAAATAAATTTAACCCGAAGTAGCATTTGAAATGAAGACACTTGCAGATAAAATAATCGAATTTAACACCTCTCTTGGGTTCAAAGGAGAACTCCCTAAGGGCATCAACTTGATGAATCCATTCAAAGACAATGCGGATATTTTAGCTGTGTCATCACTCTTCTATCAGAAATTTTACAACAATTCACATCCACGGCATTTGATCATGGGCATAAACCCTGGCAGATTTGGTGCTGGAGTCACCGGTATTCCATTTACAGATACCAAGCGATTAACCAACGAATGTGGATTGACCTATTCGGGAAAAGAAACCCATGAGCCATCTTCTGTTTTTGTATATGAAGTCATCAAGGCTTATGGAGGGGTCAACAAGTTTTATAGTGATTTTTATATTAACTCTGTCAGCCCGCTTGGATTTACGATCAGTGATAACAACGGCAAAGAAAAAAACTATAATTATTATGACAGCAAAGATTTAACCAGTGCTGTATACCCTTTTATGGTAGAAAGTATACAAAGACAATTGACATTTGGTTTTAAAACAGATCTATGTTTTTGTTTTGGTACCGGACAGAATGAAAAATTTCTTCGATTGTTAAACGATGAGTATGGTTTCTTTCAGTCTATCATTGCCCTTGAGCATCCGAGATTTATAATGCAGTACAAATCAAAGCTTAAACAGTTCTACATTGACAAATACGTTACTGCATTTAACCTGATCAACAACCTGTAAGCCCTATATATTCATTGGAACAAGTGATTTGAAATATATTACTTGACATTGTTAATTTAATACAAGACCTTTATATCTGCAATTTTAAATCTGAACCAGGATGGCCAGATCAAAAGAAAAAGACATAGAGGATTACGATTTTAATCTTTATGCATTCGAAGATATAACCAGAAATCAAAAGTTGGCTATTATCAACTTTATGAGTGTTATAGCTGCCAGTAATCCTGCAAAGCGTAACAGCAAGGTAGAACAGGCGTATATCAGTTTTTACTATAAAGAATTTGGTGTAACCGGTGACCAGTATCTGGCCTATATTTCTATTGGTGGCAGAGCACAAACGGTTAAAGATTTAAAGACCCTGTCAAAAAGTAATATTCAGGATCTGGTTTATGCCACAACCGAACTATTTATTTGCGATGACAAACAAACCACCGATGAAGAGTTGATGGCATTATCCAACTGGTTAGACGATATCGGAATGTCCATTGATGAGTGGAATGATTATTTAGAAAATCCATTAGCTTATTAATCCATTATATTTCTTAACAAACCCATAACCAGATTATGAGACATTTAATTCTTACCGCAATTTTTTGTGTGTTTTTTCATCTGTTTGGTATTTCCCAACAGTTGGTTGAAGTCACCAATGAACAAGATAGCAGGGGATATTTCAATTTCATCTGCATGAATAATGACTAATGTAATAATGTTTTAAGTATTGATTTTTCAGGAAGCCTCAACCTGAAGTCTTATGTTACCCTTCCATACAAGGGCGTAGTAAAACCCGGCAGGAATATGCTTTTTGCATTAAGGCCTGAAAATCCAAGTAACCCCATTACGCTCAGATTTACTTACCGTTATATCAAAGGATGCATAAACCCGGAAGTGAAACCCGATTTTGTTTATTTGTTGCCGGTTGGTAAAGGTAAACAAACGGAACCCATTGAGATGAAATATTTTAAGATTAACCCTAAGGATCCTGATCCGAAAGATTGGTATTCTGTCGGCTTTAAAATGAAATATGGTGATACCGTTTATGCAGCACGACGAGGAGTTGTTTGTGATATGAGGGATACAACCAAATTGCAAACTGCCGGTTATACCTATTCAAGTGACGATAATTATATTCAAATCTATCATGGTGATTGTTCATTTGGCAGGTATGATATATTCAGCAAAATACTTGTAAATCTGGGACAGACTGTCGAAGCCGGTGAACCAATAGGTTTGGCTGGAGGCGATAAATACACTACCGGGTCTCACGTCAGGTTATGTGTTTTCTATAATTTTGAATCAGGGACAGATACCAAAACCAAAGATGCAACAACCCGAAAACAATATTGGGCTTACATACCCCTGCAGTTCTATACAAATGAAAGCCCAAGTACCAGAGTGATTGCAGGGAAAATATACACTGCCGGGTATCCGGATAACCTCATTACTCAGGAAATGACGAGTGGTCAAATCAAAAGATGGGAAAAAAATAAAGCAAAAGCCAACAAGAAATAGGTCGGTTTTTAATTAATTTTGTTGTGTTATCTGTTTTTCAATTATGAGCCTGATCAGAGTAATACTTGCTATCATTTTACCCCCATTAGCCGTGTTAGACAAGGGATGTGGAAGTATTGTAATCGTTTTTATTCTGACTTTGTGTGGTTGGGTTCCGGGTGTAATTGCCGCTCTGATAATCCTGAACAGACGTTGATTTTATCGAATCATGGTCATTAAGAAAAAAAATAGTCACTGTTAAAAAAGCGTGGCCACTTCGATGGTCTTAGTGGCATGGCTATTTGACTGACAGCAACCTTTATCAACTTATAATCGTAGCCACAATCCTGCGACTGCCACCATTGTTGCGAAACTCACAAAGATAGATGCCCTGCCAGGTTCCGAGATTAAGGCGTCCTCCTGTAATAGGGATGCTAACACTTACTCCGGATAGTGTAGATTTTGCATGTGCCGGCATATCATCTTTTCCTTCCATCGTGTGGACATAAAATGGCTCTCTTTCAGCAACCAATTTGTTGAATATAGCCTCTAAATCAACCCTTACATCGGGATCGGCATTTTCGTTAATGGTTAAAGCCGCCGAGGTATGCTTAATAAATAAGTTTAGCAATCCAACAGAAGGCAAATGAGGTAAATTCATCACGACTTCATCTGTGACCAAATGAAATCCACGCCTTTTATGCATCAAACTAAATTCTACCTGTGTGACCATTATTCAGATTTATTTATCGTTTATTCTGTTAGAACAATTTCTACACAAGTTTAACTGATTTATTCTAATAAAAACAAATAAACCCTAAAAAACATTTACAGTTTTTGTTAAATCCAGGTGTGAATTATGTAACTCTTTTAATAAGTTATGTAACACATCGGGTTTTTAGTGAATTTACCTTTATATTCTAAAAGTTTTACTTCTGATAACTTTGTGTTTTTTATATTTTCAATTATTTACGATAACTTCTGAAAATTAAAATATCATCATCATGAAATCTACTATTAAAGTTTTATTGCTTTCACTCACCTTATTTCTTTGTGTAGTGATAACCCCCAAACCGGCATCAGCACAGCATGCTCGCGTCAGTTTTCAACTATTTTACGATCAATTGAGTCCATATGGTGAATGGGTTAACCATTCAAATTATGGATATGTCTGGATTCCCGATGTAGGTTCAGATTTTGTTCCTTATTCAACAGATGGGCATTGGATTTCAACTAATTATGGTTGGACATGGGCATCAGATTACGATTGGGGATGGGCACCATTTCATTATGGTCGTTGGGATTATGATAATGATCTAGGTTGGTTTTGGGCACCTGGAACAGATTGGGGACCGGCCTGGGTATCCTGGAGAAGATCAAATGGATATTATGGTTGGGAGCCATTGAGTCCTGGAATAAGTATCGGTCTTAGTTTTGGCCAGGGATACAACAGAGATAACGATCACTGGAATTATGTCAGATACCGTGATTTCGACAGACCGGATGTAAGTCGCTATTATGCGAGTCCAACATATAACAGTTGGTTGTTTAGAAATTCTACAGCGATCCGGAATACTTATGTGGATAGAAGTAGAAATGTTACCTATGTATCAGGACCTAACAGGTCTGAAGTTCAAAAATATATGGGTAGAAAAGTAAATCCGGTATCGATCCGGGAAAATAGCAGACCGGGACAAAATTTAAGTAAAGGCCAGTTAGCGATTTACAGACCCCTGGTTCAACGAAATAATGCTGGTGGACAAAGGGCCACTCCTTCCAGAATAGTTAATCAGAAGGATATAAAACGCCCTTTAGAACGGACTGCAAGGCCACAACAACAACAAAACGGAAGAGCTCAGCAACAACAGAACGTAAGACCTAATCAGCAACAAAACGTAAAACAACAGCAGGTCCAACAAAACGCAAGACAGCAACAGCAAAATGCAAGAGCTTCTCAACAGCAGCAGCAACAAAAAAACGTTAAACAACAGCAGGTCCAACAAAACGCAAGACAGCAACAGCAAAATGCAAGAGCTTCTCAACAACAGCAGCAACAAAAAAACGTAAAACAACAACAGAATCAACAAAACGCAAGACAGCAGCAGCAAAATGCCAGAGCTTCTCAACAACAACAGCAACAAAAACAACAAAACGCAAGACAGCAACAGCAAAACCAAAATTCTGCTCAACAGCAGCAACAACAACAACAACAGAATGCCAGACAGCAACAACAAAATGCAAGATCTGTACAACAACAGCAACAGCAGCAACAGAATGCAAGACAACAGCAACAAAATCAAAGATCTGCTCAGCAACAACAACAGCAACAGCAGCAACAGAATGCAAGACAACAGCAACAAAATCAAAGGTCTGCTCAGCAACAACAACAGCAGCAACAACAGAATGCAAGACAACAACAGCAACAACAGCAACAGCAACAAGCAAGACCTCAGCAACAACAACAACAAGCAAGGCCTCAGCCACAGCAACAGCAAGCAAGGCCTCAGCCACAGCAACAGCAAGCAAGACCTCAACAGCAGCAACAACCCAGACCTCAGCAGCAGCAAAACGAAAATCAGAATCAGAAAAATAAACAGAAGTAATTAAAGATAAAACCAGTTAACCCGGGCTATTCATTCATTAATTTTTGAAATTCATCCAGAAAAAGCCCAACATGGTATCCATCCATCAAGGCGTGATTTACATGTACAGCTACCGGCATAATCTTCTTTTTGCCGGTAGTTGTCATTTTTCCAAATACTAGTTTGGGGCAACTATCATTAAATGAAAAACTTCTTGCATGATAAACAATAGTAAAATTTATTTCCAGTCTTTCACAGCCTTTTTATAATCGGGAGTGTAGCCATAATGAGCTGTGAAAATATATTCAGCAGTTGGGATGTTCGTGATTAACTTCATTGATTCGGTCGACGTTTTCGTATCCATATTGAAAAACTTATTGAATTGAGCGATTTTACCAGCCTTTAGACTCAATAAATCACCCGTAAACAAATACTTATCATTGACCAAATAACACATCGAACCGGTTGTATGTCCAGGAGTCAGAATCCCTTTGACCGTTACATCCCCAATTTTAAAGATCTGCTGGTCCTCTATCAACAGGTATTCCTTTGTTGCTATCTTATTTCCAAAGATCAGGAATCTTGATGTTTCACCATTCAGCAATTGATTTTCTTTTTTTGAAAGATAAACCTGGGCATTTTTAAAACATTTGATTGCAGCCACATGGTCCCCATCTGTATGCGTGAGGAAAACCCCAATAACATTTTCAGGACTGATCTGAAGTTTTTTGAGCTCATATAATACATTGTCAGCATTATTTCCGGCATCAATCGCAATATATTTATCGCCGTCTTTAATCAGATACATGTTTACAAATGTGTCCTGGACCGAAAATATGTTCTCAACGATTTGCTGTGATTCTACAGGAGTCATTATTTTTAGTTCAGATTTCATCTTCAGCGAGTACGAAAAATAAATACCTGCAATGACTAAGATAAGCAGAACAATTCCCAATAAAATCCTTTTTAATATTTTAAATATATTTTTCATGGTATAATTTTAAATGATCAACCATCCAAATTTAAGGTAAATAGTAATTGTCTCAAACATAAATTGATGGAAAAAATTATTTTTTACGTGATTTTAAATCTTGTTAAAGCAAAGGGGGTGTTTATATACAAAAAGGTGTGAATTTTGTAATTCTTTTCAAAAGTTTTGTAACACTTTCACCATTTGTGGTAATTACTTTTATACTCTCTAAATCTTATTTAAGGACATCCAATGAAAACTAAACCTATTTCAAAAAACTTTCCTGTCGTTTGTGTCGGTGGTTCTGCCGGCGGTCTCGAAGCCTATATTAGGTTATTAGAGCAACTTCCTCCCGATATGGGAGTTGCCATCGTCATTGTGAATCACATTAGGAAGGTTGCAACCTTACTTCCACAGATTCTTCCACGTTTCACGAAGATGCCTGTCGATTTGATCACGGAAAAATTAGATATTGAGCCTAACCATGTTTTCGTCATTCCTGAGAATCGTGATTTACATATTCTTAATGGAGAGTTTCGATTAAAACCGATTTCAAAACCAAAAGGATGGCCCGATGTGATTACTGTTTTCATGGACTCCCTTATTAAAAACTGGGAAGGTAAACTCATCGCAGTTATTGTTTCAGGATACGATGGTGATGGAGCAGCAGCATTATGTGGTATTAAAGCAGTCGGAGGAATAACTATTGCTCAGAAACCCGAAACAGCAACACAACCTGATATGCCTGAGAGCGCAATAGAAAGTGGTTGTATCGATTTTATCCTTTCTCCTGAAGATATTGCACAAGAAATAATAAATACTGCGCACTCAGTATCAAAGACTACTTATCAAGGCTAAACCTGATTATTCCAGGATGCTTTTGGAATTTGTATCCATCCTTTTTAAAAATACACTGAACATGTTGCGATTATTAAGAAAAAAATTGACCTTTACATTATATTCAAAAAGACCAAAGAATATCAAATAATCAACATATCCCAACCATCAAGATGAGAAAATTCCTGACCCTACTCTTTTGTATCCTGAACTTTCTCACTCAGGCACAGAAATCTTCGAATCAGGGAATCATCATTAATCTTGCTGAATTCAACAAAAAGACAGCCATAGTCGATTGGCTTTACAAATACGATATCGTTGCATGGATGACCTCCGATAGTGCCATGGCGCAGGATAAGAAGGAAGTTGCAAAGATGGGGAAGGAGTGGTTCTGCTTTCAGGATAAAAGCGATGTGTGGCATGCGGTATATGGAAAGTATGATCACGGGACCTTTAATCAGGTTTTTCATTTTACTTTAGACAAAACATTAAAGATCAAACGAATTTCTGATAGGATCGACACCCTGATGTTGAATACATACTCCAGAGCGCTGATTACTGCCAATAAGAAATATGCTGTTTTCAAAGACAGCCTGCACAATGTCACTTTCAGTCAGTACATCAAACAAAATCCGGATAAAACATTCTCGGTCTGGATATTGCCTGCATTCCAAAAGGCCAACTATGTCGTTTATGGAGGTGAATTCATTTATACCATTGATCAAACAGGGACCACAGTTTTAAAAGATGATAGTTATTATCAGGGCAGATTGAGAGGGTTTAAAGTTGAAACCAAACCCCGCACGATCATGATCGACTATAGCGAGTTAGAGAACCCGACACTGGGAGCGATTTTCTTTGTATGGTCTTATAAAAAGTATTTTCAGAATATCTATATCGAATGCGCTCACAGCAAGAGTACTGCGATTAAAGATGAAAACGAAGTCTATACATGGGTACATACTGAAAAATAGTTAAACTGAGCCAGGCAAAGTTCTCAGTCTCAAACGTTCTTCATAAGTATCTTCTTTTTTACATTATTATGCCGGGAAATAAATATCAAATGTAGCTCCATGGTCTAATTCGCTGGTTGCAATGATGATGCCATTATGATTCTCTACTATTTTCTTAACGATGGCAAGTCCGATTCCGGTACCACTATACACCTCTCTGCTGTGAAGCTTTTGGAACACCTCAAAAATGCGTTCATTGAATTGGGGTTCGAAGCCGATGCCGTTATCTTTAAATGTGAAATGACAATAATCTTTTTCCGGAGAAAGTTTCTGGTTAATCAATTTACTGCCTTTCTCAGTACTTCTGGTAATCATGATATGTGAAGGTACGTCGGATTTTGAGAATTTAAGCGAATTGCTTATCAGGTTATACACGAGTTGTCGAAACTGAAAAGGTATGATACTAGCTGAACCAAGATCTTCGACTTCAATGATTGCATTTTTTTCCTGAATGGTTTTTTCCAAATCGTTATTCACATCATCGATAATTAATTTGAGATCTGTCTTTTCAAATTTGAGTTCGGTTGTATTGATGCGGGAGAAGGCAAGTAAATCGTCAATGAGTTGTTGCATTCTTCCGGCTGCAAGTTGCATTCTTTGGAAATTGTATTTACCGGTTTTAGACAAATTTTTATTGTCATTTTCCAGTATGATTGATACGAAGGTTTGTATTTTGCGCAATGGCTCCTGTAAATCATGACTCGATACATAGGTGAAAGCCAAAAGCTCTTTATTCGCAATTATTAACTCATCAGCACGTTTCTCTTTTTCTTCGTTTTGAAAGGCCAGTTCCTTATTTGCAATGATTAATTCTGCAGCCCTTTTTTCTTTTTCCTCGTTTTGAAAGGCCAGTTCTTTGTTGGCGATGATCAACTCTGCAGCTCGTTTTTCCTTTTCATCATTTTGAAAAGCAAGTTCTTTGTTGGCGATGATCAACTCTGCAGCCCGTTTTTCTTTTTCTTCGGCTCGTCTTTCCTTCTCTTCGCTTTGAATAACGAGCTCTTTATTGGCTATGATTAACTCTGCAGCTCGTTTTTCCTTTTCTTCATTTTGAAAGAGAAGTTCTTCATTGGCAATGATTAATTCAGCAGCCCGTTTTTCTTTTTCCTGATTTTGAAATAGAAGTTCTTTATTGGCAATAATGAGTTCCGCTGCGCGTTTTTCCTTCTCTTCGTTTTGAAATACAAGTTCTTTATTAGCAATGATTAATTCAGCAGCCCTTTTTTCTTTTTCTTCGTCCTGAAATACAAGTTCTTTGTTAGCAATGCCTAACTCAGCTGCCCGTTTTCCTTTTTCCTTGTCCTGGAATGCAAGTTCAATATTTGCGATGCCTAATTCAGCTGCCCGTTTTCCTTTTTCTTTGTCCTGAAAAGCAAGTTCTATGTTTGCTATACCTAATTCAGCAGCCCGTTTTCCCTTTTCTTCATCCTGAAAAACAAGTTCTTTGTTAGCAATACCTAATTCTTCGGCTCGTTTTCCTTTCTCTACTTTTTGAAAGGCAAGTTCTTTGTTGGCAATACCTAATTCTTCGGCTCGTTTTCCTTTCTCTACTTTTTGGAAGGCAAGTTCCTGACGGGCAAGAATTAATTCAGCTACAAGTTTTTTTTTCTCCTCCTTTTGAAAAGCAATTTCAATGTTTGCAATGATTAACTTTTCACTATCTGATTTATTCATGTGTTTTCGAAATAAAATTGATGTGTTCATCAAAAATTAAAGAGAAGGTTTGAAAAATTGGTATTTCCCCCTTAATGGATTAATATCAATAGGAAAAAATGTCTCGCCTCTTTTCCCTGTAAGAGTTTAACAAAACCACTAAGCAGTTAGAACGAAATTTTCTCTGGTTGGTTGAGTGATATCTTCCTGAACTATTAGTAAAAGCGATTCTTGAATTATTTCTTTGATTTTTGAAAACTGAGTGGGCTTGCGAATGAAATAATGTGCCCCGTTATTATGAAGTTCGTTTACAACTTCCTTTTCAAAAGAGGTTGAGAAAATGATAACCGGAATATGGTTCAACTTTTCATTCTTTTTTATTTCCAATAAACACTCGAAACCATTCTTACGTGGCATATTGAGATCAAGGAAAAGGACGTGCGGCAGCACTGTCGTTTCGTTTGTCAGATGATCCATCAGTTGTTCTCCATCGTTCACGGCAGTTAATTCTGTTGGAAGAAGCAATTCAGCTAATGCCGATTTGAAAAAGATGCAATCGTCAATATCGTCATCTGCTAGCAGGATATTCAACAATTTTAGAATCATGTGCTTGGCGTATTGATTAATGGCTGTGTTTACTTAAACTTATAAATTAACTTAATAAACATTTTAAACAGTCTGTTAAAGATTATTTTTCCTGATCATTTTAAAAAGAACATTGTGAATAATCTCTTTGAGTTTTGTAAAATCATTGGGTTTGCGAATGTATTCATGGGCTCCAATACCATAAAGCATATTTTTTAAATGGAGCTCGTAAGCATCGTCTCGCGGAAATGACGTTGTCAACATGACCACATATATGTTTTTCAGTTTTTCATTTTCCATTATCTCCGTCAAACATTCGAACCCCGTTTTGCGGGGCATGTTTAAATCAAGGAAAAGAACATCAGGCAATTGTTGAGAATTCGCAGAAAACCAATCCATCAGCTCTTCACCATCATGCACTGTAGTAAGATGATTTGATATAAGGATTTCTTCTAAAGCTTTTTGAAAGAATAGACAGTCGTCAGTATCGTCATCAGCCAGTAAAATGTTAATCGTGTTCAGTCCAAGTCCAGATTTCATTATCATTATATTAACTACCGCCAAAAGCAATAGAAAAGTTGTTTGTTTAAATGCAATACCTGGAGTTTTTCCTGTTAATTCCTCTCCAAGAGGATAATTTGAGGGATGACCCTTAAAGGGGGAGGAGGGAGTTATGCTGTGCTAATGCAAAAAACGTAATACAAAGAATTACCTCGTAAAGATACACTTTATATCATGCCTTTATTCGTCAATGTGTGAATCATGTAACTTATAACATTTATTGTGTAACATTTCCGGATACTGAAACTTGAAATGATTAATATTTCCTGATGACAATACACGATGGACTGGAAACCTTAACCTCTGATCCCGTTTTTGTCAACAACCCTGTTTTACTGTTTCTTTTAAAGACCACAATATCTCCGCTATTCATATTGGCTACGATCAGAAACTTCCCGGTTGGATCCATAGAAAAGTTTCTTGGGTGATTGCCCAACGTTGACTGATAACCAACCGTCTTTAAGTTCCCATCAGGTTTTATCGAAAAGATTGCAATGTTGTTTTCCACACCCCGGTTCGAAGCGTACAAGAACTTCCCGTCAGGTGAAATATGAATATCAGCGCCACCAAAACCATCTTTAAACTGATCTGTATGGGTTGCAATCCTTTGAATTTTATCAAGGGTTCCGTTCAAATATTTAAAGACATCGATGGTTCCGGAAAGCTCTTCGATGCAATAGGCAAACTTACCATTCGGATGAAACGTGAAATGCCTTGGTCCACTTCCGGCAACTGTTTTGGCGAAAGGAACCTTTACAGGCTGTAGCGGTTTATCTTGTGCATCATCAAACCGGTAAATCCTGATTTTATCAGCTCCCAGGTCAGGCAGGAAGATATAACGAAAGTCAGGAGAAAAGACCGAAGAATGAATGTGCGACATGTTTTGCCTGTCTTTGACCACGCTGCTGTCGGCATAGACGATAACCTGTGCAGACGGTTTGATTGTTCCATCCGCTGCCAAAGGATGCACCGCAACGCTACCTCCTGAATAATTAGCATTCACAATCCACTTCCCGTTTTTAGATAATGAACAAAAAGCAGGATTATCTCCGCCACTCTGTTGTGAATTGATAAAAGTGAGCGTCTTATTTTCTTTGTTGAACGCGAAGCCGCTTATCGAACCGGCATTGGGCATTTGGGTCTCTGAGCAGGCATAGAGATATTTTCCATTGGCTGATAGTGCCAGGAAAGAGGGATTCATTATATTACGGACCGATGACATCTTGGTTAATGCTCCTGACACAGTATCCAGTTCATAGACATAAATCCCCTCGTTTGTTTTATCCTTGTTATAAGAACCAACAAAAACAATGTATTTCTGAGCTTGTATATTCAGGAAGTTCAGAAGAATAGCTGAAATCACGATTAATCTTTTTATCAATGGTGTATATTTATAATTGTTTTTAAAAAAGGGTTGAACAGGCACATTTCAAAACTAAATAAAATATTATGGTTAAATGATTTCATTGATATAATAAACGAAGTTTGTATATTTGGATATTATGAATGAGTTCGAACACTTCCTGGATTTTAAAAGAACCCCCGACACCCAAAAAAACCAATAATGAAACAAATACTTGCCCTCATATTTTTAGCATTGATTTCAATATCAAGTACAACTACCAAACAAATTGTTCAGAAACCAACCATAGCCTTTTCTTTTGATGATGGCAACCCTGAAGATATTCTGAATTACAAAGGGGCAGAGTGGAATGCCATGATCCTAAACCAGCTGGAAAAACACAATATTCAGTCGGTTTGGTTTGTGTGTGCAAAAGGTGTCTACAACGAAGAGGGCAAACTGCTATTGCTGAAATGGGATCAGGCAGGGAACTTCATTGCCAACCATACTTATAATCACCCGAATTACAATACCGACCTGATCGAGAAGTTCAAAAAAGAGGGATGGGACATTGCCAACTATAGCGACGCCATCAAAGACCCAATCTATAATGAATTGCCTACATCCATGCCTGCCGAGCAGAGCCTGATCTGGGCCATGGCAAAGCAATCCGGGATGTTTGAAAAGCAATTGCGCTATCCGGGTGAAGATGGAGAATATGAAAAAGATAAGATGGATAAACTGGGACTCTGATTTTTTCATTCCTTTGCAGAAACTTATACAATCGATTTCACTTCAATTTAAATAATGCTTTAATGAAAACATACCCGGCTGTTTTAGCTATTTTCTTGCTCTTTTCAATTACCATCAAAGCTCAGTCGGTCTATGTTGCGCCAACACTACCAACTGTTTCTGATAAGATATTCAACATTAAGGATTACGGTGCCGTTGGCGATAATGCAACCGATAATACCAAAGCCATCAATGAAGCCATCAATACTGCAGCCAATGCAGGTGGGGGTAGGGTAGTGGTGCCATCCGGAATCTACTTAAGCGGTCCGATTCATTTTACCAGTAACCTCAACTTCCGGATCGATTCTGCTGCAACTTTAATGATGTTACCCATGGATAAATATCCAGGGGGAACCAACGAGGGTCTGCCTTTTATCAGTGGAACAAATCTTCACGACGTTGCAATTACCGGAAAAGGAACGATTGATGGACAGGGGAGTCCCTGGTGGCCGTTGGCAAAGACAACCAACGCAAAGCGTCCCCGGATGATCGCATTAAGAGATTGCAGCAGGGTTTTGATCGAGGGAGTGAAATTAATGAACTCGCCCATGTTTCATATCGCGATTAGTGGTAAATCATCGAATGTAACCGTACGCAACGTGGTTATTCGCGCTCCGGCATCCACCGATCCGGTGAATCCAAGTCACAATACCGATGCCTGTGATGTAAGCGGAACGAAGATCTTGGTGCAGAATTGTGATGTTAGTGTGGGTGACGATAACTTTACCTGCGGTGGCGGCACTTCTGATGTCCTCATTTCCCATTGTACCTATGGCAATGGACACGGCGTATCCATCGGCAGCCCAACAAGAGGCGGTGTGTCGAATCTCACCGTTGAAGATTGCACGTTCACCAATACCGAATGTGGCATCCGCATAAAATCAGATCGTGACAGGGGTGGAGTCCTCCAGAATTTGACCTATCGCAATCTGCATATGACCAATGTGGGTCTTCCAATTCTGATTTATGCTTCCTATATGGCCAAAGAAAGTGAATACAGAAATTTGCAAAAGCTGACGCCCGAGATTGCAGCCACCTATCCTTCAGCAACTGTTACCGATCTTACACCTACCTATCGTGATATCACTTTTGAAAACATTACTGCAACAGCTGAAAAGGGAAAACGAGCAGGCTTGATCTGGGGCCTGCCTGAAGCTGCCGTAAACAATGTTCTCTTTAAAAATGTCAATATTTCTGCTGATAATCCTTTCGGGATTTTCTTTGCCAACAACGTAAAATTTGAAAATTGCAAAATCATAACTAAAGCTGGCGAAAACAAGTTAGCGCTTACTAATGCAAAAGTTACGATAAATGGTAAAGAGGTAAAATAATAGTGACTGCCACCGTTTAAGACCAACCTTAGCGTATAAATTGGGTTTTGACCACCATTATTCCAAAACGAAATTATCCGATGGATAACAAACGATTATGATTAATTCCTATTTTTATAGCCTTATATTATTTTAAGAATTTTAATAAAGCTAATTATGAAAAGGATAATCTATTTGCTATTAATATCCTCTGCAGGTTTAATGGCACAGGAAATTAAGGCCCAAACCCCGGCCCCTGTTGTTTTTACGGCTGCACAAGATCACCAGAATATGATGGATCAGTTGGGCATCAAGGCTTTGCGACCAGGTCCAAGTGGAGATGAAAAGGCTGCTAATCACGCCAATTATGATGAAGCGTTAGCAAACCCATTTCCAAATATACCCGATGTGCTCACCATGAAGAATGGTAAAAAAGTAACCATTGCTGAAATGTGGTTGAACCAACGCCGTCCCGAGATTGTGGAAGATATGGATCGTGAGGTCTATGGCCGTGTTCCTAAGAATACACCCAAGGTTACCTGGACAGTTAAAATGGTCGATAGAGAAGTCGTAAACCGTATTCCGGTGATCGCTAAACAACTGATAGGTCATGTAGATAATTCTTCATGTCCCCTGATTGATGTAAATATTGAAATGACGTTGGTTCTTCCTGCCAATGCAAAAGGACCGGTTCCTGTGTTGATGATGTTTGGTGGAGGCCGGTTCCCTGCTCCAAGTCAACCTACAACTGCAGAACTTGCAAAAATCAATGATGCTGTAAAATCAGCACTGATAAATAGCGACCCTTCATTAAAAGAAATCTTTGAAAAACACCCGCTTTATCAGCCTGTTGCACCTGCTGCCGGTACCAGTCCTGCTGGCGCCTTTGGTTTCGCTCCAGCCCCTGCACCCCGTGCTGCAACTCCTGACGTTCCAGGTGTACCAGGTGTTAACAATGATCTTCCTTCAACCGAACAATTGCTTGCCGATGGTTGGGGATATGCAACCATCAACCCATCAAGCATTCAGGCAGATAATGGTGCTGGCCTGACAAAAGGCATTATTGGTTTAGTGAACAATGGTCAGCCACGCAAACCTGATGATTGGGGCGCTTTACGTGCCTGGGCCTGGGGCGCTGCCCGTGCTTTGGATTATTTAGAAGCCAGCGAACCAACAGTTGACGCTAAACATGTAGGTATTGAAGGTGTTTCCCGTTATGGCAAGGCAGCTTTAGTTACCTTAGCTTATGAACCTAAATTTGCGATGGCTTTGGTTGGTTCTTCAGGAGAGGGTGGCGCTAAGCTCAACCGCCGCAACTTTGGTGAGGCAGTAGAAAGTCTGACAGGCACCGGTGAATACCACTGGATGGCCGGTAACTTTTTAAAGTATGGCGCTTCGGATGCTAAGTTTGGTAGCAAAACCTCTAACGATTTACCTGTTGACTCCCACGAACTGATTGCAATGTGTGCACCCAGATTAACCTTTATCAGTTATGGTATTCCTGAAAAAGGCGATGCCAAATGGTTGGACCATCAGGGAAGTTATATGGCTGCAATTGCAGCAGGATCGGTTTTTAAATTATTAGGCGTAAAAGATCTTGGGGTATCCAACGATTACAAAACAGAAAAAATGCCTCCTGTAAATACGCCAATGATAGATGGACAATTGGCTTGGCGTCAACACGATCAGGGACATCAGGATCAGGCTAATGTAAAATGGTTTATTAAATGGGCTGATGCAAACATTGGTCACACAGCTCCGGCCCCTTCGATGGGCATGAGGATGGGACAATAACGAGCAAATTAATTGTGGCTGAACCCATTTATACTAAAACCAAAAAATGAAAAGAATCTCAAAAGTTATCTTTTTTATTGCGATAATGTTTTTTAGCTTAAGCTTAAGCGCTCAAAATAAGACAGTAAAGGCAAAAACGAAAGCTGAGCCCTATTTGCTTCCTCCATTTCCTGAGGTACCGGCTAAGAAGCCAATAAATAGCGTGCCAATGGGTGACTGGAGATCATTCCCCGAAGTGAAATTGGATATCCCTATAGCTCCAGGACCATTCGAGCCGACTTGGGAATCCATTGAAAAGAATTATCCGGGTGAACCTGCATGGCTTCGCGAGGCGAAATTTGGTATCTGGGTTCATTTTGGTCCACAATCTGCTGGTGAGAGTGGCGACTGGTATGCCCGCAAGCTCTATTCCCCGGGTATGCTGGCCTATAAGAACCATCTCAAGAAATTCGGTCATCCTTCCGAAGTCGGCTACAAGGAAATCCTCCGCGATTGGAATCCCACCAAGTTAGATCCTGCAAAGCTCGCAAAGATTTATAAGGATGCAGGCGCTCGTTTCCTTATGATCCAGGGTGTTCACCATGATAATTACGATATGTGGAACTCGCGTTATCAGCCTTGGAACTCCGTCAACATAGGTCCCAAACGCGATTTAATCGGCGAATGGGCCAAGGCGTGTCGTGCCATCGGAATGCATTATGGGGTTACTTTCCATCATGAATATACCTGGTGGTGGTGGCAAACCGCGTTTGGCAGTGATACAGAAGGGCCTAAGAAAGATATTCCTTACGATGGAAACCTTACGCTTGCCGATGGCAAGGGCAAGTGGTGGGAAGGATATGATCCCCGTTTGCTTTATGGCATTGACCTTCGCGAATACAAGGGTGTAGCTGAGAAATCGCAAACTGGTTGGTCTCCGGCTCCGGCAGGCATATTCACTAATCATTTGGATTACGCGAAGTGGTATGCAACTCAGTGGGCCTTACGGATGATGGATGTAGTGGAGCATTACGATCCCGATTTCATCTACACCGACGGCACCGTTCAGGGAACCTTCACCGGTAACGGTACCGGCACGGGTATCAAGGCCGACGCCATGCAGCGTGTCATTGCAGATTACTATAACCGCACACTCAAAAAACGCGGACAAGTGAACACCTTCAGTATTGTGAAATTCCGTAGTAAGACCAACGGCACTGTGAATACCGAGGAATTTGGCGTTCCTGCTAATATTAAAACCGATCAGCCCTGGATTGCAGAAGCACCCGTTGGTGATTGGTTTTACGCTCCAGGCTTCACTTACGACTCGGGGATGATGATTCGGTATATCATAGAAGCTATTGCGCGTGACGGTAACGCAGCGCTGTGTATTTCGATATTACCGGATGGTTCGCTGGACGAAGGCAGCAAAAAGATGCTCAAGGAAGTCGGCGTTTGGATGCGTCGAAATGGAGAAGCTGTTTATGGAAGCCATGCCTGGAGCATTCCGGGTGAAGGGGAACAAGTCAACGGCAAGTTGAAGATGCTTCCGGGTGGAGCTTTGACGCGTAAGCATGCTGAATTCAAGTTCGGTGCTCAGGATATCCGTTTCACTCTTGGCAAAAATGGTGCGCTTTACGCATTTTGTATGAACGTGCCAACACCAGGAACACTGTTGAAAATAAAGTCACTCGGTACCGATGCAAAATACCTCGGCAAGACAGTCAACGCCGTGAAGTTGCTCGGGTACAACAGTAAACTGCAATGGAAGCAGGAAGCTGATGGCCTTGTGATTACATGTCCTGAGAAATTGCCATTTGCAACTTCCATTGTGTTCAAAGTCGAATAAGAACTTTATGACGCCCGTTTGCTCCAAACGGGCGTCATTTAATTAATGGGGTCAGCCACAATTACCAGATTTACTAATCATTCAATCCCTTGCCATCGAGGATTTGCTGTATGCATTTTTCAACCCTTGCCTCCCTGGTTTTAGATTGTTTGGGTTCAGAAAAATAAAAATTGTAAGCTCTTTGCCGTCCCGGTGTCAATGCTTCAAAAGCAGTTTTCAAGGCAGGCATTTCATCTAATTTCTTTTGAAATTCTTCAGGAAACACGAGTTCTGCATTCTTTTTAAAATCCACTTTCAACCCGGCTTTTTCAACCTCTATGGCTTCATAAATATAGGCTTTCAAAACAGGTTCAATCTCATCTATTTCCCGGATATTGGTGAACCGGATTTGCCGCCCGGCCTGTACATTCTCGGTTTGTTGGATCAGAACTCCCTGGGCATCCTGCAACAAGGCGCCTTTGATAAACAGTATCGCACAGTATTCTTTAAATCCATGTATTAAAACGATGTTGTTCTTCTGGAACGTATAACATGGAACGCCCCACTTCAATTCTTCGGTCAGCCCGCATTCAAGAATAATCATTCTCAATTTCTCAAATTCTTCCCGCCACTTTTGGGCATCCCTTATAAATTCATCAACCTTTGGATTCATATTATTCAGTTATTGATAGTTTGAAATTTAGTGAGTGATAATAAATGGTGCCTGAAACCATTATTTCAAAACAGTGGTAAAAATATGTATATTTACTGACTAATTAATTTGAATAGAAACTTTAGCATTTAAAAACACAATTAGTCAACCCATTATGAAAAAACTGTTACTCATTATTCCCGCTTTATTTATCTCAATATTGGCCTTCTCGCAGGGTATTGCTTTTGAACACAGCACCTGGAAAGAAGTTCTTGCAAAAGCACAAAAGACCAACAAACCCATTTTTGTCGACGTATTCACCACTTGGTGCGGGCCTTGCAAGCAAATGAGTACAGATATCTTTCCACTCGAAACGGTTGGCAAGGTTTACAATGAAAATTTCATCTGCTATCAGATCGACGCCGAAAAAGGTGAAGGAATCGTCCTGGCCAAAAAGTACGGTGTAAAAGCCTATCCAACCTACCTGTTCATCAAGGGTGACGGAAACTTATTTTATCTTACTGTTGGATCGATGCCCGAAAAAAGCTTTATTGCTGTTTCGAAGACGGCACTTGACGAAATGAATGATCCCAAACCATTAGCAATATGGGACAAAGAATATACGGTAAAGAAAAACGATCCGGCATTTCTGGTGGATTATATGAAAAAGCGCAAAAAGCTTGGCCTTTCCAACGAAGCGGTTTTCGATGTATACCTTAAATTGATCCCAAAGGAAGAACTAACTTCAACTACTGTCTTTGCATATTACTTTAATGAAGGCAGAAACATGAAAGTCACTTCTTTTGCATACGAGAATCTGCAAAAGAACTATCAGAAATACATCATGGGGCTTTTTGGTAATGTTTTTGTAATTCTTTTGGATGGGGTTAAAAATACAGTGAATGAAGCATCTGCAACAAAAAATGAGCAGTTGCTTGCTAAGGCTATTTTGGCTTATGACCAGTTGCCAAAACCCGTATCCATGGAAAAGGATGAAGTTTACATGCAGTATTACAAAAATACCGGAGAAAGCGAAAAGTATCTTAAGTATGCCATGAGTTTCGCAAATAACCACCTCATGAAAATGAAAGTAGATTCATTAACCACTGTCGATAACAGGAACTATAAAAAGATGGAAAGCCAGATTAAGTCAGGGTTTTATAGCAAGATTTTGGATTCTGTGCAACTTACCGGTTTGCTGTCAGCATATGCAAACATGGAAAGGATGAAGGTTGGTGAAGGTCTTAACGCCATTTCCTGGGAGATATTCAAAAAAGTAACTGACCAGAAGACACTTCAGGTAGCGCTCGGTTATTCAAAACGAGTTAACGAATTTATACCTGATAATGCTGCTTTTCTGGATACCTATGCCAATCTCTTTTATAAACTGGGACAAAAGGAAGAAGCTATAGCCCAGGAAAAGGAAGCCTTGCATTTAGCTGATAAAAAAGACATCGAAGGCTACAAAGGAATGGAAGAAACCTTAAGAAAGATGACTGCCGGAGAAAAGACCTGGAAATACTAAGAATTTTAAAAAGCTTATTTCTTTTTAAATACCGTTGCGATTGTCTCTAATTCAGCATCGTTTAATTTCGATGTTTTCTTTAGCTTAAAAACCAGATCAGCAATCTCTTTTTCGGTTGACGGACAGCCGATATTGCTTCCTGTATCATCCAACAGTATGCCTTCAGCTCTTGTCTTCGAATCGGTCAATAACTTTCCATTCTCATCAAAAATCAGCCAAAAAGGAATTCCACCCTTATCGCCTTTATACTTTTTAAGCATATCCATCGACCCCGGATTATTCAGGTTCTCTTTTTCTTTCGATTCCAAAACAACGATATGATTGATCACATAATTTTTATCGAACAAGGCTTTGCACGCCTCATCGTTCAATGATTTATCCATTTTCTTGCACCAGCTGCACCAGGAGGCATGAAACATGATGAAAGCTTTTTTATGTTCTTTCTTTGCTTGAGCTATGGTCTCTTTTAGAATCTTTTCTGCCGGATCGGGTTGGCTTTGAGCAAATACACTACCCATTATTACTAAGGATACAAGTAAGGATAATAAAGTTTTCATAAGTTTTTTTTGTAAAAATAGTATTTTATTCAGCAGATTTCAGGTTTTATGGTGCCAGGCACCATTTATTTCATTTATTTTCTTAGCCTATAAAAGTCATTCCGAATGTTTACTTTAGTGCGATGAAAATTAAAATTGCACCCCTTTTCTTAATGATCAGTCTGGCATTCCTGCTTTCAGGTTGCATGATTGGCGACATGTATTACAGATTGCCCAGGGGGCGCCGTGATGTAACGGTTATTATTCTTTTTATGCTGGTCTTCTGGATGATCAGAATAATTATTCAATCTTTAAAAGGGAAAAAGAAAAAATAAATGGGTCAGGCACAATTAATATCCAGGCATAATGCTTTGCGATAAATTAATTGTGCCTGACCCCATTTTTTTAGTGAGCCTTAAAATTCCATTTAGAATTGTCACTTTCCATATCAAACGCTGCAAGTGTCGGTGTGCTATCTCCCGAAGATACCAGCGCTAACTTCTCTTTTGAATTTGGAACTACCTTAGGCATTATTCTATAAGTTCCATCCGTCAACAGATCGATTCGCCATAGTTGTTCAGGCGCGCCGGTAAATGTTGGAACCGTTATTACTTCAGCTTCTGCTGTTGCTGCCAATGCCCGATCTGTTCCTGCGATTACTATTTTATAATAGGGTCCTCCGGGATATCCTCCTGCATCGGGAGCTGCTGTAATTGTCCATTTCTGATGTGGACGGAACATGTAATCTCCTATTCTTACATCAATGTTTCCGGTTGGCCAGGTTTTAATTACATCTGCTAATTCCTGGGATGGAACGGGTTTTACCGGTTCATCACTGTTACGATTAGCTCCACGCATTCCACCTGCCATTCTTACAAAATCAACGACTAACTCCAAGGCATATCCTCTTCTCTCCGATTCAATTTCAAATGTTCCTTCTTTGAAATTTTCTCCTGCAACCGGCCACCCGTTTTTCCATAGTAAAGGACGAATGCCTAATACGCTGCGTCCGCTTTGATCTAAATCTGCTTCATAATGGCACGACATCTTTTCAATTCCGTCACCAAGGACTAAACGTCCAAAGTGTCCCGGACCTGTAACTCTTCCGCCAGCTGCAATCACCATCTTACCGCCACCTGCTATCATGTCTCTTCCCATATTATCAAGGTAAGGACCTGTTACTTTTCTTGAACGACCAACAACTATATTATAGGTTGAGTTTGCGCCATCGCAGCAGGTTCCATGAGTGCCAAGAAGATAATGCCATCCATCACGATAGATCAAATCAGTGGCTTCACAATCAATAGCTATATTTATTGCTTTATTACCTTCTACACGCTTTCCTGTTTTGGGATCAAGCTCTACAAGGCGAATGAACCCAAAGTAAGTGCCGTATGACATCCATAAACGTCCATCGGTTGGATCCAGAAGAAGCCCGGGATCGATAGCATCGCAATCTTCCAAGCCATCGGTTGAAGCAACTACGACAGCTTCTGAATATTTAAAATCGGGAGATTTTGGGTCAAGTGTTTTATTCCACATTGTCAATATTCTTCCGTTGTGTCCGCCTCCCAGGCCGCCACCAGTTGCGCCATAGGCTATAAGGTAACGATCACCAATTTTAACTACATCCGGGGCGGCTCCACCACCAGGTCTCACTCCACCAGTGTTCCATACCCAACCGTCTTCGGATATTAATCCGCCTCCACCTGTGCCAAATGTATAATACTTTCCATCACATTCCGTGATTGTTGATGGATCATGGATAAATGGTTTCCCGACTTGTGCGATCACTGTTCCGGTTAACAACGCTGATAACAGGGCTGTTGCGCCCAATATTTTAATTCTTATTTTCATAATTCCAATTTCAATACAATTGAGATCTTAATACAATGGCAAATTGATTTTATTCACAACTAATCGTGATATCTTTTATAGGCTCTCCTTTTTCATTCAGGAAGCGAACACAGAAATCACTCATGCCTGGACCATTGATTACGGCTCCACGGATGATATTCTTTCCTTTGTTCAGTGTTAGCCTGGTCGAGACACCATCATCCATTACCATGCGTCTATCTCCTGAAAGTATCACTGCTTCCTTTCCATTTAACCACCACATTGATGCTGAATTTGACCCTACTGCCATTCTCACATTTTTCATTTCCTGCGCACAGTTAACTACGGTAACTGCCCAAAACAGAACACCGTATGTCTGTTTTCTTAACCCATAGGCGAAACGATATAGTTTGACATTGAAATTTGTGCTCTCCAAAGCATGCCACGTTAGATCCTGCTCTCCAACTTTTACCTTTTCTCCATCTTTAGGAAGAATAGTAAACTGGTTTGGAAAATACTGGGTTGCAAATGCTGTTCTTATGTAGCTATCTGTAAAAACAGTATTGCCACGGTTTGGCTTGTTAATGGGTTCCAGGAGTGACCAACGTTGGATGAATCCTTTAGGATCCGGTGTCTTTTTCTTTGTTGTGGCCAGAGTGAAGTAGGGTGCAATGCTCCGTGTAGTATCGGTTTGGGCGGTACCAGCAATTTTGCCCTTTGAAGTAATGGAATATCCTTGTAATCCTAATCCTCCCAAAATTACAAAGCCCACCGCAAGCATCAATGTTTTGCGTTTAATGTTCATAATGGATTTTTACAGTATTTATGATTGTTATTTTAAAAAAAATAAGCATGCTTTATTGCAAATCTACAAAAAGAATTTTCGCTATGTACTACATGGCTAATAAATACGCTAAGTAAAGAAAAATGGTGTGAGGAACTATCTTCTAATAAATAGTTCCTCACACCAATAATTCAATGCTAACAAGACCTCAGAGGCTATTTAGCAACAAACTTAATTTTATACGTTTTAACCAGACCATTATAGTCACATTTTACTTCAGCTGCATCTGAATTGGAATTCGCTTGTTTGATCGTCACTTTCACTGCTTTATTACTCACCGATGCTGATACAACCGGTACTGTGGGTGCATTAGACGAAAGCGTAACAGTTGACTCATATAAGTTGTAATCTACAATGCCGTTAGCATTGGTAGATCTCACCGGAGTAGCTGGCAGTTCAATGCTATTTCCATTGACCGCTATACTTACAGTAGGAGCAACAGGAAGAACAATTTTCTTTTTGTTCGAACTGAAACCAAGCCCGATAAAATCACAAAGAATGCCTGGCTCATCACTTTCTGCTACAAGAAAAATTGCGTGTTTTTTATCCAGGTTATCAACATATTTTGAAACGTCGATTGTGAACTTTGTTGTACTCTGTGCCGAATTAGCCGGAACGATAATTTCACCGATTTTTTTCCCTTTCCAGATCGCATTATCCCATGGTCCATCCAGCCAAACGTTAACCTTGAAGGATTTTGGCGTTTTAGGAGTCATGAAAAGATTAAAAGCTGTATTGTTTCCCTTTTTAGTTCCTTCAAAGGCTTTAATACCATTAGCGTTTTTGGCAAGTCCTCCGAACCCAAAATACTTGTATCCTAAAATACTGCCGTTCTTTACTTTGGTGGTGGGCATATTGTTATCCCAGATATCCCATGAATCTTGTTGAAGTGAGTTATCGGAAAGATAACAGGCATATCCTGCGGAATAATACTGATAAGGATCGAGTCCATATATATGGAAGCCTTCGGAAGTTACTTCAGCTCCTTTATATTGGTTTCCCTGGCTATCTTTTGCAGTCCATGAATGATCTTTCGAATAGGGGTCATACGCTCCGATAACAACATTTCCACCTTCAGCCACCGGTTTTTTGTCCCATTCTATCTTGATGGGGGCGACCATAGACTGACGGGCAAATCCGAAACCACGTGGCGGTCTGTGATAAAATGCATACCATTGCCCGTTAATTTGCTGAATACTGCCATGCGTATTATGACCTGCATTCGTAGTTTGTATTTTAGAACCATCCTGGTTCAGTACCGGAGCTCTTGAATCAACCAAAACACCACCGCTTTTCCATGGACCCAGTGGGGAATCGCTAAAGGCATAACGCAGTGTTGAGTTTGAACTGCTGACTCCGTATTCCGGACCTGAGAATCCACTGAAAATTGTTACATATTTATTTCCAATCTTACGTATTGAGGAAGCTTCAAAAAAATTGAATTTCCCAAGATCCTGATCGGCGTAAACATTGGGATATTTCGTACCTGCCGGGTCCCTGATCACCCCGTAGCGTGAACTTGCCGGAAGGAGGTAATTGACTATTTCGGTTCCGGGACGTAACGAATACATCGTATTTTGGTCTAACTGTGCAGCCTGTGAACGTTGGAATCCCCAAAATCCGTAAGCTCTGAAACCTGTTTTATAATCGGGGTCTTTGAGGTCTGTAATGTTTTCAACATATACAGCCGGATCGAACCCTAGAATGCTTCCAGGTACAGTGCGTGTTCCGTCAGCCGTAAGGTTGATCGGTGTGAAAGGGCCATCAGGACGATTTCCTTTTGCCACCATCGCTTCCCTGTTTCTTCCCCTGCTGTGTGGGTACAAATAGTATTCTTTTTTGTTATTTTTTCCTTTTACCACAACCAGGTCAGGAGCATACATTACATCCCATTGCCCCTCGATCTTGTATGTGAAAATCGGACCTTCATCCCTCCAGCTGGATAAGTCTTCAACCGGAGCTGACCACATTCTAATGTCAGGCCCACAATAACTTGTAAATCGTGTGTCGTGAGATCCGATAATATAGGCTCTATATTTTCCGGGTTTGTCCGGATCTTCAAAAACCCGCGGCTCGCCATCGGGCACATGCTCCCACAATGGAAGATAAGGATTGCCCGCCCCATGAAAGACGTACTTCATAACCGGTGTAACTTTGCTCTGCTTATTGCTGTTTGCTTGCGCTAAAGCCTTGTGGAAAAGTGGGTTAACCAGTATTAATAATAGAATTATATATTCTATTTTTAATAATTTAATTTTCATATCGAAACTACTTAAAATTAATAAAATAATGTATTAAAAAATGATTATCAGTTATCTTGTTGAAAAAAAATATGCGTCTTTATGGTTATCATACTATAATTCAACTTGCGACGATAAAGTTAATAATTAATCGGAAAACAATGGGGTCAGGCACAATTAAAATTTAATTGTGCCTGACCCCATTGTTTTCCCAGAAAATAGTTCCTAACACCATTAATCCTTTATATCTTTATGAAAATTTTATAAAAACCTTAGAAAATGGAAGATAACATGTATACACCTGGACAGGAAACAACGGATTCTTCTTCCTTGCCCTTTCCTCAAATCACTTTGGAATCACTTGGATTCCTGTATGCAACAGCAAAATGGACCAAGGTTATGGCAATCACGGGATTCATTGTAATTGGATTTATGCTGCTTTTTGGATTAGATGCAATTTTTTCAAACTATATATCTACCTCATCCTACTTTCAACATATTTGGTTTGGAGTGTTATATTACGCTATTGCAGTAGTTTGTGTTTTCCCGTTTATTTATCTGAATAGGTTTTCCAATAACATGAGTAAGGCCGTTGCTTTAAGAGACACCGAGTTATTGACAATCGCCATGGAATACCTTAAAAAACACTTTAAGTTTATGGCGATTCTCATTTTTGTCATGATTGTAACTTATTTCATTGCATTACCAGTTTTCTTTTTTACTACAACCTCGATTCATCCGCAACATATTAATATATTTTTGCCAAAGTAATCCAGTGTGAAAAATGGTTCCAGGAACAATTTATCCTATCTATTATATGAATTATTTATCTCTTTTCTTTTTAACCTGTCCTTTATTTTTAAGATAGTTTTTAGCATCTGCAGGTGTTCCTAAAAGTATTGCGAGCCATAATGTTTTCTCATTTTGTTCCAGGATGATTTTAATCGTCATTGTAATGGGTACCGACAGAAACATACCCACGGTTCCCAATAAAAATCCCCAGAGAAGCAAAGAAAGGAATACAACCAGTGTCGACAAGCCTAACCCTTCACCCATGATCCTGGGTTCAAAAAAGTTACCTATGACATTGTGAATTACCATAAACGTACCTAAAGTCCATAGTGCGCCGCCAATTCCCAATTGTACCAGGGCAAAGAGAACTGCCGGAATCGTGGCAATAACGGAGCCGATATTCGGAATATAATTTAGCAGAAATACAATCAAAGCCCATAAGAGGGCGTAATTAACCCCAATGATCATTAATCCTATATAAATTAAAATTCCTACGACTAACCCTATCAAAGTTTGAATCCAAAGGTAGTGTCGGATGTTTTTTACAATGGTTGAAAAATAAGCAATTGATTCATCTGATCCACTGAAGATTGCTTTTGCTTTATCAGGGAAACTTTCAGATTCCAAAAGGATAAATAAAACGAGAATGAAGATCAGAAGTGTTTTCTCCAGCATTTGGGCCAGTCCATTCAAAGCGCCAGCTGTAAATTCAAGTATTCTGGCAGGTTGAATAAGCGTTGGCACCTGATCTTTGCCTATATTTAAACCATGCTCATTTAAAAGCTGAATAAATGAATTGATGATCGCAGTAAGAGAGGATCCGTATTTTGAAACATTGCTCGAAAAGGATGATATTGTACCTCCGATCAGGAAAGAAAATCCGGAAAAAAGTAAAACCAACGTCAGCATTACAATAATAAGCGCAATCCATTTGGGTACTCTCTTTGTCTCAAGCCATGAAATGGGTTTTGCACAAAGGATACTAATGAAAATCGCAAGCAGCAAGGGAGTTAGAAATGATTTTGCATAAAACACTCCTGCTAAAATAATTATTAATGCTGCGACTTTTACTAAAGAAGAACTCTCATTTGATTCAATATCCGTGGTGTTCATTTCAAAATATTTACTTTATTCATTTTAGCAACCGCCTGTATATGGATTATAAACAATCTGATGTTAAAAATGGCTCCAAAAAAAAATTATTCACGGCTGTTGGTTTTCTTTCATCCAGCTTTTCACGCGAAAATGGGGTTAGGCACCATTTAATTTTAATTGTGCCTGACCCCATTAATCGCTTAATTATTGTTGTATATTTACAAATTGAAATAAAAAATCATTTCAAATCCTATTCAAAAGATCTTCCAAAATAGCTGGAAATCTCTTCGAATAGTTAAGTAATATTCCAATATAATTGTGATATTAGCCATATGTAAGCCATATGTAGGCCATATGTAGGCCATATGTAAGCCATTATTAATAATATGGCATACGTTTGGCTAATGAATGGCTTAAAACTTGCATTTTTTTTGCTTACGTGAAAGTATTATGAGAATAATCCGGGGAAATCAAGAAAGATATATGACCCTATTCAAACTAGCTTAGGAAGGTGTCGGATTGAAATTTCCCTTATCTAAGGGACTAAAAACTAAAACCAGCTTTTTCAATTTTTTCCAATTCAATAAAAGATAAAAGTACCTCTTTTTGCCTTTTATTCCAAATTAAATCTAAAAATGTCCACATTTGTCCACATTTGTCCGCCGTTGTCCACCTAAAACAATTGAAAAATTAGATATCTATTTTGTAATTTTGTATAGTTGATCAACGATTAATTTAATTAACAAAATTATGAACAAGGTCGTCAATGTGCAAAAAACAAAAGAAAACAGCCACCAGCGACCACAAAACGTGAAGTTATGGGAACATTTAAAGGCCCGCTCGATTTTAATGGAAGTGTAGGCGGTTTTAACGGTTATTACGATCGGGATGCCAAAAAGAAAGTAATCAGGGAGAAAAAGGGGAAGAACAAGAATAATAACAAACATGCACCCCGTGCTCTTGATCAGAACCGGGAGTTTAAGGCAATGTGCATATTGTCAAAGTTTATTCGGCGGGCTACCTTAGACATTGACAGTCTGAAAAATGGGCGACTTGCAGGTTATTTGAACCGGATTGCCAAAACCATTCAGGTGCTCGATGACGATGGGATACTAGGGTACAGAACAATCCTGGTATCTAAATACACTTATCCATTGACCGGTTTCAGTTTTAACAATGCGCATCCTTTTAAAGAAGTGTTTCAGGTAGTACCCGAATTATCAGCTTCAGAAGATCGTCGTGAAGTAACACTCAAATTGACTAATTTTAAGTCAAAAGGAAAGTTCAAATGGCCTGAAAAGGTGGGTCATTACCGGATATTTTTATTGATATTCGTATTGAAAGATTTAGTGTGGGATCCAGACAGAGAACAGTATGATCCATCTTACCAAGGTCAGAGGCTGGTAAAAAGTTTTGTCATAAGCGAATGGTTTCCGGTTCTTTCCACCACGAAAGATATTCAATTATCAGCTGCTTTCAGAGAAGATCAACAGCTACCTGAGAATTCAACTGTGGTTGCGGTGATGGGGTTGGAATTCGCATCAGCCTATGATAACGGCACGTATTATGTCGTTAGAGACCATGGAACAGCAGCAATTGTGGGATGTTTATAAAGTGATGATAAATGGGGTCGCAATTATTCTTCAAGTATTATTTTAATTGAGAAAATAATTGGGCTGGACTCAATTTTATTCCCATTGAGTTTTGCTTGGACTATCCTATAATAACTACTTGTTCTTTTTAACAATGTTGATTGTATCGAACAGCGTTGCTTTGCCGTTATCATCTACAGTATAGGTAGCTATATTAATAGCCCCGGTTGAAACTGTAATATTGCTGAATGTTGGTTCTCCGGTTTGTCCAAAACGTCCTGTAAAGAATGAAAAATAATCATTAATCCCAAGGTTTGCTTCAATGGATTTCATCGTTTCAATGTCAGTAGGTTCATATTTCTTTTTGCCTGATGAATTGTTCAGAAAGTAAAGCGTTCCATTTGTGACGTCATAGGTTCCTCCCTGCTTTCCAGTGACGTTAGTACGGTAAGTTGGTGGAACTTTCTTTTGTTTACTTACTGAATTCTCTACAAGAGACTTGTTCTTGATTGGCCCGATAACCTCATAAATATGATCGTGTCCCTGGATCGCAAGGTCTATTTTCAACTCATCGAATAGAGGAGCCATTTTATTACGGACAATTTTGCCATCGTGAGATGGTTGGTGGATATTACCGCCGGTATAAATGGCTTTGTGATAAAAAGCTATTTTCCATTTTACATCAGGATGTGCCAAAACCTCTTTTTTCATCCACACTGAAAGAGAATCGAGGTATCCGTTTAAATTGTAATCTTCGAAATCCAAAGCCATAAACAAAGCATCTCCATATACAAATGAATATACACTTCCGGGAATGGTTGCCATTTTCTTATCAAAGGAGGGGCTTGCAGTATTGAAATGATAATAAAAGTTTTTATTTGGAGAAGTGTCATGATTACCTATGATAGGTGCAAATGGTTTTGTGTACCATATATCTTGTTGGGTTTCAAAAAACTGCTCATATTCCCACTCCGAATTGCGAGCTCCTGTTGAATTTACTAAATCGCCACACGATAAAAGGAAATTGGCATTCGGAAACATGTTTACTGCTGCATGCGTTGTCTTCTGAGATATGTCAAACTGATCGTCGCTATTGGCTTGTGGATCGGTAAAGTAGATAAATGAAAATTCATCCTTGTTCTTTTTTGCAGTGGTAAAAGTTCCGATTTGACTCCATGCTCCCGGCTTGCCAACAATAAACGAATAAGAGGTGTTAGCTTTTAAACCGGTGGCCAGTGCTTTATTGCTCGTGTAACTCTTAAGGGTGTTGTTCGGAATTCTTGCGAGCTTCATTAAATCATTTGGTGCAACACAGTAGTTCAGATTATTGACAGCTTCTGAAGTAGCATTGATAGTCATTAACGGTTTTGTGAAATCTGCAGTATCTTTAGCGCTTCCTTTGATTATAGTGATCATTTCCTCTTTTTCACCCGGGTTGGTAAACCATGCAAATCCCATGCAGGAGGTAGGATCTCCATTAATGGTCATATTCACCGAATAAGGAATTGATTTGGCAACCAGGATTTGTTTAGCTTTCTCCAATTCAGCATTTGTCGGGGGATTATTGTTTGAAGAGGTCAGCGCCCTTTTATATAATGTCCAGCTGGGAATAGTGTATTGCGCACTATTGGGTGTTAAATCAGTAGCATGTTGAATTTGAGCGCTAAGATTGCTTGTAAGTAAGCATAACATTGAAAATACAATGACTCTAAAAAATCTATTCATAACTAACTGTCTCTTTTTTAAGTTCATGATGGTTTAAAATAAATGAATTATCAAAATTACTTAGAAACTGGCTGAATTTCTTTTTTCTTTTGCCCTACAGGCTAGATGTCAAAACATTAGGAACATTATTACGTGTCTTTTTCTGTTTGTTTTCTTGTACGTATTGTTCTGTATCCTGAAATTTGAATACAGGTACCTTGTTGAGTGCGAGGGACAGCTGAATCATTTTCTTTAAGGAATAATTGAAATTGCCATTCATTATTTGTAAGATATAACCTTTAGATACTCCAAGCTGATCAGTTTGCTCTTTTCTATTGATATTAATCCCCTAACGGGGAACAAAACAAACAGAAATTTTAAACAGTTTCTTAGAATTTAACCTTCTTGTAGAATATTGTTTTGGTGACTTCTGCTGCGATGATGTAAAGCACCACAATGAGCATTAATAACAAATAGGTAGTAATACTCAACGGGCTGAAGCCAAATACATTTCCTAGGGGTGTGAAGGGCAGGGCTAACGTTATAACTGCAATAGACAATGTTGCTATTAACAAATATTTTCCCGGACGGCTCTTGAAAAAAGGTTTTCTACTGCGGATTACAAGTACAATCATAGATGCCGAGATGACCGATTCAAGAAACCATCCTGTACGGAATTGACTCTCATTGGCACGAAGTACGAGCAGAAGCAGTCCAAAAGTCAGATAGTCAAACACAGAACTGACCAGACCGAAGGTGATCATAAACTTTCGGATTGCCTTGATGTCCCAGCGCCGGGGATGGTCAACCATTTCATCATCTACATTATCGGTAGCAATAGTCATTTCGGGAAAGTCGGTAAGCAGGTTGGTAAGCAAAATCTGCTTGGGCAGCAATGGAAGGAAAGGGATAAAGAGTGAGACACCTGCCATACTGAACATATTTCCAAAGTTAGCGCTGGTTGCCATAAACACATATTTCAATGTGTTAGCAAAAGTGGTTCGGCCTTCTCTGACGCCTTCGATCAGTACGCCCAGATCCTTCTCGAGCAATACAATATCGGCTGCATCTTTGGCAACATCTGCTGCAGTATCTACAGAAATCCCTACATCAGCTGCATGAAGCGCAGAGGCATCATTGATGCCATCGCCCATATAGCCCACTACATTACCTGCTTTACGCATTGCAATGATAATTCGTTCTTTCTGATTGGGTTCTATTTCAGCAAATACATCTATTTTTTCGACACGACGAAGTAAAGCAGCATCACTCATCTGATGAAGTTCAGGGCCACTGATAATTTTGTTGCCGGATAATCCCATCTTTTCACTGATACTGGCTGCAACAAGATGGTTATCGCCGGTAATCACTTTGAGTGATACACCCAATTTCTTCAGAGTTGCAATGGTCTCTGCGATATTGGCTTTTGGTGGGTCAAAAAGAGTGAGGAAACCGATAAAAGTCATATCCTTTTCATCGTCTTTATTAATGGGTGAATCAGAGGTCAGATCTTTAAAAGCGATGCCTAATGTTCGAAATCCCTGGTTACTGAAATCTTCAAAGTGTTTCTGGATCTGAGACTGTATGGAGGAGATTTTGACAATGGTGCCATCACTCGTTGCAGCGGTTGAACACACTTCGAGGATATTCGATAAAGCGCCTTTGGTGACCATCAGGTGTTCTTTATCATGGATGACAGCGATAGTCAAACGCTTGCGGTTAAAATCATAAGGGATTTCATCGTGTTTTTTGTATCCGGAAAGGTCGATCTTTTTAAAATTCAGGATGGCCTGATCTATTGGGTTTGTAAATCCGGTTTCGTAGGAAGCATTGAGATAGGCATATAGAAATACTTTATCGCTTTCAACCCCTTTCACATCGAGGGCAGATTGAACCTTGACGTTGCCTTCTGTCAGGGTGCCGGTTTTATCGGAGCAGATGATATTCATACTTCCGAAGTTTTCGATGGAAGCAAGCCGCTTGACGATTACTTTCTTTTCAGCCATCTTCTTGGCGCCATGGGCAAGGTTGATGCTGATGATTGCAGGTAAAAGCTGTGGAGTTAAACCAACAGCCAATGCCAGTGAAAAAAGAAATGATTCAAGAACGGGGCGGTGTAAATAAACATTGATACCAAATATGAGAATCACCAATACCAGTGTGACTTCTCCCAAAAAATATCCAAATCTACGGATACCTCTTTCAAAATCGGTTTCGGGAGCTTTAAGTTTAAGACGATCTGAGACCTTACCAAACTCGGTGTCTTTGCCGGTAAGGGTGACTATTGCCTTTGCGTTTCCGCTGACAACATGTGTTCCCATCCATACTGCATTTGACCGCTTGGCAAGAGGCGTGTCAGCAGGTAGCGTTGCAACTTCTTTTTCAACCGGAAATGTTTCTCCGGTAAGCATGGCTTCATCAACAAACAGATCTTTGGATTCAAGGATCATACAATCTCCCGGAACAATATCGCCGGCATTCAGTACGATGATATCCCCGGGTACAATCACTTCGATTGGAATTTCATTTTCTTTCCCATCACGCAATACCGCTACTTTAACCTGAACGATGGCAAGTAATTTTGCTACTGCATTGGAAGCGCTGTATTCCTGCCAGAAACCCAGAAGTCCACTGACAAGCACGATGGCAAAAATGATGGAAGCATCTACCAGATTATGCAAAAACAAGGATAAGCCGGTAGCAAAAATAAGGATCAGGATAATTGGACTTTTAAATTGCGATAAGAGGAGGGTGAATGCATTCGAACTTTTCTGGGGCTTAAGACTATTTGCACCATAACTTGAAAGCCTCTTTTGGGCTTCACCTGATGATAGACCCTTTGCTGTTACCTGAAGCTTGTCGAGTAATTCTTTGACAGAAATGCTCCAGAATGATTGAATGTTTTGATCCATGGGAAGTGGATTAAATAATGATCACCTTATCAGGATGAACTTTGGAATTAAAATATCATAAGAAATAAATAGAAATCAATAGTTCTCCCAAAACAACATAAGTTGAATGGGTTTGTTTTCAAACTCAGAAAGAATATTAATAGGGTCAGCTAAAGGCAATAGAATATCAAGTCTATTTTATCGCTGTTTTGATGGTTACGAGCCCGTCAGCCAAACCAGGCGAACTTACTTTAAGCTGGATGTCGCCGGCGTTATGGGTGCTTTTGATGACAACCATCGCACGACCTTGCCATGCTTTACGTGTTGTGGCTACATAGGGATCGAGGTCCTTTAAATTGGCATTATCCACACCAGCAATAACTCCGGGACCTTTTACAGTAAAGGTAAGCAGATTGGCTGCATTGGGTTGCTTGTTTCCGGCCTGATCGGTTATTTCAATCCTTACAAATGACAGGTCCTCTCCATTGGCCAGTATTTTTGTACGATCAGCAATAAGCTTTATTTTGGCTGGTTGAGTGGCTGTCTTTAAGATGGACGTTTCCAATTCTTTATTGTTTTCTACCCCAACGGCTTTTAATACTCCGGGCGCATAGGCCAAAGTGAAGACGGCTTTAAATTTCTGGGCTATAGTTGTTGGTTGTTCCGCAATGAGTTTATCATTAAGATAGAGTCGAACCATAGGATATTTGGAATATACTTCTACCTGGATATCTTTGCCTTCACGGCCTGGCCAAGTCCAGCTTTCCCATGTCGGCCAGACTCCCCATGCTGTAACCTTGATTGTTCCATTATCTGGATTGGGTTCGCGAACGGCCATATAGAGTTTCTCGGTGTCATTCCACAATAAATTACGATAGTGAGAAATTGGTTTGCGCCATCCCGTCATATCAATATCGCCACAGTATGAGCCATGCCAGGGGTAAAGATCAGTGTCCCAGGGGTTGCCTCCGGACTCTCCCGGGTAGTAATAACGCCCAATACCTGATTCTCCAAAATAATCCAGTGCGGTCCAGACAACATCACCAATAATGTAGTTGTTGCTTTGAACCAAATTCCAATTATCGAATGCATCTCGGGGATAAGATTCAGTCTGTAGAATAATCCGGTTTGGGACTCTCTTATGATCAGAAGAGGCACGATGGATCTGGTAATTATATCCGGCGATATCCTGTGCTGCAAACATTGGGTCAAATATTTCCCAATCTTTGTCCCAGGTGGTCATGGCTGAGGTTACGGGACGGGTTGGATCCATTTTACGGACTTCGTTAGCCAGCATATTGGTGATCTTGAGTGCTTCGGGTTGTTTTCTTTCGATAATTTCGTTCCCTATACTCCACATGATAATCGAAGGATGATTGCGATCACGCATCACCATAGATGCCAGATCACGTTGCCACCATTCATCAAAGAATCTGCCATAATCGTTAGGATTCTTACTGGCTTTCCATCCATCAAACGATTCGTCGATCACCATCATTCCCAGCCTGTCACAAGCATCAAGGAATGCTTCAGAAGGAGGATTATGAGAGGTGCGTATCAGATTGTATCCGGCTGATTTTAACAGTTCCACTCTTCGTTCTTCAGCTCTGTCGTAGGCAGCAGCGCCTAAACAGCCATTGTCGTGATGCACGCAGCCGCCATTTATCTTCACGGTCTTCCCGTTTAACTGAAACCCTTTGTCAGTACTGAATTTGATGGTACGAAACCCAAAGGCGTTATTGAAGAGGTCGATTGTTTTGTTATTCTGAATGACTTTTAATTGGGCCTGATACATTACGGGAGTCGCGGGAGTCCACAATGAGGGGTTATTGACCGTAATGGTCTGGGTGACTTCCTTTCCATCATTTGCCGGTATTTCTACCTTCATATCATTTTTTCCGACGCTTTTGGATTTGTTATCGGTAAGCTGAGTCGAAAGGACAATGCTTTGAGGCAGTTTTGTATCGTTTTTTACAAAAGTTTTGATCTGAACGGTTGCTTTTCCGGGAGTGATTTCAGGCGTTGTGATTACGGTATTCCACTGGTTCAGGTGAACAGGGTCGGTCACTCTGAACCACACATGACGGTAAATGCCGGAACCACTGTACCAACGGCTGTTAATCTGCTGTGAATTATCAACGCGGACAGCAATGGTGTTTTCCTTATTGATATTCAGGTAAGGTGTCAGATCATAGAAAAAGGAGGTATATCCGTAAGGATGAATCCCCAGTGACTTTCCATTAATAAATACATTGGCGTTCATGTAAACGCCTTCAAAATAGATTGAAATGTATTTACCCTGCCAGGCAGCAGGAGCCTTGAACGTTTTCCGGTACCATCCTGTGCCAGAAGGGAAATAACCACCCGCCGCTCTCATGGGATTTTTTAATTCTATTGCTCCTTCTATACTCCAATCGTGGGGTAAATCAAGACTGCGCCAGCTTTTATCATCAAAATTGTTGGCACTGGCAGTTGGGGGATCACCCAAAAAGAATTTCCAGTTGGAATCAAAAAGCTGCTTTTGCTGGTTATCTTGTGCTTTTAAATTAAAAGGATAACTTATTATAAGCAGTATTGTAATGGATAGAAGTTTTGTGAATTTTAACATGATGATATATTTTTTCAGATTACTTATAACTGTTTTTATGGTTTCTAATTATACTCCAAAATTAACTTAAAAAACAATCAGAAACTGTTTAAAAATTTGTGTTTTTCACTTTTAATTACCCGTAGGTCTAGAAGAGTGGATATTTTTGTTCTTAATGAGAGATTAAAACAGTCTGATGACTTAATTGTTACTTAATGTAGGATATTCCAGAATTTTAAATGCAAATAAAAAATGTTTAAACGAGATGATAACTAAGTAAATATATAAATATTATGCAAAAGGTAGTATTAAATAATGGTGTAGAAATGCCCATCTTAGGATTTGGAGTATTTCAAATGACAGATGCCGGTGAATGTGAAAGATCTGTTTATGAAGCTTTACTTGCCGGCTATCGTCTGATTGATACCGCTGCTTCTTATAAAAACGAAGGGGAAGTTGGTAAAGCTATTAAAAGAAGTGGATTGGAAAGGGATGAGTTGTTTATTACCTCAAAACTTTGGATTGAGGATGCCGGGTACGAAAACACTTTGAAGGGTTTTGAGAAATCGTTGAAAAAGTTACAATTAGACTATCTGGATCTGTATTTGATTCATCAACCCTTTGGGGATGTTTATGGTTCGTGGAGAGCGATGGAAGATTTGTATCACGAAGGCAGAATCAGAGCAATTGGTGTCAGCAATTTCTACCCTGACAGGATCATGGACCTGATTATTCACAATAAAGTGATTCCAGCTGTAAATCAGATCGAAACAAATCCTTTCTGTCAGCAAATCGAATCGCATAAATTCTTGATGGAAAACAATGTTCAGATCGAATCATGGGGCCCATTTGCTGAAGGTAAAAACAATATTTTCAAAAATGAATTACTGCATTCTATCGCCGGAAAATACAAGAAATCCATTTCCCAGTTAATTCTTCGCTGGTTGATACAAAGAAGGGTCGTTGTAATTCCAAAATCAGTCCGTAAGGAAAGAATTATAGAGAATTTCGATGTTTTCGATTTTGAATTGAGCGATGAGGATATGGCTGCAATTGTATCACTTGACACTAAGAAAAGCATGTTTTTTGACCATCGTGATCCGGAAATGGTGAAATGGTTAGGGACCAGAAAACTTAATCTCTAATTCAAATGAAAAATATAATTATCCTTGGAGCAAGCGGCAATATCGCCAGGTAGGTCATTGATCTTTTAGTCAAAAAGAATGACATCAATCTGACCTTATTCTTGCGCAATAAAAGCAGGTTAAGAAATAATGATGTCGCCAGATGCTGTATCATTGAAGGCAATGTTCTGGATTTTAATCAATACTGCATTGTTGGTATTTGTCAGTAATTTTAAGATAAAAGCGTCTTTCACTGGCTCTTATTTCTCTGATGCGTTCTAATTGGAAAGAAAAAACTCAATTGCCTTGTTATTTCAATTTGAACTTCAACATATTTTTATCTCTACATTTGGTAATAATTTCATCAATTATTGCTAATGTGCGTTGTTTATTTAGACCTATTCCTGAAGCGACAGCCATTATATCGTTGAGTGTGGGTTCCCCCTGGCCGTTAATTGTAGTAGTATGAAAACCATTAAATCCGTTGCTTGGTAATAGATCGTAAGCAGGGGCGAGCTTCCATTGTCCACCTGATAACTGAAAGGAAAAGTTTTTAGCATGGTCGTCCCGGTTCGAGATGGCTATGTTGAAAACCATTTGCCGAAACAGCGCGTAAACTTGTTCCATGTCTAAAGTGATTTGGCGGCAAACTTTAAGCAGTACCAAATAATCCAGACTCGGAATACGATAGTTTGCATTCAATAAACCAGCGGCACTTATTGTATGAACCTTTCCTTCGGGAGTCCTGTCGAAACGTGTTACCCCAAAATATTTATCTTCAAATAGCCTTGTTTCCGGCATTATGATTCTACACTCTTGTGCCAGTAGGGAGAATTCATATTCTGTTTTGCCTATATCCGCAGGATCGTTTGTCGTTTTGAACTTTACCAGCCATTCTTTGTCGTCTATCTTTACAAAAATCTTTGGTCGGGCTCCTCCCGATGAACTGCCATAGTGATAAAGCGTACTTAATGAGTCACCTGTATAATCACTTGTCAATATTTTTTCAGTTTCGCTTGCCAATTTATCAAAATCCACATAACTTTCTTCAGTTGCAAGGCTTCTGTCAGGTCGATATTCCAGGGCGCCCCGACCCGCTGAGCCGACAAGTGATAAGCGTTCTAATAGAGTTAATTTGTAAGGGTTAATTCCATTTTGCTGAAGATATCTATCCAATATAAGATTTCCCCAACCATCAGGCAAGCTATCATCAAAAACACCAAACCCACCATTAAACGGATCACCCTTTGCAATAAAAAGCCCAGTCTTTAAAGGCATGAGAAGTGGAGAAACCGATATGCCTTCTTTCAGAAAATCAGCATCATATTCAAATGCACACAATGTTTCAGGCGTCAGCGCTAATTTGCCTACAAGCTGTTCATCCAGAAAGACTGCTACGACAGAAATATTATCCATTTCGCGCTCCTCTCTTACGTTTCTGGTTAAGTTCCAGATTTAACAGTTGGTCGATACTTTGATATGTGCGGGTCGAAAAAAGGCTGTCGAACTCTGAGGTCATGTCCAGAGCCAATGCAATCATTATTAAACTTCTCAATGATATCTCACCAGTAGTTTCAAATCGTCGATAAGAAGCGAAAGTAAGCCCTGCACGAGAGGCAAGGCTCTTCTGAGAAAGATTCTTTTCGAGTCTTCTTTCTTTGACACGTTGCGAAACAGAACGCATTATTTCGTCAGGCGTTTTGTTTATAAGAGATAATATATTATCTGTTATATCAACATTCATAGATAAGTGCGATTATATTAACACTTACAAAGATAATTACAAAAAACGGATTTTACAATATAATTTATTTCCCAGATTCAACTTTATTTTCAATTAAAATATAATCCAAATCCAACCAGTTTGGTTTCCCCTAAAGGGAATAAATGTCAGAAAATGCTAATGTTAGCAATTATAAAATTTATGTTTGTATTTTTGCATCCTAAAATTTCATCTTTCAACGAAAATTATTCTCATGAGAATGTATACTTTATGGAAAACATCAAATCTGTTAATGAAGTAATTTATGATTCCAAGAAGAAATTTCTATTGTTTTTAAGAATTACTGTTATCCTGATGATTTTCGGAATCATACAGGCACACGCAAATGACAATTTTCCCTTGAAAGCAAGGATTTCTTTAAATTACTCTAAAAGTCAGCTTGTTAGAGAATTACAACCAAAGTTAAAAATTACCGGTACCATTACCGATGCAAATAGTGGAGAAACATTGATAGGTGTGAATATTCGCATCGAAGGGACTGCTATTGTTGTAATTAGTGATGAGAAAGGTAAGTTCAGTATCAATGTGCCCAAAGTAAATTCAGTTTTGATCTTTTCCAATATCGGATACAAAAGTGAAAAAGTGGTTTTTACCGGACAGTCAACATTAGATCTTAAACTGGTTCCAACCATTTCCATATTGGATCCATTTGTGGTAGTAGGCTATGGCACACAGAAACAAAGGGATCTTACAGGTGCAGTAACGAAAGTTAACGCCACTGATGTAAGAGATGTATCTGCTGCAGAATTCGGTCAAAAGCTACAGGGTAAAATAGCCGGTTTACAGGTTAGCCAGGTTACAGGACGCCCCGGACAAGGTATGGCCTTTAGAATCAGAGGGGCTGCATCTCTGACTTCGGGTAACCAGCCTTTATTTGTTATCGACGGACAACCCATTACAGGTGACATAAATACAATAAATTCCGATGATATTGAAAGTTTTAGCGTTTTGAAAGATGCTGCTGCAACTTCACTTTACGGTAGCCGCGCTAGTAATGGCGTTATTATCATAACAACAAAACAAGCCAGTAAGGGCCATTCCTCTTTATCAGCCAATATTTATTATGGAATTCAATCTGTTCCTCAGCGTGGAAGACCTGATCTGATGAACGCAAACGAATTTGCCACTTTCATGAAAGGGTATTACGAAGATAAGATAAAGTATGAGGGCTGGAAAAATCCGGTAACAGGTGGGGGAGACGTACCTGCCGAATATGCAGACCCCTCAAAATATGGTAAAGGAACAGATTGGTATGATGCCGTTTTAAGAAACGCTCCTATTCAAAACTATTCACTTACACTGACTTCGGGAAACGATAAGGTGTCATCAAGTTCTTCATTTACCTATTTCAATCAGGAGGGAGTCGTTTTAAATACTAAAACACAGCACTATGCATTCAGAAGCAACAATGAATACCGGCCTTTCGACAAGGTAAAGATTGGGTTGAATCTCGCGCCTACTTTTCAAATCGATCATAATACCCTTTCGTCAATTGATGGTAACAGGCAAATTATAAGTGGCGCAATGATGAGTTCTCCCTTAATTAATATTTATGACAATACAGGGAGCTATAACCTGAATACCAGTTCTTTTGGTATGTATGCATTACCCAATTTTGTACAGCAGGCACAGCTTTTGTCTATTAACCAAAATACATACAGGGTGCTTGGTAATGCTTATGCAGATGTTGAAATTCTGAAGAACCTGCATCTGAAAACCGCCATAAATACAGATTTAGGGGCAACCGATTACAATACTTACTATAGTAAACTGTATGGTACATTTGGCTCCCCTCCTCCACGTACGGTTGCTACTGCCGCAGAATCTTCTTTCAATTACACCTCTTGGTTGATTGAAAATACTGCCACCTACGCCTATGTTACCGGGCAACACAGTATCGATTTACTTGCGGGTTACAGTGCACAAAAATACAGCCAAAACAATCGCTCGATAAATGGGAGTGGTTTTGCAACTGATGCCATACCTTGGATAGTAGCAGCTAACACTACGACCGGAACTACGAATAATACTGCATGGTCTTTAGCTTCTCTGTTTGCCAGGCTAAACTATGACTTTAAAAAACGTTATTATTTTAACTTTAATATACGCCGGGATGGCTCATCCCGTTTTGGCGAGAATAAGATATATGGAAACTTCCCTTCGGCATCTGTTGGCTGGATCATGAGTGATGAATCCTTTTTCCCGAAGTCGTATATTATTCCTTTCTTCAAGATAAGAGGCAGCTATGGGCTTACTGGCAATTTTAATGTAGGAAACTATACACAGGTTTCATTATTAAGCCCCACGAATTATGTTTTTGACAATACGACGACCAATGGCATGTCTATCACAACTTTGGGAAATAAAAATCTAACCTGGGAAACCTCCAAACAGACCGATATCGGATTTGATATGAATCTATTCAATCAGAGAATAACAATCAGCTATGATTATTATTTAAAGAATACAAATGGCATGCTCTCTTCCCTGCAAATTCCCTATGCTTCAGGGTATTCGGTGATTTCATATAATCTGGGAAGCTTCAAAATGTGGGGACATGAAATCCAGATCAGCTCCAACAATCTCAGTGGACTTCTAAAATGGACTACTGACTTTAATATCGCTTTTAATGATAACAAAGTGATGAAACTTATAAACGATACGCCCATAGGAGGTACTGCCACTTATAATGATTTTAACCGTACGGCAGAAGGACATCCTATTGGTGAACTATATGGATATATCTACGAGGGAGTTTACACAAACCAGGCAGATCTGAATAATTCGCCCAAAGAGGCAACATCTGCAATAGGAACTGCAAAAATGAAAGATGTAAACGGAGATAACAAAATTGATATTGCGGATAGAACATTTATCGGTAATCCAAATCCTAAATTTATTTACGGTATCACCAATAATTTCCAATACAAAAATTTCGATCTGAACATCATCATTGCCGGCCAGGGAGGAAATAAGATTATGAATATTAATCTTCAAAACGAACAAAATCTTGACGGTATTTTTAACATTGATAAAAATATGCAGAACAGGTGGCGCTCTGAAACTGATCCCGGTAACGGTACAGTTCCCAGGACATTGAGCAATACGACAGAGCTTTACCGAACAACCAATACCAATTGGGTCTTTGATGGAGATTATCTGACAGTTAAAAACATTGCGTTAGGCTATACTTTCAACAGTAAACATTTGAAATATTTGAAAAGCTTAAGACTCTATGCTAGTGTTCAGCAGGCTTTTGTATTTACCAAATACCCAGGGCAAAATCCTGAGGTAAATGATTCACGTGACAATCAAACCAAGGGTGGTCTTGATAACGGATCATATCCGATTCCAAGAACAGTTATGATAGGCGCCAACATAAACTTCTAATTTATCAATCATTTGAAAATGAAAACATTATTACATATTATTCTGATATTGATTGTTTTCTGTACCGTTTCCTGTAAACAGGATTTTCTTGTACTTTTTCCTGAAGGACAGATCAATGAAGGGAATTTCTACAAAACAGCCGGCGACTTTAAACAGGCTGTAGTAGGTGCATATGTTCCATTAAGAGATGTTGCATACTACGCATTCTATTTGGATGAAATGCGAAGTGACAATACAAAATACGATTATAATTCAAAGGACCGGGGTGGTGCCGGGTATGAACAGTTGGGTGATTTCCTTGATGATGCCTCTAATGCGGTGATTGCATACAGATGGACAGCAGATTACAAGGGGATTCAAAGAACGAATGTGCTCCTGGACAGGATATCTAATATTGACTTTACAATTTCTGATGCTGATAAGAATCAGATTATTGGTGAAGCAAAAGCTTTGCGGGCTCATTATTATTTTGACCTTGTACGATGTTTCGGTGGAGTGCCCCTATATTTACACGAAGTTAAAGATAATGAATCTGCTTTCATCAGTCGTTCTCCTATTGAAAGTGTCTATACCCAAATTATAAATGATTTTTCAGACGCATTAAACTTGCTGGCGCCTCCTGATAAGTTTCCCCAAAGTGGAAGAGTCACGAAGGGAATGGTTGCAACTGAATTGGGGCTCGTTTATCTCACCCACAAAGACTATGCAAAAGCAACACCTTTGTTGTTAAGTGTAACCCAAATGGGCTATTCTCTTCTGCCCAATTATGCCGATGTCTTTACACTGGCAAATAAAAACAGCAAAGAGTCTATCTTTGAAGTACAGTATAAAGCCGGAACCGATGGTCAGCAGAGCCAGTTTATTTACAGGTTTATCCCGGTTACGCCAAACACACAGAATATTTTAGGCGTCAATTACAATAACACCGTGGGCGGATTTAACGTACCTACCGATGATATGGTAGCCGCTTATGAAGCAGGAGATAAAAGGCTAGATGCCAGCATTGTTATTGCCAAAGGAGTTTATAATTCAAATATAGATTTTCTGGCCGACAGTGTAGTAAGTGTTTTGCATCCATCGACTCCGGGCAAAATATCCAAAATGTTCATTAAGAAATATTATAATAAGCCTTACGGGCTCCAGAATAATACTGATGATAATTGGCCGTTGTACCGTTATGCCGATGTTTTACTTATGCTTGCTGAATCATTAAACGAAGATAGTAAACCGGCAGAAGCGTTACCCTATTTAAATCAGGTGCGAACCCGTGCCGGTTTAGCACCTACTACTTCAACAGACCAGGCAGCATTAAGAACAATTATTCTTCATGAAAGAAGAGTAGAACTGGCATTCGAAAATCACAGATGGTTTGACCTGGTACGCACAGGTCAGGCAATAACTGTCATGAATACTTTTGGTGTGAAGCAGAAATTGAAATATTCATATTTATTACCTACAGCCTATACTGTTACACAAAACAGATTGATATACGCTATTCCTTTCAGAGAAATCCAGGTAAACAAAGCTCTTTTACAAAACCCCGATTATTAGAGAAACTGTTTGTTTTTTGTGCTATCTGGATTTATCTTGTGCTGATATCAAAACATATGATACGCAAAACTTTGCGTCTCTATGATTGAATACCCGATTTTTGGATAACGGAGTATTGTTTTATTTCCCGATACAGAAAGTAACCATGTCTGTAGATCAATATATTAGAAATGAAAGGTACAAATAAGGTACAAAAATAATCCAAAAATATTTTCTAATATATTGATTTGTCGACAGTTGTAATTTCCCCAGACATTTCTCTTTATTTTGTTATTTCTTCTTTGGTAGCATAAAAAGTTCCATAAAATTTGAAGGAATATAATAATACTTGAGCCCCTGAATAGTATTGTGTAAATTAGGATTTAGTTATCCATTCACACAAAAATATTCACAGTTACTTTAATTAAGCTTTTCCAAAGTAATCATATTCAGTAGATCTTTTATTTTATAAACCTAACTAAATCTCCTAATTGAACTTTTTTGAATGGTTTTTTTTCTTTAGGTGGTTGTGTCTCTTCTGTAGTCCCCGATCCATAAGCATTGAATGTGGTTTTCTTAATTATAGGTGGAACAGTAAATTCAGAACATTCTACAGTGCTAATTTTTCCTTGAATGTGAGTAATTTTACCTAACCCTCTAATTATTTCGAGGGCTTCTAAATCCTCTTCTGAATCAGGATCTTTTAATATATTACCAAGTCCATAAATTTGGCATTGTTGCCCGTTGTAAAATTGACCATCTTCTGTTCCACAATTCAAAATTACCTCGAATTGACTATGTACTTCAATTACTTTTATTGTTTTTTCTGTATTCATATTTTGTTTTTTTTTATGTTTTTTGAAACAAATCAAGATCGTTTCTTGAAGCCATTTTCCTAGCATAATATGCTTCTCCCATTCTTTAGACCACTCATTGGGTTATCTTAATTATTCTTTAAAATTAGAAATAATATTTGATATATAGTGTTAATTATATCAGTTTCCAACTCCACTGTTTTTTATCTTTGTTATATGATTTTAATGCATTGCCTTTAATTTGAAAGCCATCTGTTAATTTCATTCTGGATACCAATGAGGGATGAATAAATACATCATCAAGAAAACCAAATGATTTGCCTGATGGGATTTTAACTGTGCCAGTCACTTCTTTTATAAATTGTTTTTTGAAAGTATCATCATTTACTTTGATGGCTGTATATATGTGGTAAATACCTTCGTTACTACCACCTTGAAATCTTACTTTCAAAATATCACCAACTTTAACATCCTTGAAAAATCTGTCAAATTTGAAATAACCAAACTTTGATTCAGAAGCAATAAAATTGAGCATCTTCTTATCAGAGTTTACAAATTCAACTATGACCGTTTCTTCCTGTGTATCACTGAATAATAGCGATTCAGCAATTGGTGTATATTGTTTGTAAAAAACAAAGTTTGATTTCTGGACTATGGCATTCTTATACCATTCCTCAGATTGCCAATTGGCTACTTCATTTGGTAGTTTATAACCGTGTTCAAACCTTGCATTAACCAAAATCTCGATTTCTGTTTTAGCTTCATTGTATAGTTTCTTTGCAATTAAAAGTCCCGCCATCTTTTGTCTAAGACTAACTAGCATTTCTTCTGGGCTATTACAGGATAATGCTTTACAATAGCATGCAAATACATTGTTTGGTTCATTTGAAAAAGCCTCTGCAAGGATTTCCCATACCCAAAAATCATTTTGCTTTTTTCTTGCAAAGGGTAATAATGATTCAAAAATGTTGTCTTTATTTCCTAATGCTAACAATAATTTTGCTTTGAAATAAGCTGGATATTGAAAATGTGGATAGTTATCAACTATATCAGAAAGCAAGGGTAAGAAGGCTAAAGCTTTTTCTTTATCAAAAATGATATCTCCAAAATAAGTTTGTTTAGGGAGAAGATGTTTTGCATATGTGATATACGCTTGCTCTGCAAGAGCCATAACCTCTTTGCCATTAGGCATTTTTTCTTTCTGAAAATCTTCTGGTCGAAAAGATTTTAAATCCCACCAATCTGCAAATTTTAAGAAAATATCAGTTTCCTTTAACATTTTATGCAGAGCCTTGAACAAAAAAGTATATCCTTCAGATGGTTTTACAAAATGGAACGATTGAATTGCATCAAATAATAGGATTCCATTCTTTTGATCATTTGGGTTTATTTTCAGTATATTGAAAGCCATTTTACCAATTTGCCAACTTAAATGTTCAAATAGCATTGTTTCGTCTACCGGCAATTGTAAATTTTTAATTTCATTGAGCCAATAAATAAATATATCTATGTGTTCAGGTGAACTATTTTGTTTTAAATAGTCATAATAGACCCAACTAATATTGCGTTTAGTCCAAATGTTTTCGGGCTCTAACAGTAATTCTGCTTTTGCCATGGTCAAGGCTTCTTCTAATTTACCTGCCTGACGTAGTTCTTTTATTTCTCTAGCTGGCATAATTTTCTTGTTTAAAGGTTTGTAATGCCATATGAATATCAGAAATCAATAACTGACTATTGGTGTGATTTTGGATAGGTACAATCCTACCAAAGAAACCATTCTTTTTGTATTCAAAATCTATAACGGCTAATTCCTGATTACGTTTGAATGTGTAACGTTCTCTGTATTGCTGATGTTCAATATATTCAACACAAATGTTGCTTTTTTTAAATAGCAAAATGACATCATCAAACAAACTTCTTGTGAAAGGAAACCTTTCTTCTATTTCTAAGTCAAATTCCATTCTGCTAATAATTGTTTCAGTGGTATTTCTTTTTATCGTAACGTTAGGTAAATGATTTAATATCTCAACAATGTTATTGCTAAATTCACTATTAGGTGATTTGTTTGGTATTTGTGAAATACTATTTCTAAATTCGTTTAGCCCATTTACAAATGTTTTAAAAACAGCAATGTATTGTTCCCTTTTAAAAGAATACCGAATTTCGTATCCTATTCTTTCCCATCCAATAACTTCAATGAATTGCTTTCTAACGGCATGACGTACTTTGATTAAATGATCTTGTATTTGAAGCGGTTGTTCTAACAGATTAAATTGTGTTAATTGTTGGAGCATTTCATTATCCAAGATGATTTCTTCCGACTGTATCTGATTTCCTGTTAACTCATTAAAAGCACAGATAACAGCTGAATCCAAGAAAGACATTGTTGAATACGAATTGAAAGTTGGTGGATTTAGTGCATACAATGTTTTTGAAGCCCTGGTAATAGCGGTATATGCCCAACGATAAAAATCCTGATTGATTTTGCCTGCTCTACGCTGTTTGCTTGTAAAGCAATCAAATCCTTCTGCATTGTCATTATCCCAAATTGTAAATACGTTATCCCACTCACCACCTTGTGCCTTATGACAAGTAACAGCATAACCGTATTTCATCAGAATACTGTTGAAGTATTCATCTTGAATGATGGCTTCTTTAAACTCCTCTGTTTTGGGCTTTAATCCTTTATGTCGAGTAGTAAAATCAACATATAAAGCCTGCGTTTCTTCGGGCTTCAAAGTATTGTCCCCATAAAGGAAATTTTCCAGCATTTTGCCTTTTACTATTTTATTATTGCTATCAGCATCCGGAAAAACCAACTCCACATCACGCCAAGAAAGTGTTACTGGATTTTTTCCTCTTAATGCAATGGTTCTTTGAGTAACTGCATCACTAACGTCATTTATTACCGCAAACTCGCCATTGAAAATACCTTTTCTATAATTGTTGCCACCCATGATGACAATATCACTTTTCCGAACAGGCAAATTTGCATTTCCAAATCTCCTTTCTCTTATCTGTAAATTGAGGTTGAGACAGGTTTTGTTTTTACTGGCTATGATAATTTTTGGGATTGCTGCTTCTTGCCATGTATCTAGAAAAGATTCATAAGAAGGATTGAAAATATCCTTTCCATTTGAATGCAAATTGAAGTCATTGAAGAAACGGGCTGAAATGCTCTTGCGTATTTTTGCTGCTGCACTCAGAATACCACTTTCACCACCTTGACGTATGACTTCTTTCATCTCAGTTTCTTCTGATGATAAATAGAATTTCTCTTTCAGGTATATAGCTTCAAATGCCTTTGAACTATTATCTCCTATTGGAGGCAATTGACAGGGATCACCTACAAAGATGATTTTGGATTTTACATTTTCATGGGCAACCCTTGTGTAAGCAATCAAATCGGTTAATAAATGGCTTGAACCAAAACGGAAAAACTCGCTTTCACTTTTGGCATCGGAAAGCATGGATGCTTCATCAACAATAAATATTTTACCGGCTACATCTATATTGTTGCGGATTTTATAATAGTAAAAGAAGGAATCCCCTTCTTCAATTTCTACCATATTATCATAACTGTATATTGACTTATGAATGGTGTTAGCTTCCTGACCCGTTTTTTCTCTTAATACCTTAGCAGCTCTGCCAGTTGGTGCCATTAAGGCAAAGTCCTTTTCAATAGAATTGAGGTATTCTACTAACCCTTTCAGTATAGTTGTTTTTCCACTACCAGCATATCCTTTGAGCATAAAAACTTGATCAGGACTATTTAAGAAAGCCTCTAACTTTGTTAATGCTTCTGTCTGACCAGAGCTTAGATTTAAGTGCTTGAAATGATCGAATATGCTCATGACTTTTAATTTCTAAACAAATGTACAATGCATATGTGCAGTGATGCTGCATAACAAAAATATTTTAAAATGGTAAGTCCCCCAACTCATCACCCTGAATAGATATATTATTATCATCAGGCCAGTTTGGTGTAGTTTGAATGTTGGAGTCCCCCATCTCAATTTTCCATGCCTTAATATCGGTATACCATTTATTATTGTACTCTCTGCTTTCAATGTCAAAGTCAATTTTCAATTCTTTTCCAATTTGCAGTTGACTTTCATTGATTTTATCACCCCAAACCGAAACACAAATCTTTTTTGGAAACTGCCCTTCGGTTTCAACAATGATGTCCTGTTTTTTCCATTCTCCATTCTTACCTGTACCGGTTTGGATTGGAAGTAACTGAGTTAATTTGGCCGTGAGTTGCATAAATATTTATATTTTTTTAATAATACTGGCTACAGAATTCATCCAAATCAAAATATCTTGAGCATTTAAGGATTTTAACTTATTTCTTCTAGAAGTATCAGAGTGGATAAAATCATTTCGGTAGTTAGATAATGATATTAAATTGAATAATAAAGAATCATCGTTAATTTTTAATTTCTTTACGGCAAGATTTATACTTTTATTCGAAGTTGATTTTAACCATTCGAAGTTGATTTTTCTGGTTTCTGGTTTCTTTGTGGATTTATTGAGCCTAATCAATGAATCATTTGGTTTTTTCCATGTTTTTGTTTCTCTATCAAAAAAATCTACTGTAATTCCATCAAAGAAAACGGGGGCCTTATCCGCGGGAACTTTTTGATAGAAGATTTCATTTAAGTACTCAAGTATTTTATAAAGCATTATCATAGAAAAATTTAATCTATTTTCATTATTAGTTTTTAGAATTTCAAACATTGCATCCAATTCTTGTAATAATAGATTTTGATATTTGATCCCATTTAACTGTTCATGTAAATTCTTTGGAAAGTATTTTGTAGTTAAAGGGTTTTTGGAAAATACTTTTTTAATTTGATCAGACAAGCTCCAGATTTCTTTAAGATATGCATAAGACAAACAATTGGATACTTGGTCACACAAAGACTTTAACGACTCTATTGAGAAACTACTATTTATAGAAAGTTCAGGAGATTCTTTTAAACAAAATCCGTTAGCTCCGGCTAACTGCAAGTCTAGAAGATTCCAAACTTTGTTAGATGCAGTAAATATAATAACTTGAATACCTGGATTAATGTTTTTTATTTCTCGTAGAACTTTGTAGCCAGTTAATTCATTTGACTTTGTTGAACCGGAAAAATCTGAATCAGACAGTCTCAAATCTAATAAAACTACATCGGGAGAATTACTTAATATTTTATTTTTGCAATCCTCTAAGATTTCATTATGGGACTTATCCTTAAAATCGTTTTTAAAAGTCTCAAACAAAACGTCAGGTGATGATGATACTAATTTTCGCAAAACAACATCCCAGCCCTTATTCCATTCATCATCGATATATAATATTTTCCCTTTACCCTTAATATTGAACCCTGTACAACCAGGTAAATTACTTATTGGATTCAAAACTTGTAAATATTTATAATACAGAAAGCTTTCAATATTCTTTCTAACCTCATAAAGAAGAGGTGTTTCAGTTGGTATATTAAGAACTTTTGCCCACCTTAAAATACTCCACTCATTTGCTATGGAGTGATGTGATAGATAATTAGCAGGTGGAGCAATATGTAAACTTTTCACTAGATCAGGTATTGAATTACACCCAGGTAGTTTACCTTGATTTAATAAATTTATAAATATGTCTAACTGTTCAGGGCTTTCATTGGAAAAATAGAGGCCTTCTGTATGAAGAAATTCCGGAAATTGACAAGTTTTGGATAGCTCCTCAAATGTTTCTTCACATAGAATAATTATTGGCAATTCTTGTAATTGAGGAAGTTTGCTTGATAACCTTATATGAATAGCGACCCTTAATCCTAAATATTCTAAATAATTTGTTGATAGAATAGCTTTTATAAAGATCGCAGTAGTGTTAATGGGTAACACATTCTTTAATAAAAACTCTGTAATCTGAAAATCAATATCTTCTTTGTTATTTGCTGAGAAACCTAAAGAATGCAAATAATTTACATTTTGAGATATAAGATACGAATTATTGTTATGTATAATTAATGGTTTCATTTTATTATTCCTATTTCATTACATATAAAAGTCGAGATTTTATTTTTCAATTCATCTAATTGTAGAAAGTCATTTTTATCCATACCATTTGATTTAAGTATTTCTATCTCTTTCCTGGTATCGCTTTCCCAATTTAATGTCATCAGCTTTTCAGTAAAAAGTTCATCAAAATCTTCAGGATAGATTTCTTCACTAATCTTTGAATAAATTTTTTGAGTTAACTTATCACGCAGATTTAGAAGGAGGTTCAGTTTCCATTTTTGTCCAAATTGCAAAATTAACAATTCAATTTCATTATTATTTTGAATGTTAGTAAGGAATTCAATTAAATTATTACTATAAAATTCTTTAGAATTAATGTGTAATACTGGGTTTGGATTTTCGGAGTAAAATGATTGGGAAATACCTCCTGAAAAGAAAACACTAGATTTTAATGTAACGAGAGAATCCTGCTCAGCAAATGTCAGCGCTGATTTATGTGTCATTATTAAATCGTAATCATTTAAAAATGGTTTTTCGTTCGATAGTAATTCCTGTTTGATGATATTTAATTCTTGAAATGAAACTTCTTTCAAAAATGGATAATTACTAAGTGTTTTTATCTCTGAACTTTCAAGAAATTGTTTTTTCCTTTCAGGTCTATCTTCAATAAGTAGGATGTTTTTCATGATTTATAAAATTTAAAAATGTGTTTAAACCCAAGGGGAGTTATAATCAATGGTTCCTTTGATTGAATGTCATCCGTAGATGCCAAATAGTTTAATCTATAAGGACCATCGCTAAATTTTGACTCAATAGACCAGTCACATAAATTTTCTAAGTAGTTCTTAATATCAGCGAAATCTCCATTTTCAATTTCTTTAATCATTTCATAAGATGACTTGTCACTACAATATGAATCATATTGTAAAATTTCAATAATTGTATATCCCCTATCTAATTCATTTATTGCAGAGATATCAATTTGCGGAAACATAGTTCTTTTAGAAATGGCATAAAAAATTTTATTTAAAGCTCTTTCAAAATAATTAACATCAGTATAAAACTGTTTACCTTTTAAATTTATATAATTAGGTTTACGAAAATCAAACTTCAAATATTTCTTACGCATAGTAACCATAATTGCCTCTAATTGATTATCTTCTGGTCTAATTTCTATTTCATGGGCAAATACATCTACAATATCTCTAAAATAAGAAAGTCGCTTTACTTTTCCATATTTCTCGATTGGAATTGGGGAATTTATTGGGTAGTCAAATGGGTCTTTAGTTGGATTTTCAAAAGCCCAATTAGATAACTCTTTACTCTTCCAACCCAACGGGATTCGAAATTCACCCCAGGCAAACTTTTTCTTTTCTCCATTTTTGGAAATGTAATACCCTCCTTCGTTTTCATTATTGATAAAATTTAAAATTTTCTGACCCAATTCTTTCTTGATTCCAAGAATTTGGTACCCAACATTACTACCCTTACTGTCGAGAGCTTTTATAAATTCAAAATAATTTTCAAATAGATCCTCTATCTTTCCATAATCCCAGCTATGCTTCGCAAATTTTAGCGGGTGCTTATTTTCGGAGAATTTGTCTAATAATTTCACTAACAAAATGGGATTATGAATGATAGGAATTGTCTGTTTTTGGTTTTCTGTCATTCTCGATGAAACAGATGTCTCGTTTAACTCCTTTTCTTGTATTTTCTCAAATTGTTTTTCTGTTTTATTAATAGAAATATGTGATTCATTTTCTGGTATTTGAATTAACCTTAGTATTGTTTTAACTTTATCAGATTTCTCATTTTTTAAAACATTTTTTATTCCGGGTTTATCTGTTAGGTCATCATATCTTTCTTTTAATTTCAAATACAATTCATTATCAGCTCCCTTTACCATTTTAAGGTAATCCAATTTCCCACCAATAACATTTATCATGTCTGGCTTACCTTTAATGATATTTTTTTTATCAAACATATATTGTTGAAGAAAAAAACTATTAGCTCTTTCTGAACCATATCTTTCCCAATAATACAACCACATACGTAATTGCTTTATATAGCGCTGTTGTACATTGGCTTTTTCATTTACCAGTAAGCCAGTTACTTCTTTTCTATAACCTTCTTTTTGTAAACGGGTTTTACTCTCCTTTATATGAAAGCCTTGCTCTGCAATGACGCGATGCAATTCTATTAAAAATTCTCCATCCGGTTGATAAACATTGTGCATGGAACTGAAGGTAATATCATCAGCATAACGACTATAATTTAAGTGAAATCTTTTAGCAACACCAGTCAAAATAAAGTCTAGTCGTTGACATATAATATTAGTAAGTACAGGAGAAGTAGGTGCACCTTGTGGCAAAACATTACGTTTTACTAGTTCCCATTCATCAGCACTGTTTTTGCGTTCTACTTGCATTTCAGTACAACATAATGATGCAATTATATTGCATATATCTTGTCGGTTTGTATTTGGAATATGGTTGACTAACCAGTGTGTATCTTTGAGGGATTTGCCTTCTTTGTTTTTTAGAAAACTGCTTCCTTTTCGAATGTACATATTTTTTTGATGGTCCAAATTTTCCGACACAAAGATAGTAGCATATGATGTTTTTGCATAGATATGGCCTTCCCCTTTTAGAAAAGTAACCACCTCATCCTTTTTAAGAAATTTTTCCTTAAAATCGTCCCACTTTATGTATTGATGTTTAAAAGAAGTAGTATTATTCAGATTGAATGGTTTCAACTGTAAACACTTCCAGACTCTTGCCTGATCAACACTAGAGAAAAAATCTTTCAGATCGATATTATAAACATAAATTTTACCGGCATGTACTTTTGCATTATCAACAATAGATTTATTCCTGACAAACCCCATTGCAGCATTATGGGGCTCGTATATGCATTGAAAAATTAAACCTAATGTTTTTTGAAGTGCTTTCAGTCCTTTAACCGGTGCATGAATGCTACGTTCAGTACCAGATTTTTTTTTGATTTTGAACTCAGTATATCGCTTTCTACCTAGCTTTGGATTTGAGTACCAGGTAAGTTGTTTCAAATCAAATGGAACAGTATTTTCGCCATAGACCAAAGGTTTTACTTCATTCAATAAATGAAGAAAATCTTCCCTTGTCTGCATATTTTCAAATGCAGTTCTGATTATGTCTATTTGTACTTGTTCCATTTCTATGATTTTAAAAAGTTCAATGAAGCCTGCTGCTATATTCTTTGTTTATGAATTAAACATGCAACTTAATAACTATATCAATATAATATTAAGTATAAATTCCATGTCTTAAAAGCTATCAACTTCAATTAAAAAGAAGGAAGTCAATAATAACCAAGAAACATTCATCTCGATAATATCGAGATACCAACCGCTCTGAAGCCTTATTGTGGGGGTTTCCAGTTGGCACAATTCAATATGTTGCAGCAGGCTTTCAATGAACAATGTGCAAAGTAATATCTCAACTGTGCACTCCATCTGCACAAATATAAATATTTTCTTTTAACTTTGCATGTAGTGAAATTCATTTAATATATTTGAAAATCTAATCATCACGAAAGCTGTCTAATATTTAATCCAAAAGATCATCTATATGGCAACAAATAAAAATGCTCTCATTCGTTATAAAATACTGGATAACTGTTTCCGTAATCCAGGTAAACGTTATTTTATAAATGATCTTATTTCAGAATGTGAACGTGTATTACTTGAAATTGATACAGAATCAAATGGAATAAGTCGAAGACAGATATTTGAAGATATCGCCTTTATGGAAAGTAATGAAGGTTGGGAAATTGAACTTGAGAGAATACGAGATGGAAAAAGAGTTTATTATAGGTATATAGATACATCTTTTTCTATTAATAATATGCCACTTAATGAATTAGAGATAAAACAGTTGCAAACAGCTGTTAATATTCTTTCCCAATTTAGAGGGATGCCGCAATTTGAATGGGTAAATGAGTTAGTCCACAAATTGAATCAAGGTATTCCTTCTGAAGAAGAATCCTTGACAATAATGGAGTTTGATAGCAATCAGTTCTTAAAGGGGATTGATCTATTGGGACCCTTGCATAATGCAATATTTTACCAAAAGGTGTTATTAATAAGTTACCAACCTTTTGATAATGAAATTCCCTATGAAGTTAAAATTCATCCTTACTATCTAAAGCAATATAATAATCGATGGTTTCTTTTTGGTTACAATCCAATAAAAGAAAAGTATGATTGGAATTTGGCTATTGACCGTATAAAGACAATTAATGAAGTTAATGAAAAGTATCAAGAGAATTCTGATATTGACTGGAAAGAGTATTTTGAAGACATAATCGGTGTAACAAAGCCAAATGATGCAGTAGTTGAAAACGTAATAATGCATTTTTTTGGCAAGACAGGTAACTATATAGAGACTAAGCCCCTTCACGGTTCTCAAAAATCAAAATGGCTTGATGATAACACACTTGAAGTTAGACTTCAAATTATAATCAATTATGAACTAGAAAGATTGATCCTTTCGTATGCTGACAGTGCTAAAGTCATACATCCATTAAGCTTAATTAATACAATTAAAAAGAGAATAAAAGAGTCATTAAATAACTACAAATAATTTATTTAATGTATGTGAATGTCATAGTTCAGGAAATCTTGTAAATAATTAATTGAGGACAAACTTATGATAAGATGTATACATATAACACGATAACCAATTTTGCTATATCATACAACCTTATTTTCGCTATTGTATCTCTTACTCATGATTTTCCTATTCTTTTTCTTTTTTTTCTTCTTATCATGTAGATTTCATATATTTGACAAACATTAATATTTTATAAATTCTTGTGACTAAATAATGTTGTGCATGAATAACATGGAATATGGAAACTTGAAAGTAGTAAATTTTTATTTTGATATCCAATGGATTAATTGGATGAACATCAAATATTTTTTTCATTTTTGTTTATTCTTTTGTTCAAGTCAACTTGCATTTTTACAAGGGGAAATTATTTATTTTTCAATTAATTTCAATTTTATGAAAAAGTTTTAATTTACAAGTGATGTATTTACTTGAAATTGTTTGAAAAGAATAAACACAAAAGTGCTTTATACCTTTAAACTGTATATTATTTTTTGATGAAAATATCGCTTACAAATTCTTTTATAACTTATGATTACCTACAACAACCAATTTCTTTTCTCCGAGGCTTATCTTGCTGAAATCGTTCTGATAAAAGAGGATTCAGCTTCTAAAGCTAGTATGAATAGTATTTCTGATTTTCTTATTTATGCAGACCAATCTTCACTTTATCAATGGAATAAAAGTTTTGTACATGAATGTCTTCAATCCCTGGGTTTTAGAATTGAAAAAAAGTCTGAAAATATATCTTTACTAAAACAATTTGGTGAAGGTGATTGTCCTATAGGCGTTTGTATTTCTGTTCTTCCATCAGAAGATCTTGATAATACATCAATGGGAATTAATTATGCTTTTGTTTTAATCTCAACTTTAAATGAAAATGGGCTTAAATGGGGTATTCTTACAAATGGTTATAAATGGAGGATTTATCATACAGAAGAAACTACCCCTTATGAGAATTATCTAGAAATTGATCTTCATAATATTATTGAAGGAAAAGATCTTTCATCATTTCAATTACTCTATTTCTTTCTGCGAGCAGAAAATTTTGTAATGAAGGATTCGATTTGTCGGTTTGATGTTTTCAGAATCGAATCAAAGAATAAGATATCTTACATAGAAGATGAATTAAAGAAAAGCCTAAAACCGAAAGATGAAGATGGCCAAGGTGTACTTTCTGATTTATGTTATGGATATATTGAATATTTGCGTTTACAAGGCATTTCAGACTTTTCCGATGAAAGAGACCGTGAAACTATTTATGGTAGTTCTCTTTTTTACATGTTTCGTTTACTATTTATTTTCTATGCTCAAGCTCGAGGGCTATTACATGAGCTTGAACAAGTGGAACTCGATTGTATTTTAACAAAAATAAAACTGTTTAGAAATACAAATATTGCTCAAAATGATAGTTATGAACTTTGGCATTCATTTAATAAGATTTTTTCTGAAATTAATGATATATACAATGGGGGACTTTTTAATCCCGATGAAAATAAATACACAAAGTTTATAGACAACACAAGGATTGCCGATTGTTATCTGGCTGAACCATTGTTCAATTTGTTGCATTATTATATTAGCCCCAATTAAAACCGAGCAGAAAAATTGCTAAATTTCTGACTCAAATGGAAAAGAAAAATTACTTGACAAGCAAGAAGAAAACGGAGATTGTTATCGCGTTACTCCGGGGAGAGGATAT
>Ga0209125_1000375_pt1 | contig 61178 bp, 46 predicted proteins | sample BarGraIncub1131A_FD_184503 | JGI IMG/M metagenome (GOLD analysis project Ga0209125, IMG submission 184503) | Arctic peat soil microbial communities from Barrow, Alaska - Barrow Graham LP Incubations 11-31A (SPAdes) (version 2) | ecosystem: Environmental > Terrestrial > Soil > Wetlands > Peat... | reverse complement strand
TGTTTATACAACTCCATGGCTTGAATATGCAGAGCTTCAGGCATGGCTTTAAGGTTCGCAAAATGAGACGATATCTCTCTGCTCAACAACTCTTTATCCGTTGCCCAAAGGAACTCCTCAAAATCCATCGGAAACATGAAAAGTTCGTCCACCTTACCTACCGGGAATGAAAATTGATCTCTGTTTATGGTCACTCCCAACAAACTTCCCGCAGCTACTAAATGATACTGGGGAGCTTCTTCATAAAAGGTTTTTAACGATGCCAATGCCCTGGAACATGCAGATTCCCAAATTTGAGACAACCAGGTTGAATTTGAAACTATTATTGCATCGGCAGATTCTGACAAATAAGGAATATCAATTTTGGACAAAAGTTGTCCAACCATCGTTGTTTTTCCTACCTGACGTGGTCCAACTATTACTTGTATGAACTTCCGCTCTTCGCAGATTCGGGACATAACGGTCTGTAAATAGGATCTTTCTATCATTTTCTTACATTTTACTCAATATTTCTATTAATATTAATAACTAATGGACAAAATTTTGATTCTTGGATTATATCACAACCAACGAAAGAAATTGGAAGGACCGCTGCAATATTATATTAATATGTTTTGAGTACATTTGGATAATACTCGTTATGCGTCCAGCGTCATTAGGCAATTAGGACAACACGAGGATAATTGATGAAGAGAGCAGATAAATTTGAAAAATGCAATATATGAGTGGTCTAATGAAATCAAATGATGAACTCCAGTTATTAGCTCATGCTATAAGATGCATCAGCGAATGCGTGAGTATTACTGACATGAATAACAATATTATTTTTGTCAATAATGCTTTTTTAAAGACCTATCAATATGAGGAGCACGAACTGTTGGGTAAAAACATTAGCATGGTGCGCTCGCCCAAAAACAACACCGATCTGATTGAAGTGATTCTTCCTTCCACCCTGGAGGGAGGTTGGCAGGGCGAAGTATTGAATCGAAAAAAGGACGGTACAGATTTTCCTGTATTTGTATCTGCCTCAATTATAAAAGATTCCCTTGGAAATCCAATAGCACTTATTGGTGTCACTTCTGATAAAACCGAACAAAAGAAATTGGAACTTGAACGTCAGGTAATCTTTGAAATGACACAAGGCATTTCGGAAACCGAAAACCTGAATGAATTTCTTAAGTCAATACATCAATTACTCAAGAAAGTACTCTATGCGGAGAATTGTTTTGTAGCAATATATGATGACAATACTGGCCTCTTTAGCTTTCCCTATTTTGTAGATCAGTCCGATCCTACTCCGGAACCGCTGGCTATGAAGAATAGCGTTACCTCTTATGTTTATCGTACTGGGGAACCGTTACTGCTAACACCTGACAAATTCCTAAAACTACAGAAGCAAAAAGAGGCTGTATTAGTAGGTTCTCCTTCCCCTTCCTGGATTGGAGTGCCTTTGAAGACGCCTTCAAAGACTATTGGTGTCTTAGTCCTTCAACATTATACGAAGGAGAATGTCTATTCAGAACAAGATATTCAATTTTTCTATTCCGCAGGCAGCAAAATAGCAATTGCTGTTGAGCGTAAACATGCAGAAGAAGCACTACGAAATGAGCGGTTTTTATTTCGTACTGTGATCGATAATATTCCAGATTCGATTTATTGCAAGGACACTGCTACCCGCAAAACACTTTCTAATCTAACCAGTTTGCGGAATGTTGGATTAAAGTCAGAAGCGGAAATTATAGGAAAAACAGATTTTGATCTTTATCCGAAAGAACTTGCAGAAGAATTCTATGCAGACGATCAATTGGTCCTACAATCGGGCCAACCCTTGCTGAACAGAGAGGAATTCATCATTCTGGGGAACGGAGAAAAGAAATGGCTCCTTACTTCCAAACTTCCATTGAAAGATAAAGATGGAAATATCATCGGTCTCGTTGGTATCGGGCATGATATCACCAAGCGAAGGCTGGCGGAAGAAGCTCTTCGTGAAAGTGAAAACATCATGCGCTCGATCACCGACTCTGCCCATGATGCCATTATCATGATTGATCCGGAAGGTCTGATATCCTATTGGAACCCGGCTGCAGAGAGAATAATGGGATACTCCAAATCCGAAGCGATGGGTATGAATTTACATAATCTAATCGTGCCTTCCCGCTATCATCAGGCCCATCATGCTGCTTTTCCGATATTTCAACAAACCTGGCAAGGCGCAGTCATGGGTAAAACGCTTGACCTGGAGGCTGTTAGAAAAGATGGAATCGAGATTTCTGCGCAGCTTTCCATTTCAGCAATTAACCTGAACAATCATTGGCATGCTGTCGGAATTCTTCGGGATGTGACTGATCAGAAGAAGGTAGAACAGGCACTTGTTAAAGCCAAGCAGGAAGCCGAAATGGCGAATAAATTCAAGAGCATTTTCCTGGCAAATATGTCTCACGAAATTCGAACGCCGTTGAATGCAATTATTGGATTTTCGCAATTGACGAACCGCGACAAGATGTTGTCTGATCAGCAAAAAGAATACAATAACTCCATTATCCACGCAGGCGAGCATCTTTTGTCACTCATCAACGACATTCTTGAATTATCGAAAATAGAGGCCGGACGGGTTGTATTGAATCCTACAAACGTAGATTTGCACGCCTTGCTGGATGACATTCAAATGATATTCAGTGAACGTATCCACTCAAAAAACCTTCAATTTTTGTGCGAAAAAGAAGATGATCTTCCACAGTTTGTATTTGTAGATGAAAGCAAATTAAGGCAGATTTTTGTCAATCTTATCGGCAATGCACTCAAATTCACGGAAGAAGGTGGCATTGCTGTCCGAGTTCGCGTCAACACATTAGACGTTAATAAAAAAATGCTGGTAGTTGAAGTTCAGGATTCAGGTCCGGGTATTGCCAGTGAGGAAATGGACAAACTATTCAAACAATTTCAGCAAACAAGTTCTGGTATCAATAAAGGCAGTGGCACCGGGCTTGGGCTCGCATTAAGCCGTGAACTGGCCATTTTGATGGGCGGAAATATTACGGCAGCCAGTGAAATAGGAAAGGGATCTGTTTTTACTTTCTCCGTTGAAATATTGGAGGGTAACAAGGACGCCATTGAAAAAAGTACTCCAAATGGAGTGATCGGCATTGAAAACAATATGACAGCATATCGAATTTTGGTTGTTGACGACAAGAGCGATAACCTGAAGGTTGCAGGAACCCTGCTCAAATTGGTTGGATTTGAAACCGAAGAAGCTGTTAATGGTTTAGAGGCTATTGAAAAATTCGAATCCTGGAGTCCGCACCTTATTCTAATGGATATGCGTATGCCTGTTATGGATGGCTATGAGGCTACGCGTCGGATTAAGTCGACCGAAAAAGGGAGGAAGACACCAATAATTGCACTGACAGCCAGCACTTTTGAGGATGAATTAAAGAAGATTGAAGCACTGGGGATGCAAGGTTATATCCGCAAACCCTTTAGTGAAGATGATTTATTTAATACCATTGGAAAGATACTTGGAATTAACTACATTTATGAAAAGACAACAGAAGTAGAACAAAAAAACAATATACTGGACCTTGATACTATTGCCGTGGACATTCAAAAATTGCCAGTAAGTATATTGTTTAAATTGCGGAATGCTCTTGCTGATGCAGATATGGATCTTCTGATTAAACTAATAAAAGGTATAAAATCAGAAAATTCTAATCTTTCAACAAGCCTTTTGTATTTAGCTGAGAATTATAGGTACGATCAATTAGAACAGATTTTGAATAAGAAGGAGTAATTAAGATGGGTACAGATGAATTATTAAGCCAAAATAGAGCGAACATTCTTATTGTAGATGATGTTCCCGCTAATCTTAAGGTCCTGGGTGAAATCCTCAAGGGGGAAGGGTATTTAGTCAGGCCTGTACCAAATGGCGTTCTGGCACTGAAGGTTGCGGAAAGAACTGAACCAGACCTTATTCTGCTGGATATTATGATGCCTGATCTAAACGGATTCGAGGTATGTAAACTGCTGAAAGAGAACAAAAAAGTCTGTGATATACCGGTTATTTTTATTAGCGCTTTGAATGATACCCAGGATATTGTAAAGGCCTTACGATCTGGTGGTGTAGATTTTATTTCTAAACCTTTTCAGGCTGAAGAAGTTATTGCAAGAGTTAAAACTCATCTTCAACTACGTTATCAAAGCAAAAAATTGGTTGAACAAAGTAAGGAACTTCAAAAATTAATTGCTACTAAAGACAAATTCTTCTCTATAATAGCACATGACCTTCGAGGGCCTTTGGGTGGGTTTATGGGAATAACGGAATTGTTGGTCGAAGATTTATCGCCTGATGAAAAAAATGAATTAACAATAGAGCTAAACCATTCAGCCAAAGCCTTATATAATTTGCTTGAAAATCTTCTGGAATGGGCCAGAATGCAGCAGGGACAAACCTCATTTAATCCTGGAAAAATCAATTTAAATGGGTTAGTTCATGAATGTTTAAATGCACAAATTGATTCTATCCGTAAAAAGGAAATCAATGTTGATATCGCTATATCTGAAAGTCATGAAGTTTTCGCCGATGCAAATTTACTCCAATCCATTGTACGTAACTTGCTTTCAAATGCGGTCAAATTCACTCCAAGAAATGGGACTATTGCTGTTTCTACCTATCTGACACACCATAATTCAACCGTGGTTATTATTAAGGATTCAGGTATCGGGATGAAAAGTGAAATGGCATCTAATTTGTTCCAGTTAAATGTTAATAATAGCCGCCCAGGTACCGAAGGCGAAAGAAGCTCTGGCCTCGGACTGCAACTATGCAAAGAATTTGTTGAGAAACATGGTGGCGAAATTTGGGTCGAAAGTGAAGTGAATGTTGGCACATCATTTTATTTTTCCATTCCGGTCCTCGGCACCTGATAAAATTTACAGCTAAAATTTTACATCAAATCCCCCAATATAAAAGGTCTTATTCGATAAAGTATATTGTTGGACCGTTCAGAAAATAGCCGGATATTATTTTGAGACGAATGTCTTGTCATTGGATAATTCCAATACACCGAGGTAGAGCAATTTGGCAGCATCTTCCATAATTTCTGGCGTGAGGGCATCTGTATTGTCGAGCGGATGATGATAGTAGACAGTTTTTACTGTTCCTGAGGTATAAAGACTAAGCGTCCTGTACCCTGCCCTTTCGAAAATAGCCCCGTCGGTCCTGGGGCGGCTGTAGGTCGGATGGTTTTCTGAAGCGCTGAAATCGCGGTGGATATATTTGTCGTTGGCGTCCGAGAAATATTTCAGCATTTCCGGGTACGATTTGCCACCGGCCAGAAAGAGCCCGGTACCATTGCCGACCATGTCGAGGTTGATCATACAAAGCACTTTTTCTTTGGGCCAAAAGGGAGAATCGACGCACATTTTACTGCCATACAGACCGCACTCTTCCCCACCGAAGAATACAAACAGGATCGTTCTGCCTGGTTTTACACCTGAAGCTGCCAAAGCCTTTGCAGCGGCAAGTATATCCACAGAGCCTGAGGCATTGTCGAGGGCTCCCGGAAACAGACAACCAGGACTACCTACCGCATCAAAATGGGCACCCAGAATAATTGCTTCATTTTTCAGCTTAGGGTCTGATCCTTTGATCATTCCGACGATATTGCAGGAGCGACTGTCCGGAAAATATCTGGTAGAAGCGGTAATTCGCACCTTCTTATGCAGGGCCATTGAATTGGGTAGCATATTCTTTACGACTTCCGCGTGTATTTCTGCATACGTCTTGCCTGTGCCTGCAAAGAGTTCTTCAGCCACTGGTTCTCCAATGTGTGCGTAAACAAATCCTTTGAGGAAGGATGTATTAGGATTGGCAATTTTGCTCACGTACAAGAGTCCGGCGGCACCCAGTTCTTTGGCATGCTGAAACTTGTATCTGTGGTAACTGTAGGGCTCCCATTTACGCTGAACGCTGTCATTCGCACCATAAGGCACACCGGTTTCCATCAGCAAAATTTTACCTTTCACGTCGATGTTGCGGTAATCGTCATACCCCAGTTCAGGAGCAGAAATTCCGAAACCAACATATACAACTTCACCGGAAACACTTCCCGGCGCTGAATTGGAGCCGGGGAAATAATCGTCAGGGAAGCGGTACTCTTTGCCGGCATTGTTTTTTCCTGCTAATAAAGTGACAGATCCGGGAGAAAGAACATCCGAATAGGCATTCGGGAAATACTGCAAATAAGTGCTGTCATTAAGTCCTGGTTTGACTCCTGCCTTCTTAAGTTCGCTCGCTAACCATTGAGCGGCAGCGAGATAGCCAGGTGATCCGGAGAGCCGGCCTCCATATTTTAAAGAGGTTAATTCGGCTGCGTCATTCATCATATCATTGCTTGAAATGGAATGGAAGGTGGTGCGAATGGCCTTCTCCCGATCCTGAGCATAAATATTCGATGCTGTCAGGCACAATAATAACAAAGAGATAAGTTTAGTAAACATAAGAATCGTCTTTAGCAAATGCAAATGTAGTGTTAAGCTTTAAGCATCCAGCATCCGCAATCAGTACAAATTGGTTCCCAACACCGATTTCAGTCTGTAGCCAACCACTACCCTATCAATTCTGGCTTTCAAATACAGCAAACTGCTCTCTGACACTGCGTTCTCGGCATCCAGCAGATCAAGATTGGTGAGGGTGCCGGATTTGTATTTCAAATCGGCCAATTCGAGGGCTCTCTTAGCCTGGGAAAGCTGCATACTGAAGAGTTCTGTCTTGGAGATGGCGGCTTTCAAGGTATTGATACTCTCCATCACTTCATTGGTAATAGTTCGCTTGGTAAGATCAACCTCCTGACTGACAGATCTTAATGCCGAGCCTGCCAGTTGAGAATTCAGGCTCGTGCGGTTAGCATCGAAAATGGGAATTTGCAGGCTTAAACCAACGGCGTAATTGGCCTTAGACTTCTCCAGTTCAGGTATATAGCCGTTCTTCCATCCACCTGTCGCAAAAGCGGATAGTACAGGATTTTCATGCGTTTTAACCAAATCCTGGTATGCTTGTGAAACAACCATTTTCTTTTCAACGATCTTCATTTCGTTGCGATTGTTCAGTGCTATTCTGATCAGTGAATCTTCGCCGAAAGGAATCAGATCTGTGCTCAGCGCGTTTTTAACCCGGTGTTGTGAAGTTGGGCTTTCACCCAGCAGCATATTCAAATAGGAATTCTGAAAGTTTAAGGCCGTAATCACGTCTGTTTTCTGACTTTCAATATTGGATATTCGAACTTTTGTACTGAGAATTTCATATTGGGTGGCGGATCCTGTTTCAGCCTTCATTTCGACGTTTTTCAGGTGCTGGCCGAGGGTGGTGAGTTGTTGATCTTTCAGGACGACGGCCTCCTGGTAAAAGAGCAGGTTATAATAACATCCGATGACGGCAAGCGCCATCTTCTGCTTTATCTGTTCCATTCCCAGAGAGGCAAGCTGCTTACTTTTCTCCTCATATTCAATGTTTTTCCTTGTCTTTCCGAAATCTGTAAGGGTCTGATTGATGTTCAGAGATGCATTTACCGGGTTATGTGGGGCGAGAGAGAAACTGCCAACATCGGGCAAAGTCAGCGAAGGCACTGGTCCAATGTGGGACAAGGAGCCCGAAACCATGGCATTCGGAAGATAGGCTGAGCGGGCCAGCTCAATCTTCAGATCGGCAGCTGTGAGTGCCTCGGCGGCCTGCTGTATGGTTGGATAAGTCTGAATGACTTTGTTGATCAATGGCGTAAGCTCGAGTGAATCAGTGACATTCGTCTGACAATATCCCCTTCCGGCGATGGCCAGTATCAACAAAAATGCTGTCAAAATCTGACGAAACTGTTTGTTTATCATGGTAATGTTTTTATTTCTTTTTTCTTCTTTCGTACTCTCAGGAAGAGCACAGGTATGCCTCCGATAAGCGTCACAATCGCAGCGACCAGAAAATCATCATTAACACCCTCAATATAAGCCTGTTGAGTGACATTTGAGGCGATCATATATTGGGATTGACTTCTTGCCGCAGCGACGGTGCTTCCCGATGAATGCACGAAAGATGCGCTCATATTCTTTACAGTAGCTTGATATGCAGGGGAATTGGCATCGAGGGCGCCCCCAAACTGTTGTGAATGATAATTGACCCGGGTGGTCAGAAAGGTGGCGAGAATAGCCACTCCGAAGCTTCCACCTAATTGCCTGATTACATTATTGATACCTGATGCCTGTGCCATCTTATCTTTTGGAATATCAACCAGTGCGACTGCCATCAGCGCGGTATAGACGATGCCCATTCCGAATCCACGGATGTAAAGCGGCAGCATGATGGCAGAATGTTCTGTCAGAAATGAAAGATGGGCATTGAGGTAAAAACTAAGAGACATCATCAGAATCCCAATGATAATGGGTATTTTGGCATTGACTTTCCCTGTGACATAGCCAGATAAAGGCGCAATCATTCCCTGGATGATGCCCACAGGCAGAAACACCGAACCGGATTGTAACGCAGTATATCCCAGAGAGTTCTGCAGATACAGGGGCAACAGGAAAGTGCTGCCGAACATCCCGATCCCGAACAGAAATATGACAAGTGAACTGATCCCAAAATTGAGATTTCCCAATAACCGAAGGTCGATCATCGGATTCTCAACCACAAATTCCGCGGTGAGAAATACTGCAAAAGCGATGATAGAGAGGGCAAAACAGACCAGAATATAAGGAGCTTTCCAGCCTTCAGGATTGGTGATTGCATTGCCTTCTGTGAGGGCAAAAAGGATGATGGGAAGGAAAAGGCTCACGGAAATGAATCCAACGATGTCGAACTTTCCTGTTCGTTTCTGCTTCATCTCCCTTTGAATCACAAGGGTGAAGATCATTCCCAGGATTCCAATCGGCACATTGATATCAAAAATCAGTTGCCAGTTAAAATTATCTACCAGGAAACCGCCAATCAATGGTCCGAAGGAAACGGAAGCTGCGGCAGCGATCGACCAGAATCCGACTGCGATTCCGCGCTGTTTCGGAGGAAATTCCCTTACTACGATGGCCATACCCAGCGGCTGAATGATGCCTGCGCCTAATCCCTGGATGATTCGGGAAAAGATTAGCATATTTTCATTGTTCGACATGCCGCACATGAATGATCCGAGGGTAAAAACGAACATACCCCAAAAATACATCTTCTTGTATCCAAAGTGATCGGCAAGCCATGCTGCTGCTGGAAGCATTACTGCAAGTGCCAACATGTAAGCAGTTAGTACCCACTCAATTGTGTCAAGACCTACTCCGAAAGCGGACATCATCTTTGGCAATGCAACATTGACAATTGTTGCATCCAGTACTGCCATGAAAGTACCGATCATGATGTTTGCCAGCACAAACCACTTATACCAGTCGTGGCTCGGATGCCACTTCGAATATCGGTTTCTGATCAAACTTCTGATCCTGTGCGAAGCAGTCGCTTTCCGCATTATTTATCCTTTAAAATTTTGACCACCACGGACATACCAGGCAGAATTCCCAATTTTTTAACATCCAGCCCCTTCTCTTCACTATCGATAGAAATCTTAACAGGAACGCGTTGTGTTACCTTGGTGAAGTTTCCCGAAGCATTGTTGGCAGGTATGAGCGAAAACATGGCTGCAGTTGAAGCGCCGACATAGAATATCTTTCCTTTGAATACCCTGTTTCCAAAGGCATCGATAGTGAATGTTGCGGTTTGGTTCATTCGTAATTCCGACACTTTTGTCTCCTCCAGATATACTACCACCCATCTTTTTGTCTCACCGGTCAGTGAGAAAACTGACTGTCCGGGTTGAACAATATCACCTGCAAGGAGCCATCTTTTTGCGATAATGCCATCAAAGGGAGCATAAAGTTTGGTGTGCGTCAGCTGTGTTTCGATCATCTGGATCTGGGCATTTGCAAGGCCAATAGCCGAATTGGCGCTTTCGATCTGGGCCCTGGAAACGGAAAGTTGAGATTTGGCAACCTCCATTTGAGACTTCGTTGTCTCCCATGCCTTCATGAAATGGTCGAACTGCTCTTTTGTAATAACATCTCCTGCAATCTGAACTTTGGCACGATCAAAATCTTCCTTCGCTTTTTCGTTTGAAACTTCGTAAACTTTGATAGTCTGTGTGTCGAAATTCAGCTTGGCCTTTGTCTGCTCTAACTGTGAATTTGCCTGCTCCAGCATGGCAAGTGTCTGGTTCCTTTGAGCCAGCAAATCCAGACTGTCGAGTTCGACCAATAGCGTATTCTTCTTTATGGTATCCCCCTCAGCAGCATAGAGGTGAGCTATCCTGCCCAAAATCTTTGACCCAATCTGCACGTTATCTGATTCAATATGAGCATCATCAGTAGAAATATACTTGGTATAATTACTGTACCAGTACCAAAATGCCGTCCCGGTAATCAGGATGATTAAGAATAAAGGGATATATATTTTTATTCCATTTTTAGATGTTACTTGAGCCATTTTTTCAGAATTATTTCGTTAATAGGACGATCTGTTCACCAATTGAGGTGCAAATTTAATCGTTTAACATAAACGGCAATCCAGTCGTTAACATTTATCGTTTGATTTTATCTTTAAGAAACCAATTACTCCACCACAACCATCTCATGAATTTTAAGGGACGGCACGGTACACTGGATGGAACCGCCCCGGTAGGTGAACAGTAACTGTTTGTTTTCCGGTTGTAGCGTCACCTTTTGAGGTTTGGCCTTTACCCTGATGTTAACCTGCAACGGTCCTACCGGCGGAATGTCGTCATGCACCATTACCTTTTCATTGTCGTGGGGTCCGGCGGCATTTATAAGATTGAGGATCAGTATGTTATTTTTCTTATTCAACGTTACATCTACATAATGAGAGCCCTGCACCTGCACCAATGGTTCCGGAAATAATTCCTTCACCAGGGCAGCAAGAAAATCCCTGTGAACGGGCGCAGAACGGTTCACATAAGCTTTTCCCAGCTCAAGATGGGTGGCTGCGATCATGCCTTTCCCATAAGGTGTGATGGTTGCAGCAATTTCTGAAGGACCGTCCATGCTAATTGCCTGGTAATATTTTCCGAACGACCTAACTCCTTCTCCTGGTATTACGCCCTGGGATAGAGACATAGACTCTGCGATCCAATGATTGTATTCCAATCCGTTATTTTTTATTTCCGGAGCAGATTTAACGGTAATCTTCAGTACATCCCTGAAAAGCGAGGACGAATTGGGGCCAACCAACAACAATTTGCCGCCATTCGCCACATAATCCAGCAGTTTCTTCTTGAATTCCGGCGTGATGGTTTCCCATTCGGGATAGATCAGCAAAGGATACTTATCTATATCATTCAAATGGTGTTCAGCCACGATATCGACCACGTATTGGGAAGCGAGCAGATTTTGCATGATTCCCTTCAAGGGCGTAAGTTCCCTGTCAAATCCGCCGAAAAGCCGGTTAGTTTTGGCATATAACGCATCGGTCGAGAGGATTAGCCCGATTTGTGGCACTCCGGTAACATTCTGACACCAGGGCTGGCGTTTGCGGCAAAATTTTGCTGCCTCCGCTAACATCGGGATCATCCAGTTATGAATGGATCCGTCCCTTTTCTGCTGCAAATAAATCTGTACTCCGCCACCCAATGAGATCACTGTGGCAAGCTCCCTTTCGATCTGTGGGGCACTCTTTACGCATTGAGTACCCTCTTCGCTGCCAATCCAGGAGAATCCCCAGGCCATCAGATCCCAGGGTTTGCCCTGATTGCGAATGAAGCGTGCCTCGCTTCTGGCGCTGTTCATGCTGTTCAGTGGGGAGAAGTCGCCGGAGATGAAATCTACCGGAATCGAAACTTTTTCAGGTATCAGTGTTGAAAAAGCCCAATTGCTGGCTACCTGAAATTTTGGATTAAAAGCGTGCAATGCATTGACATATTTGGTCACATATTCCTTGAAACCGTCCCTGTTAAACTGCAGGAATTCTTTCCAACCGGGATCTCCGGATTTGCGGGGAATGTTTGTGATTCCGGTTTTCCTGGTAAATAATTCCAGGGTTCTGGGGGAATAATCGGACTGATGGGCCCAGCAATCACCGTCCACCCAGACGCCATCCACCCCATAGACCGATGAAAGCTCTTTGAGTTGCGGTATAAGCAGCGAGTCGGCATAATTACCGAAAACAGAGGTATTGTTTTTAGACGGAACGCCATCCGCACCAATGGCTGCCCAATTGGGATGCAGCTCGATGGCACGGGAATCCCAAACTCCGGAATAGTGCATGTAGAGAGAAACACCCCTGGAAGCAGTAACATCGCGCCAAATCCGAAGCTGGTCCTTCACAAATCCTGGCACGGGGTTCCCCACTTTCGTGGGATAGCTCGTATAACCGGGATGCCCTTTACAATCTACTTGAATGAAATCCGGCATAACCTTATCAATCAAATCATTGACCATAGTATCATTTACGTTTTTTCCTACCTCTTTGCAGTCCGGACCGGCATGAAAATCGAAATGAAGTCCAAAATAGCTATGGGCACGATCCACTCTCGGCGGATTGGCATTCTGGCCTGAAAGCGAATAAATGGAGCACAAAAGCAAGAGGGTCAGTAGTTTTTTCATTGGATTGGATTTTTAAATGAGCGTATGAAAATACACAAAATTCTGCAAAATTTTTGCTGAATTACCCTGTGTTGAGCAGAAAATGAAAACTTTAGCGAGGCAAAAACTTTATATCTTTGCCCAACCTATTAAATTAATTGCATGGTTTCAAAAAGACCCATATTGATATTTATAGCCTTATGTTTTGCCAATATGCTGGCTGCTAAGGCTCCTGTTTTCTCTGAAAAGGATTATGTTAACCATCCACCGAGAATTATCCGCACCTGTTGTGCTTTTGGGACTGATTTAAAGGTTTCCATTGTTCCTTTTTACAGGTATTCGATGCTGACCAGCGTAGAAACCCTGGGAGCACATCATTACCTGGGAAATAAATCGGAAAACAATGGAATTCTGTATACGAAGAGGGGTGGATTTATCGATTTCGGTCACCTGCGTGACATCATCGACTGGACCGCCTATCTTTACAACCTCGAAAAGAAGAGTCAGCATGAGGGCGAAGTATTCGTACATCTGGGTTTCGAGGCTGGCGTGAAATCTATTGCCATCAAGATTCCTGCATCCGAAAAGGAAGAAAATCTTCTTCTGGTTGCCTCAAGAATTGCTTACGATTTGTCTATCTGGCATGAGATCACTTCGTGGTTCGGCGCTTCTGCCGTTCCGCTGGTCTCGGAGAAATTCTCCAGTTTTTCTGTTGAAGATGCATACTCAAACCTGCTGGGGAGCAAGATAGCCATAGAAGCTATACAGAGTGAATTGCCTTTTGAACAAGCGGTTACTGAAATCATCAAGAGGACCCTTAGGGAACTGGAAGCAGTTTCGACCAAAGAAGAAACTTATCAGGCGATGGAAGCTGTCAGGGAGATCTGGTGGACCAGAAAAAGACATCTTCCAAATAATAAAGTAATGATTCAGAGGCAATTGGGAGTATATCCCGTGATATCTCCCATGCTCGTACCTGGATTGGAAAGCAAAACAGGTACACCTTTTAAGATTTCGGTCCCGGAGATGACACAGGACGGCATTGCCTTATCCGAATTCTACACTTTGACCATTATTAAGAACAATAAAATACCGGTTAAGAGAATTTTTTCAGACCGCCCGGACAGGACCGTCACGCAGAATGATTTTCCCAGAATTATCAACTACATCGCTGTCAGAATGCAAAAATTCCATTTGCATTATCTGATCTAAGAAATAAATACCTTGAAAAACAGTAAATTATCTGAGCATCTTTCCGGATTTTCACTCATTCTTGGATCTCAGTCACCAAGAAGAAAGGAGCTTTTTGCAGGAATAAATATCCCTTTTTCGATGGAAGTCAGGGAGACCGACGAGACTTATCCTGATGAGATGAATCCGCTGGAGGTTCCTGAATTTCTGGCTTCCTTAAAGAGTAGGCCGTTCCAGGCGGATTTCAGGAAGAATGATTTACTCATTACTGCTGATACCATTGTATTAATTGATGGTCAAGTACTTGGTAAACCATTGGATTATGAACATGCGTTTGAAATGCTGCGGTTACTTTCAGGGAAAAAGCATGTCGTTATTACCGGAGTTTGCCTTACTTCGGCATTTAAACAGGTCACTTTCTCCGACCATACGGATGTCTGGTTTAAGACTTTATCGGATGATGAGATTGATTATTATTTGACGCATTACCAACCTTATGACAAGGCGGGTTCTTATGGTGTGCAGGAATGGATTGGTTATGTGGCGATCGAAAAGATTGAAGGATCTTATTTTAATGTTATGGGACTTCCGATACAAAGACTTTACGAGGAGCTACTTAGATTCTGAGCGTTTGATATATTTTTCAGTGCGAAGGAGCCCTGATTTAAGGCTTTCTAAATCAGTTTAAGGGAACAGCCGGCACCTTCAAAATGGTTTTCAGGGTATCTGTAGAGCGGTACACTTTGTAGACCTTTACATAAAAAACCAGGGATGAATAAGCTGGAATAGCGTCCTGTGCCTGACCAGCATAAGCATCCTTCGAGGGTATAATCCATTTGGCCTCTCCCCCGTCTTTCATCAGGAGAATTGCTTCATCCCATCCGGAGATTACCGAACTGCTGCCGACAGAAAAACCAAAAGGTTCATAATTACCAGAACCAGCAAAATTATATCCGTCCTTAACTCCCAATGAATCATTATCTTCAATCATATATCCCCTGTAGAAAATTTTAACATAATTGCCGGCAACTATTGCATTCCCGTTGCCAGCTTTGGTCTCAATATAATATAAGCCAGAAGCAGTGGGTGTTGCACCCTTGTGGTATTTATCGATGTATTTAGCTAACAAGACTTTTTCGTCTGCAATGGCAATCTGGAGAGATGTTTTCTTACAGGATGCAAGACCCAGAACCAGAATAGCTACGATAACAAAAAATATATATTTTCCCAACCTCATCAGAATTTTATTAACTTTTTTGGGTGAAACCCGGGAATCCGGGTGCAAGGATACAAAATGTTCACGATCTTCTCAACTTTTGACAAGTCGATTTGAATTGATCTCTGCAAAATTAACCAAATTTAACCCTAAGCCAAACGAGAATCAATAAAAATCAAGCATCCTTTATACTTTCTATCTCAAGCATCCCAGCGTATTTGGGAAGTAAGTCGATAAGATCCTTCACGGCTTCTCTCAGAGATTTCCTGGATTCACCTCCTGCTGCATTCAGATGGCCTCCGCCGCTAAAATAACTGGCTGACAACTCATTGACAGCAAATCCACCTTTTGAGCGAAATGAAATCTTAATTTTGTCTTCATTCTCTATAAATAAACAAGAAAAAATAATTCCTTTTATCGAGAGGGGATAATTGACAAATCCCTCTGTATCACCGATTTTAAAATTATATCGCTTAAGTTCATCTCCTGATAAAACAATGACGGCAGCATGGTATTGAGGGAATATTTCCATTTTCTCGGACAGTGCAAATCCCAATAAACGCAACCTTCCTTCCGTATTTGTATTGAACAAAGCCTCCTGAATTCTATATTGATCGGCCCCATGTGCAATCAGATTTGCAGTGGCTTTGTATAGCTCGGATCGTTTTGCATTGTGGCTAAAAGAAGCCGTATCTGCAATAATACCCGTTAACAAAGCGGTTGCAGCAGGCGCATCGATCAGGTTTTCCCATCCCATCTTAACGATAAAATCATATACCAATTCTGCCGTAGAACTGACTCTTGTATCAGAGAATAAATAGGGTGTAACAATCATTGTCTGAGGATGGTGATCAATCAATACAACCATTTTAGTCAGACTTTCCACTTTACTCTTTAACTTACCAAGTCGCTTCAGATCGTTAAAATCAAGCATAAAAAACAGATCTGCCCTACTGAATAACTGTTCAACTTTTCTTTCATTGCGTTCAAATATGACCCAGTCAGTATAATCCTTCAATCCCGGAACAATCTGTGGAAAACCGGTCGGAAACACTATAGTAGAGTTAAATCCGGCATTGCGAAGCAGGCAGTTCAGCCCGAGGGAAGACCCAAGCGCATCTCCATCCGGATTGGCATGCGTCAGGATCACAATGTTTTTAACCTTTTCCTGCATCCATGACAACAATTCATGGCAGTTTTCAATGTTGATATTGGTCATTTCTTTATAATTTCGATAACCACAAAAATAGTCTATTCTTCATCAATATATTTATTACGCCCATTTAAGTACCCTGAAAGCACTTTCCTGTCAGGTTACTTCCCATTTCAAAGCGTTTCGATGAATTATTCCTACTTTTGAACAAAAATTTCATAACGTATAAAACAAACAAAACATGGCACAGAATCTTACTTTCACAATGATCAAACCTAGCTCTGTACGCAACAATCACATAGGAGCAATTCTTAAAATAATAACTGACAATGGCTTCCGGATTAAGGCGATGAAACTTACCAGTATGACAAAGGCCAATGCCGGGGCATTCTACAGTATCCATGCCGGCAAGCCTTTTTTCGATGACCTCGTTAACTTCATGTCTTCCGGACCGATTGTTGCCGCTATCCTTGAAAAAGATAATGCTATTGCTAATTACCGTGAATTAATAGGCAATACAAACCCTGAAAAGGCTGCTCCCGGCACTATCCGTGCTTTATTTGCCGAATCGATGACTGCCAATGCTGTGCATGGCTCCGATAGTGATGAAAATGCGCTCCTGGAAGGATCATTTTTCTTTTCTGAACTGGAACAATTCTCTAAATAGCAGGGGGCACTGAAACAAGTTCAGGGTGACTGGTACCTGACAAAGTCATGCCATCCCTCGTTTCAAACGAGGGATAGCGCTATTGATTCGTATGGCTAAATAACAGACAGACTGGTTTATAGGCGTTTATCTGATCGGTAAAGGTTAACATTCCGGTTTCGCTGTTGCGTCTGAAGGCCACAATATTATTGGTGTTCTGGTTGGCTACCAGTAAGAAGGTTCCATCCGGAGTCAGGGTGAAATTCCTTGGCGTCTCGCCTCTTGTATCTTCATGGCCGATCAGTTTGATTTTGCTGCCTTTTTCATCGACTGCAAAAATGGCGATGCTGTTCATTCCCCTGTTGGATACATAAAGAAATTTTGCATCAGGAGAAAGATGAATATCGGCGGGGGCAGCTGATTTTTTGTAATCTGCAGGAAGGGTAGAAACTGTTTCTAATACTTTATAACTTCCATTATTGAGCAGCTGAACTACTATTACGGAACACCCCAGTTCATTAGCAATATACAGCAATTTTCCGTTTGGATGAATGACCATGTGCCTGGGACCACTCCCCGGCGCAAGTTTTATTTCAGGGTATTTAAACGGTTTTAAAACGAGGGCGGTAGGATCGATTGTATAAACTTTAACCCTGTCAATTCCGAGGTCCGCCACAAAAATCCTTTTACCTTTCGGCTCGAAAATAGCACTGTGAACGTGAGGTGTCTCCTGACGCCCTACCACCGGACCGGATCCTTTGTGTTGATAAACAGAAAGAACTTCTGACAATTCTCCGGAAGGATCAATGCGCATTAAGGCAATACTTCCTCCCGTATAATTGGATGCAAGTACCATACCTTCCTCATTTACAGTCACATGACATGGATGAGCTCCACCACTAGCGACTTTATTTACAGAGGATAGGTTCCCGGATTCATCAACTGCAAAGAGTTCTACGTAGCCCATGCTCTGATTCTTCTCATCTTTCGTCTCCCTTACGGCCAGGAGAAATTTCTTGTCGCTGGTCAAAGCTAAAAAAGAGGGATTCTCCGAAAGAACGGCTAATCCGTTGCTGTGCAACTTTCCTGTATTGGTATCCAGACCAAACCGATATATGCCCTCACTTCCATGATCGGTATAAGTTCCGACATAAAAATGCTGGAGATTTACGGGATCAACTGTCTGGGAATTAGATAAATATGTAAATCCAAAGCCTATCAACAAAAGAAATATTTTTTTCATTGCTTTCAGTTTATGTTTTTAATTATTTTCATGTTAAAAATGTAGCTACCGGAACCAAATTTACAGAAATATTTTCCATCGGAAGTGACCGACAAGGTTACTTGTTTACCGCTTTCCATCACCCGAGCTCCCGCCGAAACGGGGAAAAAGATCGTTCCGGTAGTGTTAACCGGAATTTCAACTTCCATGGTAATTTCATCCTTCTCAAGCTTCCATTCGCTTCTGATCCTTCCGTGGACAGAATTATATCCGGCCTTCGCGAAAGTAAGATCGCCGACTATTTCCGGTCTGATGATAATACGCTCAAACCCCTGACTTCCGGGATCCTGCTTGATTCCTCCCAATCCAGTGTAAAACCACTCCATCAGGTGCCCCAACATCAAATGATTATTTGAAACCTGTTCCAAAGCGGGCCACGATTCTGTCAACGCAGTGGCGCCCTTCTTCAGCTGAAATCCGTAGCCGGGAACGTCGTCCCGGAAATTCATATCAAACAACAACTGAGAACCACCTCCTTCTTCGAGTGCCTTTACCAGAAAATGAAATCCTATATCACCGGCAGTCAGTGCTTTACCTGATTTTTCGATCGATCCAACGAGATTTCTGAATACCTCTTTTCGAAACTTATCTTCGACCAATCCGACACACATAGGCATGGCCATCGCAGTCTGGCTTCCTGTAGAATATACTTTTGTTGCCGGATCAAAGAATTTCTTATTGAAAGCCGTCCTTACCTGAGCGGAAAGTTTGTCTGTAGTAGCAGCTTCTACAGCCTTACCACAGAGTCTCTGCATTTTACCAAGAAGCTGCAGATCATAATAGTAGATAGCAGTGGCAGTCAGAGCTTTGGGCGTAAGCTGAGCCTCTCCCGGTGACTTGGGACCGTAATCAAACCAGTCGCCCAATCCATGAGATAGAATATGATCTGAAGCCAATGTTCCAAGGTAACTGGCGTATTTTTCCATCATCGGTAATGCTTCCTGCACAATCGATTTATCTCCGTACCATTCCCAAAGCATCCAGGGCAGGATCACGGCGGCACTGCCCCACTCCGGAGAGTCACGAAACCCTCCGACAAATTGCGTATACTCGGGTGCAATATCCGGAACCAGGCCATTCGCAGACTGCGCATCAATCATATCCAGGATAGTTTTCCTGTACAAAGGGGCCAGCTCGTAATTGTAATGCAGCGAAGCGCCCATCAGGTAAGTCTGCTCCAGCCAGCCGAGTTTTTCCCGGTGAGGGCAGTCCGTTACGACACTTTGCAGATTACTTCTTACGGCCCAGTCAATCAGGGTATAAATCCTGTTAAACAGTTGATTGGAACAGGAAAAGTCACCACTTTTAGGAGAAGAATTACAAGTATGAAGCATGTCAAGCTGCATAACCAGCGGCAAATCATTGTTTTCTGCCACTTTTTCCGGGACACCCCCCTCCAGCATCACGTACCTGAAACCATAATAGGAAAATTTTGGTCTCCAGGTCTCCATCCCGTCTCCTTTCAGGGTATAGGTAAAGAAATAAGGTGAGCCGGAAGCCTTTTGATTAATCTCGTTGTCCGACGTAATTAATTCACCTGGAGTCAGCTTTATCACAGAACCCCGCTTTCCCTTAACCTTTAGCTCAACGATTCCGGATCCATTCTGACCAAAATCATAAAGGAATTTGCCAGGTTCCCTTTTTAGGATTTTTCGGACCGGGATAGTCTGATTGACCGTTACCGGATAATCCGTCTCTGCGGCTAATTTTCCTGTGGGTATTGTTGCGTAAATAGCTGATTTCCAAGATGAGTCATCGAATTCGGGACGATTCCATCCTTTTTGTTCGAGTGTTGCATCATAATCTTCTCCCCCATAAATGCTGGAATATCCTATGGGAGACGGCGTGCATTTCCAGTCAGGACCGGAATCAAACTCCGAAGAAGTACCATCTGCAAAGGTAATTTTCACTTTACAGATCAATTTTGGAAAGCCTTGGGCGATCACCAGTTTTCGGTATCTTTGACGGTTGATGTAATAAAAACCGTTACCAACGACTACTCCCAGCGCATTTTTACCCTGTTGAAACATACTGGTCACATCAAAAGTGTTGTAGAGGCAGGTTATATCGTAATCAGTCCATCCGGGAGAGAGAAAGCTCTTTCCAACAGTTTCCCCATTTATTGAAGCTTCATAATGACCTAATCCACTGATGTATAATGTAGCATTCTCAATCTTTTTATTTAACTCGAATTCCTTCCTAAAAAGGGGCACAACGCTTTTGGCAGTGGCTTTTTTCCCAAGGTCATTGCCGGATCCATGTATTCCTGGGACGACTCTCATCGAGTCCGGAAGATTTTCATAAGCGATCCACCTGGCCTCACCCCAATCTTTGGAGGTCAAAAGTCCGGTACTAAACCATGCTGTTTCGCTCCATTCGGAGGAATGCCCCGACCGGTCACAAACTTTTACTTTCCAGAAATATTTACGGCCCGCTTCAAGTTTCCTGCCTGCATACGCCACCTGGGTAGATTGATCCGAGGTACAAACTTTAGAATCCCAACTGGTACCGCGGTTTTTATTAAGGTCTTCTGTCGTTTCAGCTACCATGATGTGATAGTTTGACTGCCTGATATCCCTATAGGAAGATGTAATCCACCAACTGAAACGAGGGGCTATTACAGATACTCCGACAGGATTAGCCACAGATTCGCAGCGAAGATTGGAAACCGAAAATTTTTCACCTCCGAAGCTTGCTAAGGTGAAGAAAACGAAAATCAGCAACAGATATTTCATGTGACACTTTATTATAGATTAAAAGTAATTTATTTCTCTAATTTTGCCATAGAAGTGTTTTAGTTCCTTGTGAAAACACAAATATAAACTTGTTATGAAATCGCTAATTCTCTTTTCAGTCCTTATTTTGGCCTCTTGTACCACTACCGTGAAAAATGAACCCCCAAAGATGAATAATCTTCGTATTTCTGAAAAATCCATTAAAGATGCTGCTGATTCACTTGTCATTAAGCATGGAACAGCATTGAGTGCTATCATTCAAAAAGGTGTCAAGCATGCGGCCTCCCTTTGGACCCCCGGCGATGGTACGGAAGCTGAATTCGTCAGTTTCTGTTCAGCAAATTATGTAGGTGATCCGAAGAGAAGATCCTTGCTTCTCCAAAAATTATCCAACTATTTTGAATCCATCGAAGGCCATTTCAATAAAATGACACTGGATCTCCGTCAAAATGTTGATCTCAACAATGGTGAATTGCTTGAAATAGATAAAATTTTTAGTGGCTATTCTGTTGGAGCACACCTGAACGAGGATCTCTACAAAAACAAGATTGCCTTTATGGTTGCCTTGAATTTTCCCTACTATTCCTTAAAAGAGAAGGAAACATTTGGAATGGGCTGGAACCGGGAGCAATGGGCTGCTGCCCGGATGGGCGATCAGTTTGTGGCAAGGGTACCGGCAGAGGTTACACAGGCTGTGGCCAAGGCGGAAGCCGATGCGGATATTTACATTTCAGAATACAATATTCAGATGGGTTCACTCCGGACGGAGGAGGGTGAGCAGCTATTTCCGGATAAGATGTCCTTGTTGTCGCACTGGAATCTCCGGGATGAGATCAAGGCGGATTATGCCGATAAGGACAAGGGACTTGTCAAGCAGAAGATGATCTACTTTATTATGCAACATATTATCAATCAAGACATTCCTAGTAAGGTTATCAACAATCCGGCTTATATCTGGAAGCCGTTTTCCAACCAGGTATTACAAAACGACAAGGTGGTACCCTGCGCTGCCGAGCCAAACGCGAGGTACCAGCAGATACTCAATAATTTCCATGCTCAGCAAGCCGTTGATCCTTTTCAACCGGAGATGAACACCTTTATCTTGCGAAAGTTCTCAGGTGAAATGGAGATTCCGCAGGAGGAGGTGGAGGCGCTTTTTGATAACTACCTGAAATCGCCGCGGCTCGTAAAAATTGGTAAGATAATTGCTGATCGGCTCGGGCGAAAACTGGAGGCATTCGATATTTGGTACGACGGATTTAAGGCCAGGAGTGAATTTCCGCAGGAGAAGCTCGACGGAATGACCACCTCCAAATATCCTGATCCTAAGGCATTTGAAAAAGATATGCCTGTTATTTTGGGTAAACTTGGCTGGAGTAAAGAAAGGGCGGCCTACCTGGCTGATAAGATGGTTGTTGACCCCGCCCGCGGTTCAGGACATGCCTGGGGAGCAGGAATGAAAGGTGAAAAAGCCCACCTCCGTACCCGGATAGCCGATACCGGCATGGATTACAAAGGATATAACATTGCTGTTCACGAGTTTGGACACAATGTGGAGCAGACGATTTCTTTGTACGACGTGGATTATTACATGATGAACGGTGTTCCAAGCACTGCATTTACGGAAGCCCTCGCTTTTATTTTCCAGAGCCGCGATCTTAGTCTTTTAGGTTTATCCGGCCAGAGCAAGAATCAAAAGAACCTTAATATGCTGGATACTTCCTGGTCTTTGATGGAGATCATGGGTGTTGGATTGGTAGACATGCGCACCTGGAAGTGGATGTACAGTCACCCGAATGCTAAAGCAGAAGAACTAAAGAAGGCAGTGATTCAGATAGCTACAGAAGTATGGAATACTTATTTCGCTCCGGTTTTTGGGATCAAAGACCAGCCGATTCTAGCTATTTATTCCCATATGATTTCCAATCCATTGTATTTGGCAGCTTATTCATATGGTCAAATCATTGAATTTCAGATAGAAGACTACTTAGTGGGCAAGCGTTTCTCCGATGAAATCGACAGAATTTATCAACAGGGTAGACTCATTCCTCAAATCTGGATGCAAGGAGCAGTTGGGAATAAGTTATCGGTCGCCCCAATCATCAAACAACTGGATGAAGCATTAATGGCTTTTTAATATTCAACGATATGAAGAGAAAGAGCAAATTCAAGAAAATTGACGTACGAAAATTCGTACCAAGGGCATCTGGCAAAGATTCTCCTCCAGGGACTGTTCAATATGTTGGTAAGCCGCGTTCAGAAGAAACCAGGATCGATGTGATTGAATTTAATGAGACTGAAGTAGCTGAATACAAAATAGATAAACCTGATCAATTAAAGAAATACATCGCTTCAGACAAGATTAAATGGATACGTGTTTCCGGAGTTCATGATATTGAACTGATGGCGAAACTGGGAGATTTATTTCATATCAACCAACTTGAATTGGAAGACATCGCCAATACCTCTCAAAGACCCCGGATGGAGGAACGGGACAGTTATATCTTCATGGTATTTAAGGCTTTAATCATAAATCAAGAAGATCAGGATGTAGCCATCGAACAGGTCAGTCTTATTTTGGGTGAAAATTACGTCCTCTCTTTTCATGAGACTGAGCCGAAATTATTTGATTCCTTGGGTACCAGGATCTTAACAGGAAAAGGAAGAGTAAGGAAGATGAAGAGCGACTATCTTGCCTTCGCCATTGCTGACATCATGATTGATCAATATTTTGTCGTTTTGGAAGACATTGGTACTACAATAGAAAGCATTGAAAGTGAACTTATTATTAATCCAGGTAGTGCCGACCAGGAGACAATATACAGGATTAAGAGAAGACTTGTGTACGTTGGCCGGACCATTTGGCCCGTCAGAGAACTGATTAATGAAATAGAGCGTTCCGATCATAAACTGATCCATGAGGAGAGCCGGATGTACTTCAGAAACATTTACGATCATACCGTTCAAATTATTGAATCCCTTGACAGTCTGAGAGATCTGACATCCAGCATGATGGATTTGTATCTTTCCAGCGTTAGCCTGAAACTGAATGAAATCATGAAAGTGCTGACGATTTTTTCTGCTTTATTCATACCGCTGACATTCCTGGCGGGAGTGTATGGCATGAACTTCTCCTATTTACCTGAAAAAGACTGGCACTATGGCTATGCCTTGTTCTGGACAATTTGTATTGGAGCAACGATATTTATGCTGTTCTATTTCAGGCGAAAAAAGTGGCTATGATGAGTGCAGATTGCAAATCTGCACTAGCGAATTAAATATAAACTAAAGAATATGAAGCCTATCGTTACTGCAATTTGTTCTTTTGGCATGTCGGGCCAGGTATTTCACGGCCCTTCGCTGAAAATCCTTCCGCAATTCAGAATCCATAAGATACTGGAAAGGAATCTGAGAATATCCGAAAAACATTATCCTCAGGCCACTATCGTGAAGGATTTCGACGAGATTCTGCACGATCCGGATATTGAGTTGGTGATAGTCAACACCCCTGATTATCTGCATTTTGAAATGGCAAAGATGGCCATGGAGGCAGGCAAACACATCGTCGTTGAAAAGCCGTTTGTAAAAAGAAGTGGAGATGCGGTTAAACTGATTGAAATTGCAAAGCAGAATAAGGTATTAATGACAGTTTATCAGAACCGCCGGTTGGACGGAGGATTCTTAACAGTACATAAGATATTGGAAAATAAGCTATTGGGAAGAATGGTGGAGTTTGAATGCCACTATGATCGTTATCGCAATTTCATTCAGGAAGGCTCCTGGAAGGAAGATGGAGATGAGCGAACGGGTGTATTATTCAACCTGGGATCCCACGTCGTCGACCAGTCATTGGTGCTTTTTGGAAAACCCAAAGCCGTGACGTCTCATTTGTCCGTTTTGAGAACGGGTGGAAGAACCACTGATCAGTTCTCCATCCGGCTGCATTATGAGGGATTTGATGCCATTCTGCGCTGTTCCTATTTGGTAAGGGAAATGGGACCTCAGTTTATCATACATGGTACGGAAGGATCTTTTATTAAGATGGGAACCGATCCACAGGAAGGATTGCTGAAAATCCACCACCTGCCAGATGAGCAGGATTGGGGAAAAGAACCCCGAAGCGATTGGGGAAAGCTTAACACCAGCCTGGGTGGTCTGCATTTCGAAGGCAACATTGAGACCATTCCGGGTAATTATTCACATTTTTATACCAATCTCTACGCTGTTATCAGGGATGGAGCACCATTGATGGTTTTACCTGAGGAAGCGTTAATGACCATCAGGGTTCTGGAAGCGTGCCTGGAAAGCAATCGAGAGCAAAGAACGATTCCATTTATTTAAATTTGTGATACCTTACGTTGATCTGCATACGCACAGGAAAACTCAATGGGGTCAGGTTGTTTCTGTAAATAACCTGATGCTGAACGAAACTACAGACCTACCGTCGCATCCTTTTTCTGCAGGACTTCACCCCTGGCACGCCGATCAGCTTTCTCTTGAAACCCTGTCGGCAAGACTTAATGAATGTCTGGTCAGCCCTGATCTGGTTGCTATCGGCGAAACCGGCCTGGACAAGGTTTGCAAGACTCCCATGGATTTACAAAAGGATGTCTTCGAATTTCAATTGAAAATTGCTTCTGAAAACAGGAAGCCGGTGATCATTCACTGTGTCAAAGCATGGGACGAGTTAATTGAAATATCCTCTAATTACAAGTCAATCAAAATATTACATGGCTACAATGGGGGCATTCAGTTAACGGAGCGCTTGCTGAAGCTCGGATTTTGTTTTTCCATTGGTAAGGCTATTCTCAATTCTGGTTCCAAGGTTTTTTCTGCCGTTAATCTGATTCCGCACACTTCCCTTTTTTGTGAAACAGATATCGCCGAAATATCAATTATCCAGATCTACAAGATCTTATGCGGTGTATTGCAACTGCAGGATGAAGACCTGCGGAAAATCATGTTTGATAATTATACCAGAATAATGAGTGCTAAAATAAGTAATTGATATTTAAAGTTTGATGAAAATTCTTTTTCTATAAAGCAGGTAGGCTGGTACAAAGTTAATCATTACAAACAAAATTGCATAGATCATGCTCCAAAATTGTGGAGAGGGTCCAATCGCAGAAAACAGTGTCAGAAAATGATCATTTAAAGTGGAGCCGCCAATCTTCATTCCATAAAAGAAAAGCGCCCAGATATCAGCCAGAAAATAAACGGCTATTGCATTAGCCCCAAAAATGACACCACTTTCTGTGCAACGACTCATTCCCAAAATGTCGATCAGGTAATAACAGGTTCCCAGTACCAGTGCTGCTACTCCGGAAGTGATCAGGACGAATGAACTGCTCCAAATATTCTCGTTGCACGGGAAATGCAGATTCCATAAGTAACCCAGCATAATGGAAACGAAACCTCCCACCATCAGGTAGAGCGCTTTGTCTCTTTTTTCGAGATTACTCAGCAACAGTCGACCAGCGATCATGCCGGTTATTCCGGTTACAAAGGAGGGAAATGTGCTAAGTATTCCTTCAGGGTCCCAGGTCTTTTGCCACATCGTCCCTGGCAAAAATTTAGTATCCAGCCAGGCTGCCAGATTAATTCCGGGTTCCAGCATAGGTTTATCGTATCCGGGTGTTGGAATGTAAAGCATTGCTAACCAATAGGCAACCAATATACCCAGGCCAATCCATGCCTGTTTTTTCCAGTCGCTGTTCAGAAAAAGAAAGGCACAAAATAAGAATACGAGGGCTATCCGCGGTAGCGTACCGGTATAACGTAAATCGGCGAAATTAAAATCTGGCAGGAGATTCAGAAATATTCCGACCAGGTAAATTTTCAGCGAACGCCACAAAATTTTCTTGTACATTTCGGCCTTCGGCAATCCCATTTCCAGTCTTCTGGTATAGGCAAAAGCGATGGAAACGCCCACCACAAAAAGAAATATTGGGGCAATTAGATCCGTTGGAGAAAGCCCGTTCCATTTGGTATGGTTCAAAGGCGCATAGGAAAACTGCTCACTACCGGGATAGTTGACCAGGATCATGGCTGCTACGGTGAACCCACGCATAACATCCAAGGAGATAAGTCTTTTTGTTTCAGCCATTGTCAATAGTTTAAAACAGATTTGTTAATTTTAGAGAGAATAATGGGGTTGAATTTTCCTTAAAGTTAATCAAAATGACAAAAATCTTTAAATGTTTTCTGCTTTGGAGTATTATTTTTCAATATTACGGTTGTCAGATGGATCGCACTTTGCCCCTTCCCGTATCGTCCGACCTGGCAGTTAAATGGGAATTAATCACCAATTTGTACCAGGGCAAAGAACGCGCCCTTGCTGCTTTCACGATCTATAACCATAGCAAGATGACCCTGGAAAACAAGGGCTGGGAGATGTATTATTCCCAAATGCCGCCTACTCCGATTATCGAGGACTCTATTAGGGCAGCCAAGGTAATTCACCTGAACGGCGACTGGTTTAAACTTGTTCCGACAAAAAATTTCAGGCTCTTACCAGGAGACTCAATTACGATCAGATACTGCGGTACCGGTTTCAATATCAAAGAAACCGATGCTGCCCTGGGCATTTATTTTGTCTTCTACGATTCAAATGGCAAAGAACTGGCCATCGTTCCGGTTGGTAAACAAACCATTGCTCCATTTATGCGTCCGGAACAGCTAAAACGAACAGAATCAGATAAATCAATTGTTCCAACTCCTGAAAGCAGATACAAGGAAAACCAATACCTGGCAATTTTGCCTGGAAATGAACAGCAAAATTTGCTACCTACGCCTGTCTCGATGAAAAGTGGCAAAGATTCTGTAATAATCGATCCTTCCTGGCCGATTTATTTTGGCGAAGGATTGGAAATGGAAGCTGGTTACCTCGTTAAAAAACTGAAATCTCTGACGGGGACAGACTTCAGATTGGTAAAAGGAAGACCTGCCCTTTCGCCTGCTTTTTCGCTTCAAAAAGAAACAAATAAAATCAGTAAACCTGAGTCTTATCACTTAAATATCAGCCCTAAAATAGGCCTTTCTGTAGTTGGTTCAGATGCGGCCGGCGTCTTCTATGGCATTCAGAGTTTTCTGGCTTCACTGCCTGTTGAGCAGTTTGCTTTTAGCGGAAAATCAATCAGGACCACTTCATTAAAAATCAGCGATGCTCCGCGATTCTCCTACCGGGGACTTCAATTTGACATGGCCAGAAATTTCCAAAGCAAAGAGACTATTCTAAAAATGCTGGATATCATGGCATTTTACAAACTGAACCATTTCCTCTTCTATTTCATGGAAGATGAAGGATGGCGGGTTGAGATTCCGGGGTTACCCGAACTGACAGAGATTGGGAGTCGCAGACAGCATGGTAAAGTGAGCGATCCTCTTCTACATCCTTCGTACGGCAGCGGACCGTTTGCGGATTCAAAAAAAGGTTATGGGAGCGGATATTTTACTCAGGATGAGTTTGTTGAAATGTTGAAATTTGCCAAGGAAAGGCATATTACTGTTATCCCGGTAATAAACTTTCCAGCGCATGTCCGCTCTGCCATTAAGTCCATGGAATTCAGGTATCAGCGGCTTATGAAGGAAGGTAAAGAGACAGAAGCCAATGAATTCAGGTTGATTGACCCGGACGATACTTCCAGGTATATCTCAGCTCAGGGGTATCACGACAATGTGGTGAATGTCGGACGAGAATCAGTTTTTCATTTTTATGATATTGCTGTGAAAGGAATCCGGCAGATGTATGAGAAGGCCGGACTTTCGATGGAGATCTTCCACACAGGAGGTGATGAGGTGGCCATCGGCGCATGGAACGGTTCACCGATGGTGAAAAAATTGATCTCTGAACATCCTGAGATCAAGTCCGACGAAAAGAGTTTACAGGCATATTGTTTCAGAAGAATCTCGGAGATATTGAAAAAGAATGGTGTGAAGGATATCGGCGGATGGGAAGAGGCTGCTTTGTTATCGGATGCCAACGGTAAACCTGTGCCCAATTTTGAATTTGTCGGGGAAGGACTCCTGCCCTATTTATGGAATAACACGGAAGGGGCCGAGGACCTGGGCTACAAACTTGCAAACGCTGGTTACAAAGTTGTACTCTGTGATGTCTCTAATTTCTACCTCGACTTTCCATACGACAAGGATCCGAAGGAACCCGGCAATTACTGGGCCGGATTTCTGGATACCAAAGACTGTTATGCTTTCGCTCCTTTCGATCTTTTTAAGACGACCATCAAAACGCCGATGGGAAGAAATATTGATACCGATAAAGAATACATTTCCAAGGTAAGGTTAAGGCCTGAAGCACGAATAAATATTTTGGGTGTCCAGGCTCAGATTTGGAGCGAGACGATCAAAGGGCCCGAAATGCTTGAATATTATTATTTACCACGACTGATCGCTTTTTCCGAAACGGCCTGGTCTCCGGAAAGAAAATGGGAAACAGTTGAAAATAAAAGCCAAAGAGACCTGCTGTTGTCGAAGGATTGGAATATCATTGCCAATGCACTGGCTGCCAGGGAACTGCCACGACTCAGCAAGATGAATGGAGGATACAACTACCGGGTTCCAATGTCCGGAGTCCTAGTCAAGGACGGTATGCTTTATGCAAATGTCCAGTTTCCAGGATTGGAAATCCGCTATACAACAGACGGTTCAGAGCCTTCAATTAATAGTCTGTTATATAATGGACCGGTAAAAATCTCAGGAATCGTACGGCTAAAAAGTTTTGTAAAGAATGGATTATCTAGCAGAACTAGTGTTGTGTTAAGTGCCAATTGACGGAACTTCATTCCGAGGAGTAATGTCATTGTAAACTTGATTCGGAATCCCCCGATTATAGCTGTCATCCCTCGTTTCAAACGAGGGATAGCGGTGTGTTTCAAACGAGGGATAGCTGTGTTCAGCATGAAGCAGTATATGTAAAGCTTAACACAACACTAATCTGGTGAGATGAAGTTTTAGAACCTGATATTATATTTCAGCTTGAATCGTAAGGCGCTTTCGTCCATGACATACCGCTCCAGTGGTTGCGAAAGTTTTGTGGTCCAGGCCACGATGATGACATTACCCGGTTTGAAGATCCATTGGAACCTGGATTGGATGCCAATGACTTTTGAATTGTTGTCGTACTGCAAATAGTTGTACCAGGTAATAGCCGGATTAAAGAGAATATTTGCATTCACGGAATAGATGCGAGCCGTAAAACTTCCATCCGGTAAATCTACCTCATTCTGCCTGTATCTTGCCCCAACGAAAAAGGGTACTGCAACTTTGTAGTTAATACCCACGTTCAGGTCTTTGCGTGAACCATTGTAAAAATCGCCCCATGACCAGGACAAGTCACCGGCCAGGTTTCTGCTTCCGGCTGTGATAAGACTCAGGGTATTCCTGAAATAATCGTAGCTTCCTACCGGGATGACGAAGGAAGAGAAAATATTAAAATTCTTTTCGAGGTATTCATAGTTTTTGTTGATCGTATAGGATAACTCCTCCCCAGACTTGAATCGGATTCTCAGTGGCGTAAAATTCAACTGACGTGATTCCAGAATATTGGAAAAATCGACGATATGATTGAAACCTACTCCGGTTAAAACCTGTAATATCCCCTTAATCTTCGGACGGGGTCCAATCTGAATGTTTCCATAAGTATCCTTGATATCGGTTCTTGGAACAAAGCCCATTCCTGCAACAAAATTTTGGCCAATTTCATAGTGACCCAGACTAAATGAAAGAAAGTCGTTTGGATACGAAATTGTACCGCCCCAGGATAAATCATTATCGGATAGCCCTTTGGTGTTGGATTTTAATCCAAATAGTATCAGGGAGAGATTCTTGTTCCCTTTGAATTTTGAAGTTGCCAGCTTCATATCCACTCCACCAACATAATTTTCGGCAGCCGAAACCGCATTTCCATAGGTTCCAATCACGCCGACCGACGATTCAGAACCGATGCTTCGTGAAATCCTGGCTACCGAGAAATTTGTATTTCCGTTTGTATGTTCATCATTGACCTGCATAACACCGATGTTCCATTTGTTGATCATCCCGGTCAATTTTGCAGCGTAGTTAATCTGGATTGGTAACCCACTGTTATCCAGACCCATCCGGCGTGAAAAAAAAGGAATAATATTCTTCCCGTAGGTATTGGCATCCTCTCCCTGGATGCCGAATGAAAAGAGGCTGGCACCATCCAAAAAGAAATCCCTTTTCTCAGGGAAAAGAAGATCGAAGCGCGTGAGGTTGATCTGACGGTCATCTACTTCCGTTTCGGCAAAGTCTGTATGAATGGTCAGGGAAGATTTTAAGCTTGGGGTAATCTGGTAGAACACATCCAATCCACCCTTAACAGGATATTTGTTGGCTGCATCTTTTTTGGTATCTATCCCTCCGACAATATAGGGAGATACGTCGAGACCGATGCCCTGGGTGATGCCCTTCAGGCCCGTGAGTAAGCCTGCATCCGAGACTTGAAATTTATAACTGTTCACATTGGCAGAAGGCCAATAGGACATCTCCAATTTTCGCTTAATGTGCCGGATAAATTTGATGCCCCAGTTTGGATTAAATTTGTCGAAGCCCATGGTCTTGAAGGGAATGGCCATTTCGGCTTCCCATCCATCGGCAACGATGCGGGCCTTTCCTTCCCAAAGTCCATCCCATTGCTTGTTGAAAACGGCGCCGTTTTCGCTGATTGTAGCATCTCCTATCGAACCGCGCGGACCAATCTGAAACCAGTATCCATTACGATGATCCAGGTAGGTATCCAGGATAATCTGGACTCTGTCATCATTGCCCAGGTTCACGTCTCTGGCCATTTCCTTGGCAGTGATCTTCTTGGGATCATCGAAGCATTTGACACCAACGTACAGATAATTAGCATCATAGCAAATATAAAAGTTGGTTTTTTCAGAGACTGGCTGATCGATATTTGGTTCCCGCTGGACAAGCTGATCTACCAGAAAGGCTTTCTTCCAGGCATCGTCGTTCAAGCGACCGTCTATCGTTGGTGCTTTATCAATGAAAATAGCTTTGACGGAAGGTTGGGCAAAACCTAAAACAGGTATCAAAAGAGACAGAAACAGTAACCGTATTGAACAATTCATGGTAATAAATGAAATAATATCTGCAGAAAACCCATAAACTGTTCAATATTCAATCACTAACGACAGATAAACCTTGAATCATTTGAAGGAATTCGCAATCAAAAGAAGATTAATTAGCTGCCGAAAGTAATAAAAAAGGATGTTATTACATTGCCTATCTCAAACCAATTTTTTCGAGGATAATGTCAAGCAAATTCATCAGCGCAAGTGAGTCGTGGTGACTCCTGATATCACTTTCCAACTGTTTGTTTTCCAGGCAGTTCATCGTGTTTATTGCCTCGAGTTTTAGTCCGCAGTTACCCTCGTCCCAATTCAAAATCTTCACCGGTTCACCGGGAAGGTGGATCTCCAACGATTGATCCAAAGCGGAACTTCTTCTGAGTTTGATGGTGCCTTTTTCACAAAAAATATCTGTTCCTACGCCAACGGCGGAAAGAAAGGAGGCAAAAATTGAGGCACTCTTGCCTCCTTCAAACTTTAACATAGCCGTTACGGACTGGTCAATTTTTTGAGGTGTAATATCTGCGATGGCACTAACCTCTGAAGGTTTTCCCATGAACCAGAGTGCATCGAAAATTGGATATAGACCTATGTCCAGCAGGGCGCCTCCGCCCAAAGCCGGATTGTAGAGCCTGCCTTTCAGGTCGTAAGGAGATTTGTTGAAGCCGAACCAGCCATTCAGGTGCTTAATTTCGCCTAAAAGTCCGGAAGCAAGAATTTTACGGGCTTCCTGGTAAGAGGGTTGGTGAGGAGTGAAGAATGCCTCCATTAAAAAGACCTTTTCCTCTTGGGCAGTACGAATCATTTCTCTAACCTGTTCGGAATTCAGCGCAAAAGCCTTTTCACAAAGTACCGCTTTTTTATGCCTCAGACAGAGAATTGTATGTTCGGCATGGAAGGCGTGAGGGGAAGCTACATAGATAATATCGAGATCAGGATCTGCTGCCAGCTCCTTATAAGAGCCATAAGAACGCTCTATGCCATAAGCAGATGCAAATTTTTCCGCCCGGGAAAGCTCTCTGGATGCTACTGCCAGAATCCTGGCATTAGGTACAGACTTAAGTTCAGATACAAATTTTGAGGCAATATTTCCGGGAGCGAGAATACCCCAGGAGAAGGTTCTTGTCATGGAAGTAAGATTGAATAAAAACCCCTATTTCAAAGAAGACTGTTCGAACGGTTTCGGTTTGAAGAATTTCAGGAAAAACGATTTGGCGGCAGTCTCGGTAGGTGAAGTGCTCTTAATCAAGAATTTACTTGCAATAGTGGACTGCTTAACCTCCTTGATGATCTCCTGCTTTTTCTGCGAGATAACGGAGTCAGTTTTGGGAGACCAGAAGGATATGTTCACCAATTTTTCATATACATTCTTATGTTGAGCCAATAACCACTGGTATACACCCTGCTCTGCATAAACATGGTGAATATCGTGCCCCTCCCCTTTTAATACAGAGAATTTTGGCCTTGAGCCCTGATCCTGCATGGCTTCCACCATCTCTTCAGAGCGGTTGAGACGTACTTTTCTATCTTTTTCGCCGTGAAAAACCCAGGTCGGCAGATCTTTGATCGTCTCGGCCATGTCGGGCTTCCCACCGCCGCATAAAGGCATGATAGCAGCAAAATACTGGGGATATCGCGATGCAAGACTCCAGGTACCGAAACCACCGAGGCTCATTCCTGTCAGATAAACCCGCGAAGGATCTACGTGATATTTTTCAAGAATTTCTGAATAGAAAGATTCAAACCAGTCGCCTATCACCCAGTTACGGTTAGACGGGCATTGGGGAGAGATGACGATGGCATCCACCTGCATACCGCGGTCGAGGTAGAACGGGGGACCATATCTTTTTAGTTTCTCCAGGTTACTTCCCTTACATGAACTACCATGAAGATAAATAATCAAAGGCCATTCTTTACCGATGGACTCCTGATATCCGTTCGGCAGGTATGCTAAGTACGGATATGTCTTGGATTTCTCCTTTTGCTGTTGTGGGTTTGCCCCGAGAATGTTTCCTTCCATCAGAAGAAGACAAGCCAGAACCAAGGTCAACATTTTACCAATCATGCTATCACATTTAGTACAAAAACTGAACGAAAATACACATTATCCTTAGAAAATCTGATAATAAACACTTTTTAACGTTTTGTAACGTTTTCATTTTTAGACTATATCAAGATATTTAGCTTCGCGGATAAGTTCTAAATCGCTGGGAATCAGGTAAAGCTATAAAAACCAGATTTTATATTATTTTTTTTTCTTTCAGCAGATTTTTCATCTCAATTTGGGTCTCTTTTGCCGCTTCTCCTGCTTTTTCGGCAAAATCTGCTCCTGTTGAAGCGTATAAAATTGCCCTTGAAGAGTTGACCAATAGTCCGCATTGATTGTTCATTCCAAAGTTCGCCACTTCGCTCAGGCTTCCTCCCTGGGCGCCTACACCTGGCACCAGCAGAAAATGGTCTGGTACAATCTGGCGGATGCCCTGCAGCTCTTCTGCCTTTGTTGCACCCACTACATACATCATATTTTCTGCTCCTGCCCATTTTTGGGAAGTACGCAATACTTTTTCAAAAAGCTTTTCGCCTTGCGTGTCTGTCATGAATTGAAAATCAAAAGCTCCTTTATTCGAAGTCAACGCCAATAGGATCACCCATTTACCATCATAACCCAGGAAGGGTTTAACCGAATCTTCACCCATGTAAGGTGCGATGGTTACCGCATCGAAATTGAAAGTTTCGAAAAAGGTTCTGGCGTACATCGCGGAGGTATTGCCTATATCACCCCGTTTGGCATCTGCGATCAGGAAAATATCGGGATATTTTTCGCGGAGGTATTGGACAGTTTTTTCCAGACTGTTCCATCCTTCCAGACCATTTGATTCATAAAAGGCGAGGTTGGGTTTGTAGGCAACAGTATAAGGGGCTGTGGCATCGATTATCCGTTGGTTGAAGTAAAATTGCGGGTCAGAAGTGTCCAGTAAAAATTCTGGAATCTTTTGAATATCAGTGTCCAATCCGACACAAAGGAAGGATTTCTTCTTCTTTATCTGTTCGAAAAGTTGTGATTTGGTCATAACTCTGTTTCTTTTAACCGTTCGGCATTTTCCTCATAACGGAGTTTCTCAATGATTTCAATAATATCGCCATCCATGATAGCAGGCAGGTTGTAGAGGGTCAGGCCAATCCTGTGATCCGTAACACGCCCCTGCGGATAGTTGTAAGTCCTGATTTTAGCCGATCTGTCGCCGGTCGAAACCATGGTCTTGCGTTTGGAGGAAATCTCATCCAGGTATTTCTGGTGTTCCATATTATAGATCCTCGTACGTAATTCTGTCATCGCTTTTGCCAGATTTTTAATCTGCGATTTTTCATCCTGACAGGTTACGACAATCCCGGTAGGAATGTGCGTTAAACGGATGGCTGAATAGGTTGTGTTAACGGATTGTCCGCCAGGACCGGAGGAGCAATAGGTATCTTTTCTGATGTCACTATCCCTTAAATCGATGTCAAACTCCTCAGCTTCAGGAAGTATCGCGACGGTAGAGGCTGATGTGTGCACCCTTCCCTGCGTTTCTGTTTGCGGGACTCGCTGCACACGGTGAACGCCTGATTCATATTTAAGAAGGCCGTAGACATCCTTTCCGGAGACTTTGGCAACCAGCTCTTTGTAGCCGCCGGAAGGACCTTCCGAGGTATTGGTAACTTCCAGTTTCCAGCCCATGCGGTCGCAGAATTTGGAATACATTCTGAAAAGATCTCCCGCAAAGATGGCGGCCTCGTCTCCGCCGGTACCACCGCGAATCTCGAGGATGGCATTCTTGCTATCCTCGGGATCGGCAGGAATGAGTAACAACTTGATCTCATCCTCGAAAGCGGTTACCTTTTGTGTTCCCTCTTCGAGCTCTTCGCGGGCCATCTCACGAAGCTCCTCATCTGTTTCATTTTCGAGGATCTCTTTGGCATCGGAAATGTTCTTCAGATAGTTATTATAGAGGGTAAATGATTGTACCAGGGCATCCAGCTGTTTATACTCCTGGTTAAGCTTGACATACCTCTTCATATCTTTCATGATATCGGGATCGGAGATCTGCTGACTTACCTCATCGAAGCGAATTTTGATGCCTTCGTATTTTTCGAGTAATGAATTATCGGACATTATTTGGAAATTGAATTTGATGGTTAAAAAAGGAAAATAACTGAACGAAGCTGATGATACGGCTGAGCTAATACTCGAACGTGCCGAATTGACTGTAAATGGTGACTTTCTTACCAGTGAAGGGCTCAACTCGACCAATGATTTGGGCATCAATGTTGAAAGAACCGGAAATGGCTATAAGCTCTGATGCTATCGCAGGATTGACGTATAATTCCATTCTGTGGCCCATGTTGAAGACTTTGTACATCTCCAGCCAGGAGGTTCCGCTTTGTTCCTGAATTACCCTGAAAAGTTCGGGTACACTGAAGAGATTATCTTTTATAACATGAACATTATCAACAAAATGCAACACTTTCGTCTGGGCTCCACCCGAACAGTGAATGATCCCGTCGATCTGTTTTCTGAATGATTCGAGCATCTTCTTTATCACAGGTGAATAGGTACGAGTGGGAGACAAAACCATCTTGCCGGCATCCATGCCGATAGCGAATATTGAGTCTGTCAGACGCTTGTTTCCTGAATATACGAGCTCTCCCGGTAGGGATGGATCGAAACTTTCGGGATATTTCTCTGCCAAATATTTAGCAAAAACATCATGCCTGGCAGAGGTGAGTCCATTGCTGCCCATGCCTCCGTTGTATTCCTTTTCGTAGGAAGCCTTGCCATCAGATGCGAGGCCTACGATGACGTTTCCCGGCTTAATATTATTGGCCGAAATGACGTCAGATCTTTTCATCCGGCAGGTAACGGTAGAATCCACGATAATGGTTCTAACAAGGTCGCCTACATCGGCGGTTTCGCCACCTGTGGGAAAAATGGAGATTCCCAGTGACCGCATTTCACTGCAAAATTCCTCCGTGCCATTGATAATTGCAGCTATGACCTCCCCAGGTATCAGTAGTTTGTTCCGGCCGATGGTGGAAGAAAGTAAAATATTTTCGGTTGCACCGATACAAATCAGGTCATCCAGATTCATGACAATGGCATCCTGGGCTATTCCCTTCCAGACTGAAATATCCCCTGTTTCTTTCCAGTAGAGATAGGCAAGGGAAGATTTTGTCCCCGCGCCATCCGCGTGCATGACATTGCAATAAAGCGGATCGCCACCGAGAATATCCGGCACAACTTTGCAGAAAGCCCTGGGAAACAAGCCCTTATCTATCTTACTGATTGCCAGGTGCACATCTTCCTTGGAAGCAGAAACGCCCCTTTTTATATATCGCTGATTGTCGCTCATAATAATTCGGCAAAAATAGCAACTTTTTCGCTAAGCTACTCCTTATATTTTTCGCGATATTCCAGGGAAATAACCTTGAACTCTGTGCGGCGGTTGAGCTGGTGGCAAATTTCGCGCTCCTCCTCTTTCTTTAATGCTTCGATAAACTGACAAGTCAGTACCTGTCCCTTTTTCAAAAACGGATAGCGCTTTATCAACTTAACATCTGCCGTTTTTGGAATACTCTTTCCGTACCCTTTCGCCGTGAGCCTTCCCTGCTCGATACCTTTTGAAACAAGGTAATCTACCACCGATTGTGCCCTTTTCTGAGACAAAATAATATTATCCGCATCATTTCCCCTGCAGTCGGTATGAGACATCAGTTCAATCGCAACAGTTGGGTTTAGTTTCAGGAGAGAAACCAGTGAATCAAGGGCCGCAACAGATTGCGGGAGCAGATCCCATTTATTGAGGTCGTAGAAGATATTATCTACATTAATCGGCTGGTCTACAGGCGTTAAATCCATCCTGACCGTAAAATTCTTTCCCTGATCTATACCGACTGTCGAAAGTGAGGCCTTCGCATTCAGAAATCCCTTCTTAAAGGCAGTGACAAGATATTCCACTTCTGGTTTTAGCTTGAAAGAAAAACCGGAATTTTCAGATTTCAGCCGCAGCATGGTGCCATCGGTCCCGATTAGTTTTACTGAGGCTCCATCAACGAGCTCGTTGGTCTCTTTATTATAGAGTTTCCCTTCGACGCTGTAGGATTTTGGCGGCAATATAAATGTATAGATATCATCTCCCCTGCTACCTTCCCGGTTACTGGTAAAGAGACCTTTTTCTTCTCCCGGATAAAAAGAAATGGCAAAATCATCTCCTGTGGAATTGATGGGAGCACCCATGTTTTCAACCTTCCAATTTTTGTTTTCCGTAGGTGTTGCCCTGAAAATATCCAGACCGCCCAGACCAGGATGGGAATCTGAAGCAAAATAAAGCTCACCGTTTTCACGTATAAACGGGAACATTTCATTCCCGGCAGTGTTTATCTGAGGTCCGAGATTCTGCGGCCGGCTCCATTTGCCTTCACCTGCCCGATTTGCCATCCAGATATCATTACCGCCAAATCCGCCGGGTCTGTTGGAGACAAAATAGATTTTATCGCCATCCCTTGAGATGGAGAGATGCGCCACCATTAGACTGTCATTGCCAATAGAAAGTTTTACGGCTCTTCCCCAGCTTCCGCTTACAAGCATGGACTCGAAGACTCCGATTTTGGCATCGGCGCCTTTTTCCGAGACTGTGCGAGTGAAGTAGATGGTGTTTCCTGTTTTATCAAAACAGGGTGAACCTTCTTCATCGATGGTATTGATCATGAAGGTCTCATCGATCCGCTTTGGTGGATCCCATTTCTTTCTTTCGGCATTGAAAATGGAACGATAAATATCCGCATTGTACTCGCCTGTTACCTGATTCTTCTTTTTCCCTGTTGCATCATCCCGGGAGGAAGAGAAGACGATTTCTGTCTCGATCAGACCTGGATAAACAGCAGCATAATCAGAAAATCTGGAGTTAATCTCCTTCAGATTTTCAATGGTATATTTCGTAGGATTCCTGATAAGTTGCATGCAAGTATTGCAGGAAGTGATGCCGTTCAGCGCACGGTCATCACCGGGATTAAAAGAAAGAAATTTCTGATAATTTTTGATTGACTCTTCAAATTTTCCATTGGCCCTCAGGACTTCCGCATACCTCAAAAACGTTGTCTTATCAGCCGGATCCTTATAAATAGCACTTTTGAAGTAGCTCTCCGCCTGGCGATATTGTCCGATTTTGTAGAAGGCATCCGCGATTTTCAACTGGATAGCGGCCTTGTTATCCCTTCCTTTTGTCTGGCCGTAAACTTTTCTGTACGCCGCAATACTCTTGAAGAATTCGCCATTATCGAAAGATGTGTTGGCAAGTCTGGTCTGATGCGAAACAGTACATCCTTCGCTAAGTACCAGCAAAAGAATCAGGCTAAAAATGGATCCAAATCGTCGGATCATGCAGAAAATTTCGAAAGATAATCCGACAAATATAAGGCAAATGGAAGAGATATCTTTCGGAAAGAGATATCTTTGCGCAAACAAAAATTCAAAATATGTCACAAGCAGAGATTCATACCGCAAAAGGTGTAATGAAAGTTAATTTCTATGATAATGATGCCCCAGGCACGGTCGCTAATTTTATTAAACTGTCCAAAGAAGGATTCTATGATGGCCTGACTTTTCACAGGGTCATTCCGGATTTTGTCATACAAGGTGGCTGTCCAAAAGGTACAGGCGTAGGCGGACCGGGATATACCATCAAATGTGAACTGGATGGTGAAAATCAATACCACGATCGTGGCGTTTTGTCGATGGCACATGCCGGAAGAAATACCGGTGGTTCACAATTTTTTGTCTGTCACAGCAGAGCCAACACCAAGCACCTCGACCGCCAGCATACTTGCTTCGGCAAAGTATATGAAGGGCTCGACGTGATCGACGCTATCCGTCAGGGCGACAAGATCGAAAAAATTGTGATTATCGGGGAATAATGGGTTTTAAAGAAGAGCTACTACGCCGGAGAACATTTGGTATTGTCAGTCATCCCGATGCAGGAAAAACCACCCTGACCGAAAAACTATTGTTATTTGGCGGGGCCATTCATGTTGCGGGCGCCGTAAAAAGCAACAAGATCAAGAAAGGGGCAACTTCCGATTTCATGGAAATTGAGCGTCAGAGAGGAATCTCGGTAGCCACTTCCGTGATGGGGTTCGAATATGACGGATATAAGATAAATATTCTGGATACACCTGGTCACCAGGATTTTCAGGAGGATACTTTCCGTACCCTGACGGCTGTAGACAGCGTTATCATTGTGATTGATGCTGCCAAAGGGGTCGAACCGCAAACAGAAAAGCTGATGAACGTATGCAGGATGCGGAAGACTCCGGTAATTGTGTTCATCAACAAGATGGACAGACCAGCAGGCGATACGTTTGACCTACTGGATGACATTGAAAAACAACTGATGATCAAGGTCAGGCCGCTGAGCTGGCCGATTAACAACGGACCAGAATTTAAAGGGGTTTATAACATCTTCGACAGCAGCCTGAGTCTCTTCAATCCAAGCATTACAGATATCGAAAAGGGCATTCGATTCGAAAACCTGAACGATCCGCAGCTCGACAAACTCATTGGTAATGATGCGGTTGTATTGCGTGAAGACCTGGAAATGGTAGAAGGTATCTATCCGGATTTTGATCCTAACCAGTACCTCGACGGCGAACTGGCTCCTGTCTTTTTTGGTAGCGCCCTTTACAATTTTGGTGTCCGGGAACTGTTGGATACTTTTGTCAAGCTGGCCCCGTCCCCCCGCCCAAAGAAGGCCGAAGAAAGAATGGTACATCCAGAGGAAGAGACCTTTACGGGCTTCGTTTTCAAAATCCATGCCAATATAGATCCCAATCACCGCAGTAGAATAGCTTTCGTCAAGATCTGCTCGGGAATGTTCGAAAGAAACAAGAATTACCGCCATATTCGTCTGGCGAAGACCTTTAAATACTCCAGTCCGACAGCCTTCATGGCCGATAAAAAGGAGGTCATAGAAAACGCTTTCCCGGGAGACATCATTGGCTTACCCGATACCGGGAATTTCGTAATCGGGGATACCGTCACCGAGGGAGAAATCCTGCATTACAAAGGGATACCATCCTTTTCACCGGAGATTTTCAGGTATATCGAAAATGCCGATCCCATGAAGTCCAAACAGTTGGCAAAGGGAGTAGACCAATTGATGGATGAAGGGGTAGCCCAGCTATTTACAAGTCAGTTGAATGGGAGAAAGATCATTGGTACTGTCGGCGCGCTCCAATTCGAGGTAATTGAATACCGCCTGGAGCATGAATATTCCGCCAAGTGCCGGTGGGAATCCATTTCGCTGCATAAGGCATGCTGGATCGAAAGCGAAGACAGGGCCGTCCTGGATGATTTTAAGAAACGGAAATACAACAAGATGGCCTCTGACAAGCAGGGACGGGATGTTTTCCTGGCTGATTCGGCTTTTATTCTGGATATGGCGCAAAGGGATTTCCCGAAAATCAAGTTTCATTTTACTTCGGAATTTTAGAAGAGTATCTGGGCGCTGCATTTGTTGCAGAGATGGTGATTTTTTTGGTCAATATCTTCAACATAAGTACTCGATCGCATGACGCAAGTCTGGTCGTAGCAATGAATCAGTCCAAAGGCGTGCCCCAGTTCGTGAATAACCTCTTTTCTGAAACGATCCACCAGTACCTTATCGTCCCTTTTCATGCCATAACTTTCGTTTCTGAGCCGAAAGATAGAGGCAATTCCAGCCCGGCCGTTCAGGTATGCCTGTCCAAAAATATAGGTCAGAATCGGAATAAAAAGGTCTACATCGAATAGTGCCAGGGTCTTTGTATCGTTTGAAGCAAATTTCAAATCTACCTCTTTCAGGAGATTAAAGCCATTGTATTGTCTTCTCCCGGAATTGTAAAACTCGCTAAGGTCGAGATGACCTTCCCTGGTCCTGACAGGCAAGAGAAATTCATACTCAACATCCTGAACGATCATTTCAAGAAGATCCTTCTCAAAATGGCCAAAAGAGATTAAAATGATGCTATCCAGGTTCATTCTGTGCGACAATAAAACAGTGCTATCACACCCTATTTATTCGGTTTAAGATCGTATTTCTTGATTTTATTGTAGAGTGTCACCCGGTCGACTTGCAGTGCCTTAGCGGAAGCCGAAATATTCCAGTTGTATTTGTTCAGTATCTGCAGAATATGTTTCTTGCCCAGATCGTCGAGGCTTTCGAGCGTCGGAGTAGAAGTCTCTTTCCAAATAGGAAGATCTTTAACGCTGATTTTCTTGCCATTACCTACCACGATAGCACGTTCTATCATATTCTCAAGTTCCCGGATATTCCCCGGGAAAGCATACTCTTCGATACGTTTCAGGGCTGAAGTATCAATCTTCATGACCGCCTTATTCATGGAAAGGCAATATTTATTGATAAAGTGGTCGACCAGCAACGGGATATCTTCCGGGCGTTCCCGTAGCGGCGGTACGTGAATGTTCACCACATTTAGCCTGTAGTAAAGATCTTCGCGGAATGTACCCTTGTCCACCATACTTTTAAGGTCTCTGTTCGTCGCGCAGATCACTCTGAAATCGGAGTTGATTTCTTTGTTGCCTCCAACCCTTACAAAGCTCTTTGTCTCGAGGACTCGAAGTAGTTCGACCTGCATTTTGGCTGAGATGGTGGCGATTTCGTCCAAAAAAATAGTACCGCTGTCTGCCATCTCGAAGCGTCCCTTACGGTTGTAAACTGCACCTGTAAAGGCACCTTTTTCATGACCAAAGAGTTCGCTCTCCAGCAAACTCTCCGTCAGTGCACCGCAATGTACACTTACCATAGGAAAGAACCTTCGTGGAGAATTTGCATGTATAGCTCTGGCTACAAGCTCTTTACCGGTACCACTTTCTCCTGTAATGATGACTGAGGCATTTGAGTTAGCCACACTCTCAATCTCATGGAATACCATTTGCATGGCGACACTGTTTCCCACGATATCCTCCACGTTTTCGAGTGAAACCACCCTATCCTTGAGTATTTCATTTTCTTCCACCAGTGAAATCTGTCTGGAAGCATTGCGAATCAGGTGAGACAGATCATCCGGATCGAATGGTTTGGTGACATAATCATAGGCACCGTCTTTTAAGGCCTGAACGGCCGTGTCAACAGTCGCGAAGGCAGTCATCACGATTACAACTGAGTCCTTCCTGAGGGATTTGATCCGTCTAAGCATCTCCAGTCCGTCCATTCCGGGCATTTTAATATCAGCCAGTACAATGTCATAATTTTCAGATTGCAGGATGGACAAGGCCTTCTTCGCATTTTCGGCACACTCAACCTTATAACCATCCTCGATGAACCAGTTATACAACGAATCCCTGACAGAATCTTCATCATCAACAATTAGTATGGAAATTTTCCTGACCATGGCACCAAAATTTATGTCTTTAACAACGGTAAAGTTATAGATAAAGTTGTTCCTTTTCCACGTTCAGATCTCACTTCGGCTTTACCTTTGTGATTCTGTACGATGCCGTGAACGATCGCCAGGCCTAATCCGATACCGCTTGCATTCTCTTTGGTAGAGAAGAATGGCTCAAATATGTGAGGGATATCTTCTTCCGAGATCCCTACTCCATTGTCTGATATCTCAATCCGGATGTGATCTTCGTCAGGATTGAAGGTTCTGAAAATGACCTCCCCATTTTCTGCGACTGCCTCGGAAGCATTGACCAGCATTCCGATACAAGCCTGTTTGATTTGGTTGGGACTGCATAGGATCATATCGGGTTTTGCAGAAAAATCGGAAATAAAATTGACATTCGCGATCTTCATCGGATGGGTCATGAGTTCAAACGTTTCCATCAGAATTTCATGTAGATGTTTGGGTTCAAATCCGTCCTGATCCTTTCTGGAAAAATCGAGCAAACCCTTGACGATATCACCGCAGCGTTTGGTCTCATTCTCTATCAGTTTTAAATTTTTCAGCATCAGCGCCTTCTTAGCAGGATCCAGATCCTGGTTACTTAATTGTTTTTGAATGAGTTTCGCATAGATCAATATTCCTGACAAGGGATTGTTAATCTCATGTGCAACGGATAGAGAGAGCTTACCGAGAGAGGCAATTCTTTCTACGTTGATTAACTCCTTTTGAGCCTGACCCAGTTCTTCGGACTTCTTTTGAACCTTATATTCAAGTTGCTGCGACCAGTTGTGCAGTTCGTTGGTGGCGGTCTGCAGGTTATCAAGCATGTCATTAAAAGCGTAAGAAACCATTCGCATATCCGACAACTGTTGCGGTTTAATTTCCAGTCGGGTACTTCGATCCCCTTTTGCTACTGCCTCGCTTGCCTTGATGATCGCATTAAGCGGATCTTTAATTTTCTTCCTGGTGAAGAAAAACAGGAACAGCAGCAGTAGAACAGTTGCGAAAGAGGCAAGGAGAAAGTAGTTGGTAGTCGAATCTTTAAGCGCCAGATCCAGGCCCCCAAGCGGCATCTTGATGATCAGCGAACCCAGTACCTCTTCTTCTGGCGTGTGTGCATGGCAGGAGATGGTTGAACAGGAAGGTCTATTCAGGATGGGAGATTTGATAAGCAAGTGCCTGACATTGTTGTTGTTGTGATTCATACTGCACTCGCTATTGATATCGATGATCCGGTATGATTTCTCTTTGGATGAAAACATCGTACCGAAATTCTTGTGACAGGCGATGCAGTCGGGATCGCTATGGTTGGTTGTATCGTTGTTGATGGACGAATAAACCAGGTTGTTCTTTTTGTCATAGAGATTGACATCGTCGATTCCCGACAAGGTATTGATCACATCCAGGGTACCCTGAAGTGCAGTCCTGTCATTTTCGAGCATCGAACGATAAAGCGCGCCCTCCACGATCATACCGAGGTTATTTCCGTTCTGCTGGATAACGGATTTCATGTATTCTTCATTGACAGAACGGAAAATTAATCCGAACGACAAAAACAGAAAAAATGAGGATATAGTGATGATTATCACTACTCTCCCATAAATGGAAGACCGAAATTTTACATATCCGCTGATGATGGGTCTGCCAACATAGGGATTATCTGATATTTTTTTTCTCCACCCCATTGTGATTTCGAGTATCTATTATTTTCCTAAAATACAAGAAGCTAAATTAATCTTAAAATTTTAAAGAATGGTTCAAATATTCAAAAGAATTCTGGTCCGTACTCCTGTTTCCCCAGACTCTGAAAATGGGGATATTTGGGTTTAGTACCCAGAAAGCGATGTTCGAAATCCCGCCAGACTTCCGACGGCAGTTCTGTTAGCGGATGGTCGATCAGTTCACCACCGTCCTGCAGTACCAGGCCAGAAGGATCAGAAGTATACCTTTCAACGGATGTCGCGAGAAAATCTTTAAAGCGCTCGATCTCCTTAGCCGACCAGTTGGAAGCCTCCTCCGCGAGGTAGAAAGTATTCGTCTCTGCGATCCACCGGTAGGGCTTGATCTTGTACATCCATCCCTTCTGATAGGGATCCTCGTTCAGGAGTTGCGGGTTTTCGAGCAATGTCCGGTTGTTGTCCATAATTTCCCCAGTTATGGGAGATGTAATCTTCAACGAATTGCCTTTGTGTTCGATATCAATGAGTATCTCCCCTTTTTTAATGATATCGCCGGGATTTCTAAGTGTCCGCACGCTGACATCCCCTGTTAGGTGAAGAAGAAGATCATCCACTCCTACCCTGGCCACGCCTTCCTTGTCGAGATGTGTCCAGGTATGGTTTGGGCTGAAAAACAGTCCCTGCGGGATTCTCAATGCAGCGGCAGTTAGGTTTCCCAATTTCTTCTGTAATTGCTTAGTCACTTTAACTTGTCTGTTCAAAACAATCCAGAATGGAATCAGCAAAGCAAAAAATACAACGATAGCAAGATACTCGATTCCTTTTGTTTCGAAAATGTTGTGGTAGGTAAATCCGTCCATGGTTGAAATGTTTAAAATGTGAGAAAATGTTTGAGATGGCCCTTCGACAGGCTCAGGGACCGGAGACCTTGCGGTCCCTGAGCCTGTCGAAGGGCATATTGTTTAATCGTGATCCTTGGCCCATGCGGGGGAATCCCGTAATACTGGCATTCTTCTGATTACCCATCTGAATACCCAGATTTCTGTAAAGATTACAGCGAAGGTTACTATTATTTCCATCCATGATGGTACATAATGGGTTGCCGCATCCCACCTGAAACCAATCACCGTCACGTTGAGTCTGTTTAGGATTACACCAACCATCGTTAGAATTGCAGCAATTTTTATGGTCAAAATATTACGCTTGCGGTAGCTATAGAAAAATAGCATCATCGGAATCAAAACAAATCCAATCATTTCAAGTAAAAACCAGTATCCCATCGGTGTATTTAACAAATCCCAGTTTCTACCATGAAGAAATACCAGAAATTGCAGAAATAGGTAAGCAAACATAGAACCGGCACAAATTTTAGCTAATCCGTGAATGATATTATCATGCTCTTTGGCATTCTTTTCACTGATTTGGTCGAAAAAAACCTTCTGACTAATTGATCCCTCAAAAATCACCATTGAGAGTCCTGCAAAGACACTGGATACTAAAAAAAGGATGGGAATAAATTCAGAATACCACAAAGGATGGATTTTATCTTTGGCCATCAGATAAAGAGCCCCAAGTCCTGACTGGTGAAGGGAAGAGAGTGTTATTCCCAATATTACTGCCCCGACAGTCATACCAGAGAGTATTTTCGCCGCACGTCTGGCACCAAGCCATTCTGCAATAGCGGGTGAAAATTCAAACAATTCGGCAAGCATGTAGAGCAAAAAATGCCAGGCAACTAGAAAAAGAACTGAACTGGTGCCAAAATTGTTGCCAATGATTGGATTCACAACATTCCAAGGTCTACCCAGATCCAGGAGTAAGGCACCAGTATAAAAGGCATAAGCTAGAAATCCGTTCAAAATGGTCACTCTTACAATCGAATGGTATTTTTTCATATTTAAAATATACACCATGAAAGTAAGCACATAAGCCCCTCCCGCAAATGCGACACCAGTTACAACATCAAAACCAATCCATAATCCCCAGGGAACCTCCTGTGACAGATTTGTAATCGATCCCAAACCTTTCCAGAATCTAAATATAATCAGTCCCAAACCAAGAAGAACAATTGGGAAAGAGATGATGTTGAAGGGAGTAAGGAGCTTACTCTTGGGTTTAAGTTCACTTTTAATAAAATTGAAAACAGAACTTCCGTCGTTGTCTTTAAATGATGGTTGTACCTTACTATTCATTGTCTTCTTCTTTTGATTTATTATTTTTGGTTGCTTCATAGATGGCCAGCAGGAGTGGTGGTAAGAGTACATCAACGGATGGTACACTGTAAAGAAATCCTTTTGTCAAAGCAGGATAAGATGAATTTTGAAGTTTCATATTGAAGCCTAATTCTTTAAAAGGCGCAGGAGAAAGGTATAAGAGTCCGGTACCACCTGCCACTTCTTCTCCAAATATCTGATTAACATAGTCTTTCGGATTTTCAAATATCCTTTTTCTTGCCTCGGCAATCAATTCCCTTCTTGACCCAAAAGTCAGGGCATCCCCTGGACAGGCTTCGGCGCATGCCGGAATTTTTCCCTCTTTGATTCTATCGTAACATAGATCACATTTCTGGATCTTGGGGTTCGCACTGTGAAATTCGAATTTAGGTACATCAAAAGGACAAGAGACCATGCAATACCTGCACCCCATGCATTTGTCACCCCTCCAGATCACAGGACCTTCCTTGGTCTTGTACATGGCCTGGGTCAGGCAAGCAGCAGTGCAGGCAGGTTCATTGCAATGCATGCACTGATTTTTGACGAAAACTTCACCTTTGGAAGTAATGCAATTATTGATCACAGAGCGCTGGGATTCACTTGTCTTGCGCACTACTCCGGCTTTCAACTCATCTGTAGGTTCCGGCAGGTTGTGGGCTTTTGCGCACACTCTTTCGCAGGCCCTGCATCCCAAACAACGGGTTGAATCATAGAGCATTCCTTGAAATTCTATTGCATTCTCATCTGATTTAACAGCTGCAAAACTGTTTCCCACTGCGAGCGTTGCACCTGCAACACAAATGGTTCTAAAGAAGTTACGGCGATCTAAACCCATATCAAAAATATTTAATGATGATTATTATTTGGTTGAGGAACACTATCTGGAGGTATCGATAAACTTTGTTTGGAATTCTTCCCATACTTCAGGTCCAAAATCGGCTAATACATTATCAATCAACTCACCACCATCCTGAAGCACGACGTGTTCGTAGACTATTTTGTCGGTCCTGATAGAGACTGCAATGAAATCCTTGAGGCGAATAAATTCATCTTTTAACCATTCTGTATATTTCTCACCAATGAACATGAACTGTATTTCCCTGAGCCAGTTGGTAGGTTCAATCTGCAAGACCCAGCCTTTAAAGAAGGGAGAAGAATTTATGATGGATGAGTCGGTCTGCAACATTTCATTGTTTTCCAGGATTGTACCTGAAACCGGTGAATATAAATTCAGTTGTTTCCCTTCGTGAATAAGGGTCATGATTATTTCCCCTTTTCTTACCTTTTCGCCGGCTTCCTTCATCTTGATTTTGGTCACCTTACCAGTAATGTGTTGTAAAAAATCATCAATGCCCACTCTTACATTTCCGTCCTGTTCCATGAAGGCCCAAGTGTGTGTCTTGTCAAAATAGAGGCCTTTTGGCGCATGTATGACATTCTCAAACAATAAAGGAGCAATCTGAATCGCCTGTAACTTAATTTCGGATTTGCCCGTTCTTCTGCTGTAGTAGAAAATTGCTGTGAATAATCCAACTATTAATATCATGGTAATGACAATCAGCCACGATTGAGGAGAAGAGGCGGTTTTTACTTCTTTCATCTCACCTGCAAAATTGTTCATTAAAACGGCAGAATTGTACCGTATCTCGCTGGAAGTGAGGTCGCAAAATCCATATACATTCAGTAATTTTTGTCCGTCGTTCAAAATCCAGGAAAGAAATGCCAGTTCATTTTCATTGGCAGGTTTTGCAGCAGATACCGCGTAAATGTTGTTACTCAGGTCAGCCGGATACTTTCCTATCCAAACACCATGCGTAAATTCATCCAGATTATCGTAAATTTTCTCGAAGTTATCCAGACGGCCGTTCCCATTTTTGTCGATCGGAAGCAATCTGACGCCTGTCATTCCTCCATTTGCTAACTCATTTCTTAAATCACTCAGTTTGCAGAATCCGATGGCCAGCCTATCTTTCTTTACAGCGTCTATAACGAGGGAAGAATTGGAAACCTTCATTCCATTCAAAGAATTCGTGTCCGTTTGGGCAAATTCTCTAATTCCGGCCATCACTTCTTCATTTTCCGGCAGCCATAGGACGATCGGTGTATTGAGTCCATTATTAACCACAGCAGACCAGTTCCTTTTTGAAGGATCATTGAGGAGCCTCGAAAATTCATCCTGAGATATTCCCTGCTGGTTCAAAATATTTAGCATGGGATTCCCTGAGTTCACAATCGGAACGATTACATCTCTTCCTACAACCATTTTCCAACAGGACGGATTATTGATTAATGCCTTGTTTTCATCTGAAACAAGACTCAGGTTGTTGATCGTCAGTGATTTTTGATTCAGATTTTGATCAAGACTAATCTTGGTAGAAGGATTTGACTGACAAAATTCTTTGACCCAGTATTCGGCCAGATTGTACAATTCAGAGGAGCTGGAAACATGGATGATTTTCGCTTCGGATTGAACTATTGGTACTTCTTTGGGATTGTCAGACCTGTTTTGAGAGAAGGTTGTGGTATCGCACATCAAAAGTGACAACCCGATCAATAAAAGTGAAAAGTTTTTCATGGCAGAGATTAAGAAATTGACAAATATTTTACTTTCTAATTATTACTTGTCAAAACCTGTGCCATTCAGAATATTATTTCATATATGCCTGATAATTAAGATTTTAAAAATTTGAATATGGAGAATTTATGCAGTATAAGTGTTGAATATTTAAGCAGTAAAAAATTAGAAAGCCCGTATAAGGTTGATTTATACGGGCTTAAGAGTATTGTAAGTATTTTATACAGTGTTGTGAATATCAACACAACGTATTCTATGTTGCTGTTTTTCAAGAGTTCCGTCATTCTGAACTTGATTCGGAATCCCCTGATTATAGCTGCCATCCCTCGTTTCAAACGAGGGATAGCGGTACGCCGGATGCAGGATGCGGGATGCTTAACACAAGGCCAGTTTAACGGTATATTTTTACAGGATTCTTCATGGCCCTGTAAATCAGGAATGCCCCGGCCAGAATAAACGGAATGCTAAGAAGTTGCCCCATATTCAGTGCCATACCTGCTTCAAATGTTTCCTGGTTTTCCTTGACAAATTCGACAAAGAAACGGGTGAGGAAGATACCGACAAATCCATAACCGATGAAAAATCCTTCGCGGTCTCTCAGCTCTTTTGTTTTAAAGAATAACCAGAGAGATGTTGCAAAAACCATCAGGTAACAGAATGCTTCATAAATTTGAGTGGGGTGCTTGGCAAGAGTCTCATGGTTGCGTTCGAAGATAAATCCCCATGGCAGATTGGTAGCTACACCGTATATTTCGGAGTTCATCAGATTTCCGAATCTTATCATGGCCCCTACCAGCGCGGTAGGAATAACCAGGCGATCGAGTGTCCAGAGCATCGATCTTCTGGTAACCTTCTTAGAAAAAATATAGATCGCGATCACGATTCCCAGCGCACCTCCATGACTTGCCAACCCCTGGTAACCCACAAATTTTCCATTCGAAAACGGCAAAACTATTTCAAACAGATGCTGGGAATAATAGCTCCATCCATAGAAGAAAACATGTCCAAGACGAGCCCCTAAAATAGTGGCTACAATGGTGTAAATGAATAGCTTATCGAGCCATTCTGTATTGGATGATTCAAATTTGAACATCTTAAACATGATCTGGTAGCCGAAGAGAAATCCCAGGGCAAACATCAGTCCATACCAACGGACGGCGATGGGGCCCAGACTAAAAAACTCCGGACTAACATTCCAGTGAATGGCAAGTATAGTGCTCATTATCATGAATTTACATTAATTATTCCCGACCGTGACAGTTCTTGAATTTCTTACCACTTCCGCATGGACAAGATTCGTTGCGGCCAACTTTTGGCGCATGCCGGACAGGTTGCGGAGCCTGGCGTTCTTCCTGGGCTTCGCCACCATGACCACCTGCATCGCTCTTTTCTTCGCGGTATTGTGAGCGATCATGGGCACGTCTGGCTACAGGAGCCTCTTTTACCTCATCAGCCTCACTGATAGGAATTTGTCCTTTCATCAGTGTGGAAACCACTCCCCTGTTTATCTGCTCCATCATGGCCCTGAATAGGTTGAAAGACTCGAGTTTATAGATTAAAAGCGGATCTTTCTGCTCATAAGTAGCATTTTGTACTGAGGTTCTCAATTCATCCAGTTCTCGCAGGTTCTCTTTCCAGTGTTCATCGATCGTAGCAAGAATAACCTGCTTTTCATAAGATCTTACCAGATCCGAACCTTGCGTCTTATAAGCCTTCTCGAGGTTAGTAACGATGTTGAACAGGCGGTGTCCATCGGTAATAGGAACAACGATATTGTTGTAAATGTGAGATTTAGTCTCATATACATTTTTCACAACCGGCCAGGCTTGTTTTGAAATAGCCTGCGATTTCCGTGTAAAGTTTTCGATAGAAGCATGGTAAACTTTATCGATTACCTGATCCTCTTTCATCTTAGTGAACTCCTCTTCGCTCACGGGACAATCCAGCGAAAGCGCTTTAATAAGGTCGATACGGTAATCTTCGTATGCAACCTGACCATTGGGCTGATGTTCCTGAGTAAGCATCTCACCCATATCATAAATCATGTTCAGGATATCTACCTCAATCCGCTCTCCGAACAGGGCGTGCTTTCTTTTGCGATAGATTACCTCACGCTGGGAATTCATCACGTCGTCATATTCGAGCAGCCGTTTACGTATGCCGAAGTTGTTCTCTTCGACCTTTTTCTGGGCTCTTTCAATTGATTTAGAAATCATTGAATGCTGAATGACCTCGCCCTCCTTGAGTCCGAGACGGTCCATGATACCTACGATTCTGTCTGAGGAGAAGAGTCTCATCAGATCATCTTCGAGGGAAACGAAGAACTGTGAAGTACCCGGATCGCCCTGACGACCGGCCCGACCTCTCAACTGACGGTCGACCCGCCTGGAGTCGTGACGTTCAGTACCGATGATCGCTAAACCACCAAGACCACGGGTTTCAGGCGTAAGCTTGATGTCAGTACCACGACCAGCCATGTTGGTAGCGATTGTAACTGTTCCCAGTTTACCGGCCTCGGCAACGATATCCGCCTCCCGTTGGTGTAGTTTAGCGTTCAGTACCTGGTGTTTGACACCCCGCATCTGCAACATCCTGCTAAGTAATTCGGAAATTTCCACGGAAGTGGTACCTACCAGCATCGGACGTCCAATTTTATTCAAGCGGACAATTTCTTCAATAATGGCCTTATATTTCTCATTTTTAGTCTTGTAGACCAGATCTTCGAAATCTTTTCTGGTAATCGGCTGGTTGGTCGGAACTACTACTACTTCCAGTTTGTAGATATCCCATAACTCACCGGCTTCCGTTTCGGCGGTTCCGGTCATACCCGCCAGTTTATGGTACATCCTGAAATAATTCTGCAGGGTGATGGTGGCAAATGTTTGGGTAGCAGCTTCTACAACCACCCTTTCCTTGGCCTCGATGGCCTGGTGCAATCCGTCAGAATAACGGCGGCCCTCCATGATACGGCCGGTCTGCTCGTCAACAATTTTCACCTTGTTCTCGATAACGACATATTCAATGTCCTTTTCGAACATGGTATAGGCCTTGAGTAACTGATTGACCGTGTGAACCCTTTCAGATTTTACTGCATAATCCTGCATCAATTGATCCTTCTTCTCCAGTCTTTCGGGATCAGTGAGTGATATATCATTCTGAATATCAGCTATATTAGCTCCTACATCAGGCAAAATAAAGAAACCCTGGTCTGAATTGTTAGTCGAGAGGATATCAATTCCTTTATCCATTAGTTCAACGGAATTCTGCTTCTCTTCAATGACAAAATAGAGCTCATCGGTAACAATATGCATATTCTTGCTATTGTCTGCCATGTAGAAATTTTCCGTTTTCAACATCTTGGCTTTGTTGCCTTCTTCGCTCAGGAAGCGGATCAGTGGCTTGTATTTTGGCAATCCCTTGTAAGCGCGGAGCAGTGCCATTGATCCTTCTTCAACTTCATCCTTGTTGCCAGAACTAATCTTCTTCTTTGCGTCGACCAACAGTTGGTTCACCAGTTCACGCTGTGTCTTAACTAGTTGTTCAACAGGACCTTTCAATACATCAAAGAGTTGATTTTCACCCTTTGGAACAGGACCTGAAATAATCAAAGGCGTACGGGCATCATCAATTAAAACTGAGTCGACCTCATCCACGATGGCGTAGTGGTGCTTACGCTGTACCAAATCAGAAGGCTCTGTCGCCATGTTGTCGCGCAGGTAATCGAAACCGAATTCATTGTTCGTACCGAAGGTGATATCCGCATTGTATGCTTTTCGCCTCTCAGGGGAGTTTGGCTGGTGTTTGTCAATGCAATCAACCGAGATTCCATGGAACATATAAATTGGTCCCATCCACTCGGAGTCACGCTTGGCCAGATAATCGTTGACCGTAACGATATGGACACCACGCCCGGCAAGGGCATTCAGAAACACCGGCAGTGTTGCAACAAGCGTTTTACCTTCACCTGTGGCCATCTCAGAAATTTTTCCGGTATGAAGAACATAACCACCGATCAGCTGAACATCATAATGGACCATGTTCCAGGTCTGGAGCGTACCCCCCGCTACCCAGCTGTTTTTGTAGATTGCCTTATCGCCGTCGATGGTGACAAAATCCTTTGCAGCAGCTAATTCGCGGTCAAAATCAGTCACAGAAACAACCAATTCGCTGTTTTCAAAAAAACGACGTGCGGTGTCCTTGACGATGGCGAAGGCAGTAGGAAGAACGGTCTGGAGCACCTCTTCAATTTTCTTCGTAATAATCTCTTCGAGTTTATCTACCCTGTTGTAAAGTTTCTCTCCTTCTTCGATAGGCATTTCGCCACTCTCTGCACGCTCTTTCAGTTCGGCAATCTCATCTTCCTCCGCCTTAATGAAGTCGCTTACAACTTGCTTTATCCTGACCGATTCTGCACGCAACTCATCGTTGCTGAAACCGGTGATTCTGTTGTATTCTTCTTTGATCAACGTAACGACAGGCATAACTTCTTTGATATCCCTGTCTGATTTGTTGCCCAGAAGACCCTTCAATAAATTTCCAAAAATTGACATATCAATATTTTAGTATTTCTACTTTTTAAAATAAAAAACTCGACTTCGGCCCTTCGGCAGGCTCAGGGACCGTTTGACTGGCTAAACCCTTCGACAGGCTCAGGGACCGGAGCTAGGGTTTTGCAGGAAACGGATTTACAAAGACCCTGGCCTGCATTTCGCGGTCCATCATCAGTAAACCCTGACCTTCACCATTGATAAGCTTTAAATTATTGAGTATTTGCTCAACATTGGCTTCCTCTTCAACTTGCTCATCCACAAACCATTGCAGAAAACTTTTGGTTGCATGATCACTTTCGTGGATGGCTGTATCCATCAGATTGTTGATCAATCCTGTGACCTTGATTTCATGCATCAAAGTTTCTTCGAAAATATGCACTACACTCTTGAAATCAACTTCAACCTCAGCAATCGGAGTAAGAATTACCCTGCCGCCTCTTTCCAGAACATAATCGAAAAGATGCGTGGCATGCGCCAACTCTTCCTGGTATTGAATTTTCATCCAGTTCGCACATCCTGCCATGCCAATTGACTGACAGTAGGAAGACATGGATAAATAGAGATATGCGGAATGAAATTCAGCGTTAATCTGCTGATTTATTGCTGCTTCAACTGATTTTTTTAACATAATACATGATTTAAAAGTTTCAACTCATCCTCTTATTCAGCTCCTTAATCAGTGCTTCCATAAATTTCTCGGTAGTGAGATAATGATCAGAAGTCAGTTTGTTGCCATAGATTGTAAGCGCCAGATCCTTCGTCATCTTACCAGATTCAACTGTATCGATACAGACTTTTTCAACGAGTGCGGCAAAGTCCCTTAAAGGCTGATTACCATCCAGTTTACCCCGGAAATCCAATCCACGGGTCCAGGCAAAAATGGATGCAATCGGGTTGGTAGAGGTCGGACGACCCTTTTGGTGCTCGCGGTAGTGACGAGTTACCGTACCGTGCGCAGCCTCGGCTTCCATTGTTCCGCCATCCGGGGTCAAAAGCACGGAAGTCATCAGACCGAGTGATCCAAAGCCTTGAGCAACAGTATCAGACTGAACATCACCATCATAATTCTTGCAGGCCCAGATGAAATTACCATGCCATTTAAGCGCTGAAGCCACCATGTCATCAATCAGCCGGTGCTCATACGTTATGCCAACCTTATCAAAATCAGCCTTATAATCCTTCAAAAATATCTCTTCGAAAATATCTTTAAAGAAACCGTCATATTTCTTCAGAATGGTGTTTTTGGTCGACAGATAGAGCGGCCACTTCTTGGTTAAAGCCATCTTAAAGCAGCTGTGTGCGAACCCGCGGATAGATTCTTCTGTGTTGTACATAGCCAGTGCGACGCCGGGTCCGTCGAAATGAAATACCTCATGGATCTCCTGTTCTGTGCCGTCATCCGCCTTAAAACAAAGGGTTAACTTACCAGGACGGTCTACCACAATGTCAGTGGCTCTGTACTGATCGCCAAAGGCATGACGCCCGATCATGATGGGGGCAGTCCATTGGGGAACAAGCCTTGGTACGTTCTTAACAACAATAGGTTCACGGAAAATCGTGCCATCCAGGATGTTACGAATAGTTCCGTTAGGTGATTTCCACATCTTTTTGAGTCCAAACTCTTTCATACGTGCTTCGTCAGGAGTGATGGTGGCACATTTGATTCCAACATGGTATTTCTTGATGGCATTGGCCGCATCAATGGTAACCTGATCGTTCGTTTCATCACGGTATTCGATACCAAGATCATAATATTTGATATCGATATCCAGGTAGGGTAAAATTAATTGCTCTCTGATCAATTTCCATATGATCCGCGTCATTTCGTCCCCATCCAGTTCAACAACGGGATTTATTACTTTAATTTTTTGCATCTAATTCTGTATTTTAATTCTTTTTTTTGAAGCGATAAAAGTACGAAATTTATTGATAGCTGAAAAAAAGCAGATCACTCAAAATCCAGTCCAAATCTTTGCTTCATTAGACCCAGCATGGGGTATTTTGCAGACAGAGCATTGAACTTCTCCTGATCTGTGTAGGGTTTGTTTAAAATTTCCTGGTGATTCTCAGATACGTTAAATTCAATGGAGATGCCATCATTATGAAGCATCCTGATTAGATAAGCCAGTAGCTTTGGCTTGAGATCCAGCACGATACGCTTTCGCTGAACCTCATTATCAAGACTGTATTCTACCATAAAATTATCCAGCAATACAGGTTCTCTAACAGAAAGTGCTGACTTCAATTGCGCAGCCTCCACCGTTTCAGCAAATTCCTTCCAAGCCTTAATCAATTGGTTCTGATCGAATTGTTGTTCCATGATTGCACCGTTGACGGTGGCAGAATTGGGATCAGGCTCTGAAACCCCGGAAAGACTTTCTCCTTTTAACATTCTGGAAATAGAAGGAGTGGAAAGATTTTCGCTGCGATGACGCTTGGTTTGTCTTTCCGGAACTATCGGCTTGGCAGAATTATGGGGGTCGGGATTGCAAATCCCGACCAGCGTACTTTCCTTAGAATCATCAGCGGCATTAAAAATTGGCAGGAAAGCGTAAGAGCTTACGGCTTCGTCAATTGTTTTTTTTTTAATTGCTCAACCAGCTGAGCGATCCTTACCAGGGTAAGTTCAACCAGAAAACGCTGGTTGGAGGAGTTTTTATATTGTATATCGCATTCAGACGCCAGTATCAAAGCGGAGGTCAGAAAGTCTTCGGAACACTGGGAAGCTTGTTTCCTGTAGCGTTCCTTGATTTCACCACCCACCTCCAGCAACGGCAGGGTGACTGCATCGCGACAGATCAGGAGATCACGAAAGTGCCGGGATAAACCGTTTATAAAATGATGAGCATTAAAACCTTTTGACAATATCTCATTGAAAATCATCATATTACCTGACACATCCCCTCTTATGAATCCATCTGTGAGTCTGAAATAGAAATCGTAATCGAGTACATTCAGATTGGCGATGGTATCCTGGTAAGTGACGGAATCACCACAAAAACTGACCACCTGATCGAAGATGGATAAGGCGTCACGCATGGCGCCATCCGCCTTCTGCGCGATCACGTTTAAGGCTTCTGACTCGATTTTCACACCTTCTTTTCCGGCTACATCCAGCAGATGTTTCTCGATATTTGAAACGCTAATTCGGTTAAAATCATAGATCTGACAGCGCGACAGAATGGTTGGGATGATTTTTTGCTTCTCGGTAGTGGCAAGAATGAAAATTGCATGTGCCGGTGGCTCTTCCAGTGTTTTCAGGAAGGCATTGAAAGCCTGCGAGGAGAGCATGTGGACCTCATCGATGATATAAACGCTGTATTTGCCGATTTGTGGCGGGATTCTCACCTTGTCGACCAGCGAACGGATATCCTCGACTGAGTTGTTGGATGCAGCATCGAGTTCGTGAATGTTGTAAGAACGATTCTCGCCGAAGGAAATGCAGGATTCACATTGATTGCAGGGCTCTGTATCGGAAGTGAGATTCAAACAGTTAATTGTCTTGGCGAAGATACGGGCAGAAGTAGTCTTCCCCACCCCTCTCGGACCGCAGAACAGATAGGCATGAGCCAGGTGATTGCTCCGGATCGCATTCTTCAGGGTAGAAGTAATGGACGGTTGACCAACTACCGTTGAAAAGGTGTCGGGACGATATTTCCGGGCTGATACGATGTAATGTTCCATGCAAAATGATCACATAAGCGATCCTCAAAAATAAGAGAAAAATTTATGCGGGCAACCGAATGTGGATAGAAGTTATCAACCGGGAAAAATGAAAAATGAAAAATGAAGAATCGCACCAACGGATTTGTAATCCGTTGGTGAAAATTTACCAGCGGATTGCAAATCCGCTGGAGCGAGAGAGAACGGTCCATAAGCTTGCGGTCCCTTTGTGCACTGTCTACTTTAATGGTGCACTGATTACGCCCAGATATCTTCCCATCCAGTAAGGCAACAACCAGATATCGCCTGCACCATTTTCGGAGGTTCCGTTACCGTCTTTGCGATCCAGGTCGAACATATTCGCATTGTGTCTGGAAACAGGGCGCTCGTCGGGAGGAAGCACTTCCTTAAGAGTCTGTCTCCTGAAATTCAGTCCGATCGGATCAATATCCTTCCTGTTGCTGTTAACGATCACCCAGTCAATCATATCCATTGGATATTCCCTGAGCCACCAGGCTGCTTCTTTGAGATCAAAATCCGGGGTTCCCGTCAGGGCCGTAAAGATATTCCAGGCGCCTTCCTTTTCTGGCCTTTCTATCTGCCAGTGATCGATGATTGCAACCTTAAATCCGGCTTTCAGCGTATCATTAAAAGCATAACGGTACAAACCCCAGTAGCCAAGAAAATACATTTCATCATCCGAATGGTTCCAGTCTCCGGAAAGCTCTCTGCTTAGCTGATCTCCAGAGGGATCCGCCTGGCCGATATTTGCCATCTTATTCATCAGGTTTTCATAGTAACCATATTTGTTCATCAGCTCAAACGCCTTTTGCTTATATTTCTCATTATGAGTAAAATGATAGGCCGTTTGAAGCATGGCAACAATATTGGAAGAATTAATTTTTCTGTCTCCGACGTTCTTTGGCATGGCATTGACATAGGCAGGATTCCATTTGCCCCACAGGGTTGGTTTGCCGTCATAATCAATCAGATACATATCATTTCTTACAATGTGATCCATCAGAATATCGATCAAGTGAATAGAACGGCTTTTCAGATCAGAATCTCCAATCAGCTCTGCCATAGCACTACAAACAAAAATATGACCGATTGCCTCGTCACTGCTCGTGGTGGCTTTCCAGTCCCACTCCGAATCCGGGGAATTCTTCCATCGATCCGGATCTGAGAGATGTTTCATCCAGCCACTTCTTTCAAAAGAACGGGAAGGGAAACCTTTCAATCCATTGATGCTGTAAAGTCTTTCCATAGCATCCATCGATTCGCGGCAATTTTGGAGCGCATCTTCAGATTTGGTCACCGCATACCTGAATACCTCGCCTGCCAGGTACATGGAAGTCCAGAGTCCGTCGTTATCCGAATCACTCAGTCTTCCACTGGAAAGATTTCCTTTTTCCATGCTGTCATACGATGAGTTGAAACCATTGCGGATATGGCGTAAGCGAACCTGTTTTTCGTAATATTCGGCCTTGTCTGCGAGGGTCCAGTTCTTGTAAGCCATTTCGGTCAGCCCTTTATCGGTGAGTATCAGAACCGAACCATTTTCTCCTTTGGCAAAATCGACCACCAGGTTACCCGGAAGCCAGCGTTCGCCATTGTAGAAATTGTACTTTCCATCTGTTCTCAATTGAAAGGCACCTTCAGAAGAACCAAACCACATCTGACCATTCACCTCTTTAAGGGCAGTGATATTGTTGCAGGGTGTTCTCCGAACAGTAGCACCATCCTGTTTTAACGCATTGGCATCCAAACGAATATAACCGTTATTAGTACCGATAAAAACTGTTTTCTTGTCTTTGGTCAGGTCAAAACAGGTCATGTTTTCAGCCTTGAACAGACTTCTTAAATCTTTTTTTAAAGGATCAAAACTGCACAATTGTGTGCTGCCCAGTAACCAGTAAATCTTTCGCGAAGAATCATACCTGACAGACAGGATCTTCGTATCCGGGAAGGCTCCTTTCCAAAGCGTTCCGGTGTTGTTCATCAGACAAATATTTTTCCCATCGGTCACCAAAAAATCAAAATCTTCTCCTGCTTCGAACTGTCTGGCACCGGCAAGTTCATGTTTGTCAAATAGTTTACCGGCCCAGGCATTACTGAAGACAGCCTGGTCGTCCAGATACACAAACTGATCCTTGAAAATTAGCATATCAGTGAGCTTCTTTTTTTCAACAGGTCGGTAGGAATGATCCTTCTCCAGGGTTCCCGGATAAAGAAACTGGCCGTCATAAGGTTTGAAAAGCCCGGCAGATGTCATGATTTTGATGTCGCCATTTCTATCGCAGCCGACTTTCCACAGATGAATGGTATCAGATTTGGCGTAATACCTGATGCTGTACTCTTGTAGGAAAGGACTGTCCTGGTAAGCAGGCGAAAAGGAGCATAGAAAAAATCCCCCGAGGATAGTCAGGAGGCAGTAAAAATTTCTCATTTTGTAGTAGCAGTTATTATTGCAATTCAGGCACTAAAGCTACTCGTTTTTTTCAAAAAATTATTTTGGCGTTTGATTTTTCTAAATATGGAGAAAAATAGCTTGATTTGGGCGTGGCGGCAAACTTATAATTTACCCCGAATGACGCGATATTTAAAGGAGATTCATTAACGAGGATTTTGTATATTTATGACAAATTAATTTCACCGTTATGATTAAAAGAATTCTTAAAAAGGTATTGTTGGTTTTTCTCGCTGTTTTACTGCTTTTCGCGGTTCTGATGTCCATTCCGAGGATCTGGTCGGCTATGAATCCGAAGAAAGCACCCATGGGTTATTATTTTGAAATACCGACCATGATTGCCCTTGTCACAGGACTCGAATCAATGATCGACAGAAATCCTCCGATGCCTGAAAATGTTCTCGAGACTAAGGATATTGAATACAAAAATATCAACGGTAAATCCCTGCAAATGGATATTTACCAGCCCAAGGGACTCGCCAAACCCGCGCCTCTACTGGTATTCATCCACGGAGGCGGTTGGAAAAGTGGCAAGCGCTCCGATTATCTCGTCTATCTTACCCACTTTGCCAAACTGGGTTATGTTACTGCTACAGTCTCCTATCGTCTAACCGACATCGCTCCCTACCCTGCCTGCGTTGAGGATATCAGGGATGCCGTTCAG
>Ga0209125_1000374_pt1 | contig 61198 bp, 50 predicted proteins | sample BarGraIncub1131A_FD_184503 | JGI IMG/M metagenome (GOLD analysis project Ga0209125, IMG submission 184503) | Arctic peat soil microbial communities from Barrow, Alaska - Barrow Graham LP Incubations 11-31A (SPAdes) (version 2) | ecosystem: Environmental > Terrestrial > Soil > Wetlands > Peat... | reverse complement strand
GGTCAGTTCAAATCATTCAATGGAGCAAAAACTTTTGCAATCCTGCGATCGGTAATCGATACTGCAATTAAAAATAACCTGAACCCTTTGCATTCACTTTCCCAAATTAATGCCATTTAATTTATGGGGTGAATCGTTACAATATTTTAAATCGAACAAAAGAAATACAGCTATGGATAAAGCAACAATAGACGAGATTATCCAGTATCTTAAAGATCATTTGATTCAGAGTGGATTAAATGTAGATTCAATTGCATTATTTGGATCTGCGCTGACCGGTGAAATGCATCAGGATAGCGATATTGATTTAATTATTATCTCTTCAGAATTTAGGAATAAGGACATATTTGAACGTACGCAGATGACCATGAAACCTGAAATAGCCACTTTGAAAAAATGCAAGGTTGCAATGGATATTTTAAATTTATCGCCAGAGGAATATGCTGACTCCATAGTTAAGAGGTACTATGACAGTAAAATAGTTGCCTGATTTTTAGAAAAAATCTGAAGAGCGAACGGAATTCCATCTCTTTCTCGAAAGATGGAATCCCTGATCTGCACATCAATTTTATGGTACATAAAAAGCAGGATTTGCTAATCCGACAAATGGCTAACCGTCAATTAAACTAATAAGTGGAATGCCGATGGATAGACCTGTCGGCCGGACAGGCGGGAATGTTAGGCCAATTGAGTGAGCGATAATCCGCCAGCTCCAATCGGTATAAAAAAATGTTTTGTCCATCTTTTGTTTTTAGTATTGCAAAAAAAGAAGTTAGGAACGCTGCTTGGGAAATGCAGAACGCTGCTAAAGAAGTTAAGAGCCCATCTTCGGAAAAATAAAGGCAAATTTGAAAACAGTTTGCGGGTCTGCGGATTCAGCGGAGGCAATTTGGAAAACAGTTTATGCCTGTATCGCTTTTACTCATACGATGACTTGGAGTCATCGTATGAGTCGCAGGAACGGTCAAACATTTCTCTTCAGCGATGGAATTCGATTTTTTACTTTTGATCTTCTTTAAAATCAACCCTACTTACTGCCGAAGCTCTGAAAAACCCCAAAGCGCCATTGTCCAGATTGGTTGGTGGTGAGGCCGGACTTGGAGAATAACCTCCGCCATCAGTTTTAAATTGTTGAAGCAAGGCCTTGTAATATTCGTAAGCTTCCTTGGTTAGTGAGTGCATTTCAATATAATAACCCGATATGCTTTGGGGGTAAGCAGTTCTCCAGTAATCTGGTGAAACACCTTTACAAACATCCAATCCGTTGACGTAGTCTTTCAGATACTCATCACTTAATATGGAATAGGCCCAGGCATTGCCTCCTCCGGCGGTGTTAAACAAATAATAGTTTCGTTCATTTTGTGGCTCTTTGAAATAAATCAAAGGAATATTAAAGTCGTACTTTCCGATTTCGCCTACCGTATAATTAAAATGTACTGAATCAATTGCCGGAACCGGCGGCATATAACTTTCTGCATGATATTCCTGATCCTGCCACTTGACGGTCAAAGAATAGGTGTGGCCAGGAATTCCCTTGAGTTTAGTAGTTTCATAATATCCAAATGAAATACTTTGATTGGGGATTCTAAACTCCTTATATACTCGATTATTAATAGTATCGACGAAATGTATAATCCATTTCCCTGCGGAACACGGAACCAAGGTATCCGTAAATGATGTATTGTTATCGGTGATGTATATTTTGGCATCTTGAATGGGGATAGCCCTGTCGGAGCTATAAAAAGAAGTAGAATCGAAAATGGGTCTTATGTAATAATCAATATTAAAATCGAAGCTGCTTTTGGTCAAACGTACATAGTTGGGACCGTCCTGATTAGTGACTGTTCCTTCGACCACCAATCTTGGGTCATCAGACATTACTTTTAAATCGTATTGCTCGGTGCATGAATAAGCAACAATGGATAGAATGAATACTATAAACAGATTTCGCATGGCTTAGAATTTTAAGTTATAGGTCACTGATGGAACGATTCCGAACAAGTACATCTTGATGAATTGATTAGAATCCAAGCTTGTTTCCTGACGTGCAAAAAGGGTATAAATGTTTTTTCGATCATAAATGTTGTAAATGCCATACACCCATTCCGATTTCCATTTACGGGTATTGTTTTTTCGGGATTTATAAGTGAATGAAATATCCAGTCGGTGGTAAGGCTCTATCTGATACCCATTCCGTTCTGAGTAGTAGTTAAAAGATGATCCATTATACATAAATGAACCTTCAGGAATGGTAACAAAACCGCCTGAAGTAAACTTGAATGTACTTGAAACGCTCCATCGCTTGTTGATTTGATAGCTTCCGGTAATGGAGAGGTTATGCCTGATATCCCATCGGGGCGAAAAGTAGTGGTTCTCATTAACGCCGTCAATCTGGTACTGTGTTTGCGAAAAAGTATAGGCAATCCATCCGGTTAAATTGCCGGTTTTCTTTTCGAGCATGTATTCGTTTCCATACGCATACCCATCTCCGCTTAATACCTGTGTGTCGATGTGCTTGTTTAAAAACAGGTTGGCATTGTCTTTAAAATCAATGATATTCCGGAGGGTTTTGTAATAAACTTCCGAAGTAAACTCATACTGGTTGTCGTTGAAAGATTGATAATAACCAAGTACAAATTGTTCGGACGATTGTGGCCGGATATCTTTGTCAGGCGGCATCCAGACATCGGTCGGCAATCCCAAAGATGAGTTACTCAATAAATGCAGAAATTGTGTGGTTCGTCCGTAAGCCAGTTTGATCGAATTCCGTGTTCCCAGCAGGTAACGTGCCGAAATGCGAGGTTCGAGGCTTTGATAATAATTAACAACCTCTCCGCTGCGGTAGGACTTAAAACCTGTTACCTGCGTCTTTTCTTCGTTGTACTGGAAAACTGTGTCAGGCCCGATGTTTAAAAACCCGGCATAGCGCAAACCATAATCGAGACTTAACCGATCTGATATTTTTTGTTCGTTGCTGATGTACGCCGAAACTTCAACTGCATTCTTTGTACTTAGCGAAAAGGGTTTTACACTCGAACGATCGCTCTGAGGCATAATCCGGCCCGGGGAAAAATAGTGATAAACAGTCGCTGCGCCAAACTTGATATGATTCGAGGAATTTAGATAGGAACTAAAATCAGCCTTTAACCCGGCTTCCTGAATGTTCGATTTCCAAACGAAGTTTTTCAGATCATCGTTGATAGAATACGAATAGTTGTAATTGCTGTAATAGCTGGTGAAATTTGAGAACAAGCTGCTGTTGAAAATGTGGTTCCAGCGCAGGGTCGATGTGGTATTTCCCCATTCCAGCGAATTGTTGTTATTGAGCGAATAGCTGTAAAACCGGTCGCCACCCGTGTAGGTCGAGAAATAGAGATGATTTTTATCGTTGATCCGGTAATTGATTTTGGCGTTGAGATCGTAAAAATTGATTTTGTTTTGATCATCAAAATTATTCAATGCCGGAATATGCAACACTTCCTGTCCAAATAATCCGGCAAGATTCAGTGTTTGGCCAGCATAACTGTACCGTCCGGAAATGATGAATGAAGCTTTGTCTTTTGCTATCGGGCCTTCCAGCGTTACCCTGCTTGCCAGCAGACCGATGCCAACATTGGCAGCAAATTTCTTGTAATTGCCTTCTTTCATGGTAATGTCAACAATCGACGACAATCGTCCACCATATTGTGCCGGAAATGCCCCTTTGTAAAACGACACATTGTTTAACGCATCGGCATTGAAAGTGGAGAAGAATCCCAGGGCGTGTGAAGGATTGTAAACCGGAGCTTCGTCGAGAATAATCAAATTCTGATCGAACGAACCACCACGGACACATAGATTGGCCGATCCCTCACCGGCAGTTTGTACACCTGGCAATAATTGCAGGCTCTTCAACACATCGGGTTCGCCTGTCATCGAGGTAATCGACTTAATCCGGTCGATCCCGACGATGTTTTTACTGACCTCGGTGGAGTTTACCGTCGATCGGTTCCCTTTGACAGTAACGCCATCCAATGATTTAATCTGTGGAGAAAGTTCAATGTCTAATTTTGTGCTTTTATCAATCTCAATGGATTTGGTAAATGCCGAGTATCCAAGATAACTACAAACGATTGTACATTTTCCTGAATTGAAGGAAATGGAATAGAACCCGTAATTATTTGCAGTCACAACCTGGTTGGTTTCTTTTATTTGAATGACCGCTCCAATCAGATTCTCACCGGTTAACGCATCTTTTATTGTGCCATAAACGGTTGATTTCTGAGCAAAAAGTGATGTTGAAAAGAGTAATCCTATGAATAACAGGATACATTTTTGGTTTGTAAAGTTCATCAATTGGGGATAGATAAGATTTGATTTTGTTTTATAGAACGGGTGAAAGGATCAATTATTATGCAAATTATAATTTAATTCAAGTATAAATATTCAACCCGTTTCGGGTTGCGGCCTTTGGTCGCTCATTAACCTCCAATTTCATTGGAGGTCATTAACATTTAACCCATACGGGTTAACTACAGCTACCCTTGTGATTAACCGACTTTCCCATAACTCCGAAGGAGTTTAATGTTAATTACCCCCAGTTACAACTGGGGGAAAGATACTTATCACAGAACACAACCCGAAACGGGTTGAATATTCATACGTTTACCACCAATAAAGTAAACACAAAAGCGTTAAGGTTTAACAAAGCAAAAGATTACAAATTAGAATAGTTCTTTCGTTTTTGGAATTTTGTCGTACAGATCGGATTTCCACATAGAATGAGGTCAGGAAAAAAATTACTACGTTTACGACAATCTTGCGATTTCAAAAAAACAAGGAGAAGGCTTCTATGATCAAGCGAAATGATGTTCAAACCATTGTGAAAGGCGATAAGCGCATTGTACGCGGATGGGTAATGTACGACTGGGCCAATTCGGTCTATCAATTAACCATCGCATCAACTATTTTCCCCATATACTATAACACGATCACGCGCAACGGCGACGATTTTACAGTTTCATTTTTCGGACTTCATGTCATCAATACTGTTCTTTATTCGTGGGCCATTGCAGCAGCGTATTTGCTGGTTGCCATCATGTCGCCACTATTTTCGTCAATGGCCGACTATACCGGGCGGCGCAAAGGTTTTATGCGTGCATTCACGCTGATTGGGGCCATTGCTTGCGGCGCTTTGTTTTTCTTTAACAAAGACCACCTCGAACTTGGCATCATCGCCTTTACGCTGGGAACCATTGGGTATGGCGGAAGTATTGTTTTTTACAACTCGTTCCTTCCGGTCATTGCCGAACCCGAAGACCAGGACCGCATCAGTGCGCGGGGTTATTCAATGGGTTATCTGGGAGGAGTTGTTTTGCTGCTCTTCAATCTGCTGATGATCATGAAGCCCGAATTATTTGGTATTTCAGGCGACAGTTCCCTGCCGGCGCGCATCTCGTTTCTGACTGTCTTTATCTGGTGGATAGGCTTTTCACAGATCACTTTCAGCCGGTTGCCCAAATATACTTTCCGACAACGGATTAGACATGATTCGGTGCTTACCAACGGTTATAGGGAATTACGGACAGTATTCCGCCAGATCCGCAAATCATATAAACTGAGCATGTACCTCACAGGCTTTTTCTTCATGATGATGGGCGTGCTTACCACCATGTTTATGGCTGCTACCTATGGCGAAAAACAAATTGGACTGAAAGAAGACGTACTTATACCAACCATTCTTGTCATTCAACTGGTTGGAATGCTCGGAGCCTGGATGTTTGCACGTATTTCCGAAAAAATTGGCAACCTGCGTACACTAATGATAACAATCGTAATGTGGATACTGGTTTGTGTAGATGCCTATTTCATTGCCAATGCCACTCAGTTTTTAATTGCGGCCTTCTTTATCGGCCTTGTAATGGGAGGTTCACAATCTTTGGCCCGGAGTACCTATTCAAAAATGCTTCCTGTCGATACCACCGATCATACTTCGTTTTTCAGCTTTTACGACGTAATGGAAAAACTTGCCACGGTTGCCGGTACTTTTAGTTTTGGGGCAATCGAGGCGTTGACCGGCAGTATGCGTTTTTCGGTTCTGGCAATTACGGTCTTTTTTATATTCAGCCTGATCTTTATGCTGCTTTTACACCGCAGGATGCAACTCAAGCTCAACACTTAAAACTATATTTGTAATATCAATTTGCAACCCGAAACTCTAATTATCACCTTATGTATTCAATATCTATCAAACGGTTGATCATCCTGAGCCTCTTCGGAATGATCTTCAGCATTCATTCTTTTGCTCAAAAAACCGATAAATTCTTTCCGGCGAAAGATTTAACTTCGGTTGGTGTTTATTATTATCCTGAACATTGGGACTCAACCCAATGGGACCGCGATTTTCAGAACATGGCCAAATTGGGTTTCGAATTTACCCACTTCGCCGAGTTTGCCTGGGCTCAACTCGAACCTTCGGAAGGCGTTTACGATTTTAAATGGCTCGACCGCTCGTTGCAACTGGCTGCCAAATACAACCTGAAAGTAATTTTGTGTACCTCAACTGCCACTCCGCCGGTTTGGCTGGTTCGCAAACATCCGGAGGTTCTTGCAACCGAAGAAGATGGTACAAAAATGGATCATGGTGCACGGCAACACGCCACTTTTTCGAGCAATTATTACCGCATGTACTCGATGAAAATGATTGAGCAACTGGCCAAACGTTATGGGAACGACCAGCGCGTAATGGGTTGGCAATTGGACAACGAACCGCGCCGTTTTCTCGATTACGGAGTGGATGCGCCTCAACGTTTTCGCGATTGGCTGAAACAAAAATACACCACCATTGATGCCCTGAACAAATCGTGGGGAACCAACTTCTGGAGCGGCACTTACAGCGACTTTCAGGAAATCAACATACCGTTGCACAAACAATGGGGAATGAACCTTCATGCTCAACTCGACCATTATCGTTTTGCCGATTACGAAACCTCCTCCTTCATTGACGAACAGGCCCGCGTGATCCGCAAATATTCATCTGCCGATCAGTGGATCACATCGAATTACAAACCTCAATACGATCTTGGGTTCGTTGGTGCCAGCAAAGAACTTGATTTTGTGGCCTATACCCGTTATATGGTTTACGGCGGCGACCGTGGAATTGGACCGAAAGGCTACCGTGTTGGCGAATATTCGCGCATTGCCATGGCCAACGACTTTTTCCGCCCGATGAAAGGCGCTTATGGCGTGATGGAACTTCAGCCCGGACAGGTAAACTGGGGACGTGTCAATCCTCAGCCGCTGCCAGGAGCCATTCGTATGTGGTTGTGGCATGTGTTTGCCGGTGGAAGCAAATTTACCTGCACCTACCGTTACCGCGCTCCTTTGTACGGTTACGAGCAATATCACTACGGAATTGTAGGAACCGATGGCGTAACACCAACTCCGGGAGGATTGGAATTCAGCCAATTCATCAAAGAAATAAACGGGCTGCGAAAGAAATACGATGCAAAAGCGACTTTGCCAAAACCATACTTACAGCGTAAAACAGGTATCTTGTTTAATACCGACAATGTTCAGGGCATTAATCTGAACAAACAAACCACGGAATGGAATACTGAAGGTCATTTCCTGAAATATTACAAAGCAGCAAAATCATTTGGCGCTCCGGTTGACTTTGTGCGCGACACCACCAACTTCGCCAACTATCCGGTTTTGATAGTGCCAGCTTACCAGATGATCGACCAACAGATGATTGATAAACTGACCAAATATGCTGAAAATGGCGGAAATCTGGTATTAACTTGCCGGACAGGACTTCAGGACAGACAAGGTCATTTGTGGGAAGCCAAATTCTCGCAACCTATCTGGAAATTAATTGGCGGCGAAATTCAATCGTACGATTTGTTGATGCCACAATCGCCCGATAAAATCAAATTTAACAATCAGGAATTTACATGGACGAGTTGGGGCGATTTACTGAAACCCGATAAGGGAACCGAAACATGGGCGACTTTCGAAGGCGATTTTTACGCCGGAACACCTGCCATTATTTCGCGAAAACTGGGCAAAGGAACGGTAACTTACATTGGGGTCGATTCACAATCGGGCGAACTCGAAAAACAGGTACTGACCAAACTGTACAAGCAACAAAACATACCGATCGAGAATTATCCGGAAGGTGTGATGGCTGAATACCGCGATGGATTTGGTATTGCCGTGAATTATTCTGACAAAGTTTATCAGATGACCTTGCCTGCCAATGCTGAAATCCTGATCGGAACCAAAGCGATGAAAACCGCCGATGTGTTGGTTTGGAAGTATTAAAAAAAGGCAGAAGGCAATAGGCAGAAGCCCAAAAGGCAATAGGTAGAAGGCAGAAGCCCAAATTCTGATGATGAGTTTGGGCTTTTTAAGTGGATTAAAAAATGTTTGGTTAATTGCTATTAGTAGTTTCGATTGCTAATTAAAAGTTCCGCATCAATATTTCTAAAATCTTTAGAAATCGCATCTATGTCAGCCAAAAATAAAGGGTCTTTTGAAGCCATCTCCATCAAGTGCATTTTATCATTTTTTGACTCAACTGAATCATCCAAAACGGCAAGAATATGACTTTTTTCCCTAAAGTTTTCAGGGATATTTATTATCAACTGACTTTTATTGTTCGTCTTATATATCTGTTTTACAATCATGTCAATAAATTTTATGGAACAAATATAACCAAATATAAACAGGAGTACAAATCAGGTTTATTTAGTCATCGATTTGGAATTGCTGTTAATTTTTCCGACAAAGTTTATCAAATGAACCTGCCCGCCAATGCAGAAATCCTGATCGGACCCAAAGCGATGAAAACAGCTGATATGCTGGTTTGGAAATACTAAAAAAGGCAGAAGGCAATAGGCAATAGGCAGAAGGCAAAAGGTAAAAAGCCCAAATTCTGATGAGGAGTTTGGGCTTTTTCTTTGGTTATGTAGGGCCTGCTGAAAAACTCCAAGAAGCTTAAAACGACCTCAGAGAGGTCATATATTTATAGAAAATGATGATTAGAAAGTTGTACAACCCCGGCTGGGGTTGAATATTCACTCGTGTTATCCATTTTCTATAAATATTTTATCCCTCTGGGATATTTTTTTGAGCTAACTGAAAAATTCAAGGGCAAGCTTTTTTCTGTATTCCTTTTGAAATGCTTGCACTTTGTTCTTGTAAATTGTCTGTTATATTATTCATTATCAAAATTTAATGCATTTTTCAGCAGGCCCTATGTAGATTTCGTTAGTCATTTCTTCGAAAAGAAAGCATAGACCGTTTCATTGAATAATTTAGGATGTTGCTGGCAAACATTGTGATTGGAATCAGGGAAAATACACAATGAGGCTGATGGAATGAACTGAAAGATTTTGATGGTATGCTCAGCTTTGATCATGTCGTGGTCGCCGGCCATTACCAGCACCGGACAATGAATTTGACTTAAATCGGTATATGGAATATTGGGTTGATCGATCATCATTTGAGTCAATGCAATATCAATTTCAGAAGCGGTTGCGGACTGCATTACAAAATTTTTCATACTCAGGATGTCGTCATTCGAAAGGGCCGTTGAATCAGGAACAATGTTAGCGCCTGAAACTGCCAGTTTCTTGATTTTATCCGGACAATTCAACGCCATTAAAATTCCATCTATTCCGCCATCACTCCACCCTAGCACATTCGCAGATTTGATTTTCAAATGATCCAAAAGTGCACAGAAATCTGAAGCCATCAATTCGTATGAGATATTATCCGGTGAACCTCCGGATTTTCCCTGAAGACGGCTATCGATTGCAATTACCCTGTAATGCTTTTCAAAAAACGGAATTTGTTTACTAAATACATTGATTGAACCTCCATTACCATGTAACAAAATCAGCGGCTCACCGCTTCCGTAAGTTTCGTAATAGAGTTGAATGCCATTAATTGTTGCATAATGTCCTGCCTGAGCATTGCTTCCATATTTAACAGATTTTGATTGGGCAAAAACACTTGCAGCACAGAAAATCAAACTTAGCAGAAGGTATGATAACCGTTTCATAAATACGTAGTTAATTGTTTCCTCAATCCTTAAACAATCGCGCAAAACCAGGATAAGCGTTCAGTACTATCAATTCGAAATCAATCAGTTTTTGCTGAACCAAGGGCAGTTGATCAACAATTTCGCGGGCATGAGCATTGTCTCTCGCTTCCAATATCAGCACGGCACAATGATCGTCTGTAAAATACAATTCGCGGATCAACCCTTGCTGGTGCAATTCCCATGCTTTCCTGGCTTCAAGCTCCAGAAATGGCTGATAGTCGGAGTCCTTTATGCCGTGCAACTCTTTTTCGATGGCAAGTATTTTCATGGTGATCTATTTTTTCAGGATGCTGGCAAATTGGGTAGGATCTTGTCTGGAATCCCAAAACGTCAGTATTTCAATCCTGGTCTCGGTTTCCGTATAAGTAATAAAATAACTCTTTACAATTTTTATTCGAACATCCTGAATTTGAGTCTTCTTACCGATCCTCGGATGCTTACTTATTAAATCGGCAGTATTCTCAAATATTTGATTAAGTCGTTTACTATATAGATCTGATTTATTGTGTCTTGTCCAATATTCAAGAATTGACTTTCTGTCTTGCTGAGCAAGTTTTGACCAGATTACTTGTTTAGCCATTCCCCAATCTCTTTGTTTGCCTGATCATTTGTCAAATATTCACCTTTATCAATCTGATTCCTGGCAGTTTCAATTGCAATTTTGTGATTTTCTGACAACTGGTATATTTCTGCATCTTCAAAGCTATCATCAAGCAACTTATATATTTCATTCAAAATATCATCATCGTTTACCTGATTGATCTTACCGATCACCTTATTTTTTAATTCTATTGAAGTCATGTCTGAAAATTTTGGTATAAAATTACGAATTCGTTGCAAGAAACACGTCGGTAGTGCTTTATTTGGTAGATAATAGATTTTAGTCGCAAATCTTCATGGCCTCAGGCTTAGACTTCCATATAATCTTATAATCCGCGTCAGATATGCCGGTCATTTCTTTTTCGATTATTGACATTTTTATTAATGAGTTGAATATGTGTCCGTTCGCATAAAACTCCAGATCAGTAGATATCCACTTGAAACTAAATTTTCACTTCGTTCCAATTCTCTTCGCGGATCTTCTGCTGGTCGATTCATTCTATTTTTTGTGCCACCACCCATTAAATTATTTCTCCGGAATGTTCGTTTCATCTAACTATTGAAGTGAAAACCCGGGTATTTAAAAATGTGGCTTGCTCAACCGTGTTTTTGTCGTGTGAACAGATAAAAAGTCCAATCAAAAGTTCTTCAGGAAAGTCAAAATCGGGGATTTCAACCGTCCAGAAAGGATTACCAAACTTAGCAACCGAAATAAAATAACTTCGACCACGTCGTTCAAGCTGTAAAATGTCAGCATTAACAACGGGAATTTTGATTTCTTCAATGTTGGAGCTGTTCTGTTTCCGGTATTGAAAACAAGTTAGTCCGTCACCATGAACAGTCAGGCATACCATTGCTGCACTGGTATCAATACTTGTCCGAATCATCAATCCTGATTTTCGATGAAGATTAGCACCTTTACCTTCCAGGCTTGGTTGGGTTGTAATCAGAAAATCACCTTTTAGTTTTTTCCATAGAAAATGCAATTCGTCTTTTTTGAACCAGATGTTCTCGCCCGCTCCTGATAGTTTGTAGGTTTGTGAAGAGCTATCAAAAGTTGCATTGCCTTTGTGTATTACTTTGCCTATATCGGCGTGGTTTTCGAAAATCCCGACCGGATTCTGGGCTTTTGTAACCATAAATCCCAGGAGTAAAGCGATAATCAGTAAATGTTTTTTCATCGTAAATAATTTGGTGTTTATGACTGGATGCAACCAGCATGTAAAGTTCTCATGCTGGTTTATCTATATTGCCGGATAAAGATATTGAAAAGATCATTCGTTTTGATCGAATTCAGACAAATAGTAACGCATGAGTTTAACGACAAGAAGCCCAAATCATTCGAGCGAAATAATTTGGGCTTTTGAATACTTTGCAGTACTCAACCGAAATGTGAGAATGCTTTCAGGAAAAATGGATCTCTACTTCTTCCCCTTTTTGCTCCAAACGAAACGATCCTTTCTGAATTACGCTGCAATGCTGTTTTTTGCTGATACTTTCCAGGCTATCCATTATCAATTTGCGATCGTCCAACCCACATTCTTCCTGAAAATGGCAAAAGAAATTTGTTGCATTGCTATCGTCAAATTGTATGATGAACACCGTATTATCCGGAAAAACCAGATCATCATAAGCATAAGAAACATCTAACACAGTCGCATCTTTTAAGATGGAGCGCACTTTTTCCAAATTCCTGAATTCCATATATTTATATTTTTAAAGTAATGCAAACCACATTTTTATCTGCTGAATTTGATCGGCCGCTTCATAACTCAAACACATGATTTACAGGAGCCACCGCAAGCCGACATTTCAAGCGATGTTTGAGCTGTAATTGGTTCAAGTTGATTGTTTTGAAACAATTCGATGTTATTAAATAAGCTGGTACCAATGGCTTTCAGGACTTTCAACCCATTGTCGGTAAATACACCAAGAGCCATCAGAGGCATGTTCTGGCTTATTACAGTTCCGATTTCCTTGCTTTTCAACATCTGCCCAAATACGCCAGCATCGATAGTTATGTCTTTTGTGCGCAACCATTCATAAGTTTCGCTTGCACAATCATAAATACAAACATATTCTGTTTTGTGAAATCCAGCAGCAATGCTGTTTTTTCCGCTTTTGTTGTCAATTACGGGTATGATAACTTTCATAGCTTTTACTTTATTTGCTAATCGTAATTCAAACCGAATGCCAGCAAATAAGATCAGTTGAAATACAATGTTTTGTATTTTCTGTAGCTTTCAGAAAGCTACATTTAGGTGGGTATTTCGGGAGAAATCTACGAAAAAGTAGAAACCGGCAAAGGTTTTATCCTTTTTTATTACGAGTAAAAACCCTGAGTAATCCGTAAAATTTAAAATGAACAAGATCAGCAATATTGCGGTCTTACCAAGTAACTCACCAGTTCAGTTCAATTTATACTGAAGAAGGTTTACTATTGCTTTTCTTCTTCCTTACCACCAATATTGCGCCTCCCAAAGCAATCAGTGCGCCACAAACGGAAAGAACGGAGAAATGTTCGCCGGCAATCCAGTCAACCTGCATCCAGGTTAAAAGGCCCATCAAAATAAAGGTGATGATGGGGTTTAAAACGATGATAATGCTGACTTTGCCAGCTTCGAGGTATTTCAATGCAAGCGATAAACAGCCATAAGAAATAAGTGTATTGGCACCCAGAAATACAAGCAAGGCCCAATATCCGATGCTAAGATGGGCCAGGCTTGAAAAATTTACGAATGGTAAAAACAGTAAAACCGGCAAACCGAATATAAAAACATTGAGGGTTCCAACCGAATAGTGAACCACCAGTTCCTTTTGCAAAGCTGCATAAATCGCCCAGGCCACTGCGCCCGTAAGGGTAATAAGCATTCCTTTGGTATATTGCGACTCCTGCCCTACCGTTACCACACTAACATGCTGCCTGTAAAATATATAGAACCCGATAACCGACAAAATAAACCCAAAGATCTGTATCCTTGAAACCTTTTCCCTGAAGAAAAATATACCAAAAACAGCCAACAGCACTGGACCGGCCTGAATGGCAACCTGGGCATTGCTCGGACTGGTATATTGAATTCCAAGCATGAACCCGATGTAATTCCATGCCAAAGCGAGTGACGAAAAAACGATCAGCCACGACGGTTTGTATAGTACTTTAAGTTCTTTCGGATTTTTGATTACCATCCAGATAAACATTCCTGAAAATGCCAGTGAGAACCGAAACCACACGATGGTTGGCGAATCGATGACCTTCGAGGCGACTTTCAGTGCGATTGCCAACACGCCCCACATCAAAACTGTAACAAGTGTATATAATATTCCTTTTGTCTGATTGGTCATGAATGGGGTTCAAAAGATTGGTAAAGATTGATTGGATGTTCAGTAAGACTAAATCAGTAGTTTGAGTTTTTGCTCCACCAATTCTTTAACTTCAAGTGCAATTTGTTTGTGCTCCAGGGTTTCTTCAATTGTTGGAGAATATATGTCGCCTGGATAACGAATATCGACACCAAAATCATTCAAATCTTTGGGGTCAATCAAGCTAAAATCACTATCAAATTCTTCACATTCAGCAAGAAGAAACTCAATATTGTGCGTTTTTCTGATTTCAACACCATTGGCAATCAAAAATGCTTTTAGGTATTTTTCAACAACCTGTTGACAATGAAAACAGACTGCAGAAGTTGCAATTACCTCAAATTGAGTCAATTTGTCGATAACAATCAGATCGTCGCCCGCTTTTGCAATCCATTGCCTGACATAATTTTTCGTTTCTTCGTTCATAATGAAATTCCTTCCTTCAGAATTTGCCTGACGATATGCCCTGTTATTTTCTTATTTATTTCAATTTCAGAGTTACTTTGAATAATGATATCAGCAGGTATTTTTTTATGAGCGAGTTTTTTTCTGATCAATGCTTTTAACAATCGTCGTTCTTTGTTTTCCGGAGCATTTTCAGTAACAATCATCAAATCATAATCGCTGTCTTCACTATAGTCGAGCCTTGCCCTTGAGCCAAAAAGAAATATAGAGCTATTGGGTAAAAATTCGTTTACCGCATCCCTTATTAATTTCACAGCATCTATTTGAGTGGCAATTATCATGCGTTTTTTTTCAAAGATAAAATAATAATTCTTTCGCCTGATTGATCATAGCGTTTATCTCAACTGTGCGCCCAATTCGCGTTCGTAAGTTGAAACCAGTTTTTGCATGATTTTTTCAATCTGTTTGTCGTTCAGCGTTTTTTCATCGTCGCGAATTGTATAGCTGATAGCATAAGATTTCTTGCCTTCAGGAACACCTTTGCCTTCGTAAACATCAAATAAATCAACCGACTGCAACAGTTTCCGTTCTGAGCGGAAAGCCAAATCCCTCAGTTGATTGAATTGAACCGATTTATCAAGCAGCAATGCCAAATCGCGGCGGACTTCAGGATATTTAGGTAATTCGGCAAATACCACTTTGTTGTTTTTAAGCTCAACAAAAAGAGTGTCCATACTGAAATCGGCAAAATAAACCGGGTTATCGATGCCAAATCCCTTCAGCGTTTTTCCTGAAATTGTTCCAAATTCGACCAGCAATTTACCATTTACCGAATAGCTGATTCCTTCGCTGACTATGGTATTCGAAACACCATCTGTTTTCAGGTTTGCCGGTGAAAAGCCCAGACGTTTCAATACATTTTCGACATAGCTTTTCAGTTGAGAAAAACTTGAATTTGCAGCCGGAAGTGCCCAGTTGGCAGCTTCTTTATCACCTGAAACAAACAGAGCCAGATGTTCTTCTTCGCGGTAATTCCTGATCGGATTTTCCTTCAGACTGCTTCCTTTGAAAAAGTAGCAGTTTCCGAATTCGTACAACCTGACATCAGGATTTTTACGGTTGGCATTGTGAGCAATCGACTCCAAACCGCCGTACAACAATGTCTGGCGCATACTTCCCAGATCGTTGCTCAGTGGATTAAATATTTTTACGGTAGCTTCAATCGAAAACTCCGCATTGTTTTCGTAATAGGATGTTTTTGTAAGCGAATTCGACCAGATTTCGTTAAACCCTTGTGCCGTCAGCATTTCAGCAATCAGATTGCGTATTTTGGTTGGATTTGGTTTTACCGAATATTGCAACGAAGAATTGACTTGTTTGGGCAATTCGATGTTGTTGTAACCATAAATGCGGAGAATTTCTTCAATCACATCACATTCACGTTTTACATCAACGCGGTATGGCGGAACCAGCAATGAAAGGCCGGTTTCAGTTTCCGATTCAATCCTGATTTCGAGTGCTTCAAGAATGCTTTTGATTCGTTCTTTTCCCAGATCAATGCCAATCAGCCGTTTAATTCCAGAATAAGTTACGTCCACATTAAAATCGGCAACCGGATTCGGATAAATGTCCACAATTTCCGAAGAAATTTCGCCACCGGCCACTTCTTTGATCAATAAAGCCGCACGTTTCAGCGCATAAATGGTTCCGTTTGGATCAGTTCCGCGTTCAAAACGGAACGAAGCATCGGTACTCAGCGTATGGCGACGAGCCGTTTTGCGGATGTAAACCGAATCGAAATAAGCACTTTCGAGGAAAACGCTACTGGTCGTGTCTTTAACTCCTGAATGTAAACCGCCAAAAACACCGGCAATGCACATGGCAGAAGTCGCATTGCAAATCATCAGGTCGTCAGGATGCATTGCGCGTTCCAGACCGTCCAATGTGACGAATTTCGATCCTGCATCAGCCGTGCGAACCACCACTTTTCCGCCTTCAATTTCGGCAGCATCAAACGCATGAAGCGGCTGACCGGTTTCGAAAAGCACGAAGTTGGTAACGTCCACGATATTGTTGATGGGTTTCAGCCCGATTAACTTCAGTTTGTTTTTCAGCCATTCCGGAGATTCTTTCACGGTCACATTCGAAATAGTAACTCCTGAATAACGGTGACAAGCATCGGTATTCAAAACTGCCACCGGAATTTCAAGTGAATGATTGTCAACTTTAAATGCGTCAACAGAAGGCCGATGATAAGAAATTTCGTGTTTTTGCTTGATATAGGCGGCCAGATCGCGGGCAATGCCGATGTGCGAAGCACTGTCGATACGGTTGGGTGTCAAATCAACTTCAAGCACAAAATCAGATTCGATCTTGAAATATTTGCTGGCCGGAGTTCCTGGAACCGCTGTCGGATCGAGCACCATAATTCCTTCGTGACTGCTACCCAACCCGATTTCGTCTTCGGCACAAATCATTCCTTCAGAAGCCTCGCCACGAATTTTTGATTTCTTGATTTTAAACTCATTATCGCCGTCGTACAAGGTAGTTCCAACAGTTGCCACCACCACTTTTTGTCCGGCAGCAACATTCGATGCACCGCAAACAATGGATAAAATTTCCCCATTGCCAACATTCACAGTTGTTTTGCTCAGGTGATCAGAATCGGGATGTTGCTCACAAGTCAGAACTTCACCGATTACCAATCCTTTCAAACCACCTTTGATGGTTTCCATTTCTTCCATGCTTCCAACCTCCAGACCAATCTGGGTAAGCAAAGCAGCTATGTCATCCGGTGTATAATCAAGATTGATGTAATCTTTTAACCAGCGGTAAGATATGTTCATAATAAATGTCTTTTACTTCTGAAATTCAATGATCGGCAAAAGTAAACAAAAATTCAGGCGATGGGAAGAAAATAGAGTTGTAAATAATGATAAGTTGATCCATTGAATGACAAAATATTGCGGTGCTCTGCATCCCCAGAAACAAACTAAAATTATAGTAAAAGAGACAGCCCTTTCGAACTGTCTCTTTATATTTTACTATTCTAATTTAAATCGAGTCAACCTTAATGGGACCCCATCACTCTTTTTAAGTTTTTGAAGTCCATAAATCATTCCATTACTGAAAGCCATTTTTGATGGATTGATCTGGAGTTCGTAGTCATCACAAACAAAGCTGCTTTGGCAAATAAATTTACCTCCGTTTTGCATAATCCATACATTAAATTTATTGGCATTCTCCTCTTTGGGATATTCAAAGAAGAGCAAGTTTCCATCTGAATCTTTGATGATTGTAGAAATTGCCGGGATTTGAATTGGTTCAGTAATCTTCAGTAAATCCTGCTCCATTATAGGAATGAGCGTTTGCATGGCCACTTTATTTTCTTCAGGAGAAACCCAGTTTGCAAACCTTGGATTTTCAATGCTTTTGTATTTTTCGATCGCTTTGCGCTGGATCTCTTTCTGTTCTTCAACCGAAAGGAATTGATTGGCCCAGCTCACTTTTTCTTTTCCCAGTTTATTCCCGTTCAGATCAAAAAGATTGATTTCTCCTGTTGAAGGAATGGCAACCACCAGTTGGTTGCCGGTAGTGGCAATAATGGGAGGGGCGCTCATTCCTGTTGAACTGGTGTAAGGCATCGTGTTAAACGAAATAGCGCCTCTGAATGACATTTTAGATTTAGATATACCAGTTTCTTTATCTACCTTAACATCAGGAGGTTTGGTAAATGAATAACTGTAATTGAACAAGTTATTGTCTTTTCCGAATTCACCCCGGTCGGTGTAATGTTCCCATACAACCTTTTCTTCATTGGTTTCAAAATTGACTATGGAGACAAATTCACGGAATTTTTCTTTCCAGATCACCCAACCTACCACTGCAATTCGATTGTTGGGTAAAGTAATCATCTGACTGGTCATGTAATTAAGTTTCAACGTTTTTACATAATTGCCGTTGAAATCGAAACAGATCATGTTGCCCATGTTATCGAGGCCAGTGTAAAAGGTATTATTATTCACAATCCCCTGAATCTGATTGATTTTCTTGAACTGAATTCCCTTACTGTTTTTCACACCAAATTCCTTAACGAATTTGCCTGTTGGCGAAAACATCGAATAGAAATTTCGGTAAGGATGATCGACTACGACCGAGCCGTCTGGCATCATTGTCAGTGTTTTACGATTGCCCATTGGTTTCCCGTAAAGGGTATCATTATAAGTCTCGAAGACTTTGTTCCACTGGTTTCCCTGGGCATATTCCTTGTCAGGAACGAGTTTTACAGTTCCTTTCTTATAAATTTCGATCAACTTTTGTGCAGACCCCGTTAATGTAGGCAGGGCCAATGCAAAAATTAATATTAGCTTTTTCATGGTGTGTTTTTTATGGATTATAGTTATTCGATAAGATATTCAGTGTAGTTTCCTTTGCCATCATAAACTTCAATGACAAATTCTTGCTCGCCGGCCGGGCGATTGGCATCAACTTCCCTGGGAATACTTTGAACAATGGTTATTTCCTTTTGATTGGGTTCAATTTTTTTGTCGACAACAAATAGAACAAACAAGAGAATGCAGGCAGCCGATAGGCTGTATATAATGAGTTTCAAATTTTTCCCTGTTACTGTAGAGGTAGTCTTTGTGTTTGAGTTTTTAAATGCTGGAATTTCAATGGTTTCAATAGATAGCGAGTTAATTGTCTGTTTTAATTCATTGGAAAGCTTTTTCCGTTCAACTTGCTTTTGTGCGCACGCAGTGCAACCGGAAAGGTGTTGTTTCACCACTGCTTTTTCAATTTCAGTGCATTCATCATCAATGTATTTTTGCAGTAGTTGTTCGTCAATACAATTCATACTGAAGTTTTTTAAGTTCATTTCCCAATTTTGTCAATGTCCGCGAAAGTGTTTTACCTACCGATGGAAACCGGATACCCGTTATTTCAGAAATCTCTTTGTACGATAATCCTTCGCTGTAAAGAATGGCCAATATGCTTTCATCTTTCTTTAATTTACTCAATGCCAGCCTAATAATGGCTTGTTTTTCATTGATCTCAAATGAATTATCTTCATCTTTCAAATAGATAATCGATTCAATTCGTTCATGTTTCTGTTGCTTTTTTGAAAAATCGATGCACTTATTTACGGTCACTTTATACAACCAACTACGGGGAAATTCAATAGGCACTGCTTTTTCAAGATTTTGGTACAAATTGATGAATACCTCTTGAACCAGATCAGAAGCATCATCTCTATTGGGAACCATCTTTTGAACCACATTGAAAATGAGCCTGTAGTTGTCGTCGTATATTTTGTCAAACTGCTCCAAACAATTTTTTTTATCTATGAGACTTAAACTTATGTTTTTTTGTGACAACCAAAGAAAGAAAAGAATGAAAATAAATTGGGTGATCAATAATTTACAATTTCGTTATAGCAATAGCTCAGGTGAAAACTAGAAAAGTGAGGCAAATTAAGGCTTCAAACCTACATTTTGATGGACTGCATCTGCCTCAATTCCTGAAAATTATCATGTTTTATCTCTTTTTGCGACTTTTATCAGGTTTGTAACAAGGCATAATCTCTATATTGCCAGCCAATAACAACTAAACAACTACAGGCTGAAATGAACCCCGATTTCCCTGAAACGAGTTCCGTATGACAATTTAAAACCAAAATCATATAAATATGAAAAAACTCAGTTTATCATTATTCACGTTTGCATTGTTTGCAAGTATCTGTAATACAACACAAGGACAAACAAACAACACCGAAAATCCTTTCTTTAGCGAGTACAAAACTCCATTTCAGGTTCCACCATTCAACGAAATTAAATTAGAACATTTTATGCCTGCTATTGATGCAGGAATTGAGCAACAATTGGCAGAAATTAAAGCTATCACCGATAATAAAGAGGAACCTACTTTCGAAAATACCATTTTACCTTTCGACCAATCGGGCGAACTGCTTACCAAAGCCGGCATATTTTCCAATCTGAATTCGGCCAATACAAATGATGAAATGCAGGCTTTGGCCCGTAAAATAACGCCAAAACTATCGGCTCACCGCGACAACATCATGCTGAACAAAGAGTTGTTTAAGCGTGTAAAGGCAGTTTACGATAAACGCAAAAAACTGAACCTGAATGCGGATCAATTGAGGGTAGTCGAAAAATACTATCAGGATTTTGAACGTAATGGGGCCAATCTTCCTGACGACAAACAAGCTGAACTACGTAAGTTAAATAACGAACTTTCAATGCTTGGACTTAAATTCGGTGAAAATACATTGGCCGAAACCAATAAAAACTTCAAAATGGTGGTTAACAATGAAGCTGACCTAAAAGGCCTTCCGTCTGACGTAATTATTGCAGCCGCTGAATTGGCAAAAAAAGCCGGAATGGAAGGAAAATGGATTTTCACGCTGCAAAAACCAAGTATGCTCCCATTCCTTCAATTTGCCGAAAATCGCGGTTTGCGTGAGAAGCTATACAAAGGATATACCAGCCGGGGCAATAACAACAATGCCAATGACAATAAAGAAACCCTCGGTAAAATTGTAAAACTTCGCGACCAGCGTGCCAAATTGCTAGGGTATGCCAATCACGCCGCCTATACCGTTGATATCAATATGGCCAAAACGCCTGAAACAATTAACAATTTCCTGATGAAACTCTGGGCTCCTGCTCTTGATCGGGCTAAACTGGAACGTGCCGACATGCAAACCATGATCAACAAAGAAGGTGGAAAATTCAAGTTGGCTATGTGGGACTGGTGGTTCTACGCTGAAAAAGTACGCAAAGCCAAATATGATTTGGACGAAGCCCAGTTAAAACCTTATTTCAAGCTCGAAAATGTGATTGACGGAATGATTTACGTTGCCAACAAATTGTATGGCGTCAAATTCATAAAACGTACAGACATTCCGGTTTATAACGAAGAAGCAATTGCTTACGAAGTTCAGGAAGCAAATGGTAAACACATTGGTGTATTTTACATGGATTTTCACCCACGCCCCGGGAAAAATGCGGGTGCATGGTGTACCGGTTACCGAAGTCAATCATACAAAGACGGGCAACGGATTACCCCGGTTGTTTCCATCGTTTGTAATTTCACACGCCCCTCTGGAAATACTCCTGCTCTTTTGAGCTTCGATGAAGTAACCACCTTGTTCCACGAATCTGGTCATGCTTTCCACTCTTTGTTTGCTGACGGATTATACCGTCGCACTGCCAGAGATGTTCCACGCGATTTTGTAGAGCTTCCTTCGCAAATCATGGAAAACTGGGCATCTGAACCTGAAGTACTACGCGTTTATGCCAAACATTATCAAACAGGAAAAGTAATTCCTGAAGAACTGATCAACAAACTCAGCAAAAGCGCCCAATTCAACCAGGGATTCGAAACTGTTGAATATTTGGCAGCTTCGTTGCTTGATATGGACTGGCATACAAAAGCTTTCAACGGCGACGTAGAATCATTTGAAAAAGCGTCGATGGATAAAATCGGCCTGATCGACGAAATTGTTCCACGTTATCGCAGCACTTATTTTTCGCATATTTTTTCAGGCGGATATTCAGCTGGATACTACGTGTACATTTGGGCTGCAGTCCTTGATGCTGATGCGTTCAATGCGTTCAAACAAACCGGAAACATTTTCAATCCTGAATATGCCGCCAAATTCAGAACTTTATTGACCAAATGTGGTTCAGATGAAGGAATGACCATTTACAAAAACTTCCGTGGACAGGAACCTTCTATTGAACCTTTGCTTAAGAGAAGAGGACTGAAATAAATACATTACTCACCCCAAGCCCGAAGTTTCGGGCTTCCCCCTCTCTATGAGTAGAGAGGGGCAGAGCATCGAAGATGCGACGGGGTGAGTCAAATAAAATTGAGAAGAATTTAATGAACAAAAACAACTTTAAACTATTATAATATGCTGAAAATCGGAATATCAATTGTAGCTATTGCATTAATTTTGAGTTCGTGCAATCAGAAAAAAGAAGTAAAAAAAGACATGAGTAACCCATTCTTCACCGAGTACAAAACTCCATTCCAGGTTCCGCCATTCGACCAAATTAAGCTTGAGCATTTTATGCCAGCAATTGATGCCGGAATCACAGAGCAACTCAATGAAATAAAGGTCATTACTGACAACAAAGAAGAAGCAACTTTCGATAACACCATCCTTGCATTTGACCAATCGGGAGAATTGCTATACAAAGTTAATTTGGTATTTTCAAACCTGAATTCGGCCAATACAAACGATCAGATGCAGGCTCTTGCCCGTGAAATTACCCCAAAATTATCGGCTCACCGCGACAATATCATGCTGAACAAAGATTTGTTCAAACGTGTAAAAGCGGTTTACGACAAGCGCAAAGACCAGAATCTTAATTCAGAACAATTGCGTGTTGTTGAAAAATTTTACCGCGATTTTGAACGGAATGGTGCCAATCTTCCGGATGATAAACAGGCTGAACTGCGAAAATTGAACGATGAAGTTTCGATGTTGGAACTTAAATTCGGTGAAAACGTTCTGGCCGAAACCAACAAAAATTTCAAGCTTGTGATCGACAACCAGGCCGATCTAAAAGGTTTGCCAGCCGATGTAATTTCAGCCGCGGCTGATGTGGCAAAGAAAGACAGTCTGGACGGGAAATGGGTATTTACTCTGCAAAAACCAAGTTGGATTCCGTTTCTGCAATATGCCGAAAACCGTGCACTTCGCGAAAAATTGTATCGTGGATACATCAGCCGTGGAAATAATAACAATGCCAATGATAACAAGGAAACCATCGGGAAACTCGTCAAGCTTCGCGAACAGCGGGCCAACCTGCTGGGATATGCCAATCATGCAGCTTATGTTATTGATGTGAACATGGCCAAAACACCTGAAAATGTGTATGACTTCCTGATGAAACTCTGGACACCGGCACTTGAACGGTCTAAAAAAGAGCGTGCCGACATGCAAACCATGATTGACAAGGAAGGTGGAAAATTTAAACTCGAAATGTGGGATTGGTGGTATTATGCCGAAAAGGTTCGCAAAGCCAAATACGACCTCGATGAAGCCCAGTTAAAACCTTATTTCAAGCTCGACAATGTGGTCGATGGAATGATGTATGTGGCTAATAAACTGTATGGAATCAAATTCATCAAACGCACCGACCTGCCTGTTTACGATCCTGAAGTCATTGCTTATGAAGTTCAGGAAGCCGATGGCAAACACATTGGTATTTTCTACATGGATTTCCACCCACGGCCCGGAAAAGGTTTTGGTGCCTGGTGTACCAGTTTCCGCGATCAAACATACAAAGACGGAAAAATGGTTACTCCGATTGTTTCCATTGTCTGTAATTTCACCCGTCCAGCCGGAGATGTTCCTGCACTGCTGAGTTTCGACGAAGTAACGACCTTATTTCATGAATCGGGTCATGCGTTGCATGGATTATTTACCGACGGGCCTTACCACCGCACTGCCGGAAGCGTTCCGAACGATTTTGTTGAACTTCCATCGCAAATCATGGAGAATTGGGCTTCAGAACCTGAAGTACTTCGCGTATATGCCAAACATTACAAAACTGGGGAAGTGATTCCTGAAGCCTTGATTACCAAGATTGGCAAAAGCGCTCAGTTCAACCAAGGATTTGAAACCGTGGAATACCTGGCGGCTTCGTTGCTCGACATGGACTGGCACACCAAGGCTTTCGACGGAAATGTTGAAGCTTTCGAGAAAACCTCGATGGACAAAATCGGATTGATCAACGAAATTGTGCCACGCTACCGCAGCACCTATTTCTCACACATTTTCTCTGGAGGCGGAGGTTATTCTGCCGGATATTACGTTTACATCTGGGCTGCTGTGCTTGATGCCGATGCGTTTGATGCCTTCAAGCAAAGTGGTAATATTTTTAATCCTGAAATTGCGGCCAAATTCAGAACTCTATTGACCAAATCAGGATCAGACGAAGGAATGGTTATTTACAAGAACTTCCGCGGACAGGAACCTTCCATAGAACCATTGCTGAAACGCCGTGGATTGAAGTAGAAAATATTTTTGACGATAGATTTTAGATAAGAGACTCGTTCCTGTAAAATGGAGCGAGTCTTTTTTATTGGGTTTAAGATGGTAAAAACGCCGACATGGAGTAGATGATAATCACAGCTATACCCGACTCCTGAGCAGCGTAGCGTGTCGAAGGCAGTTCCTCATAACTTCCTGTTCATAACTTCTTGAATATAAAACCCTTATGGCTATTGGATATAATAGTTGATTAATATAATTTAGAAAACTAAACTCTATTAGACAAAAATTAATACAATATTTTACTAACTTTATTCCGCTAAACTGAATATTCTTATAAACCTGTAAATTCTATCCAATGCCAGATGAATTAATTAAGTACGGATATGCAAATACTTATTATAATGTTGCCAGAACAAAAATATTGAGATGTACAAAAGAAATTACCCACACTGGATTAAACGAACATAAGCTCATTTCTGCTCCGGATAGTTACATTCTTTCAAACAAGATAGAAACACAAGTAGCAAAGTGGGCTGAAAAATGGAATTCAACTAAGTTGAAAAATTTACTAGTTGATCAAAAAAATGCCAATCTACAATTTGCGGAAATCAGTACTAAAGAAGCACAAGAAATTCAGAAAAATATAGATAATATTTTGATCCATACTCTTTCAATTGACGATACTGTTGAATGGGACAGCTTAAAAATACATTCAGCCTTTAGTGAACCAAAACCTAAAAAACCTACAAGAAAATCGTATAAAACTATCCCTATCATCCCAAATTCGTCTTCTCGGGAATTTATTCCAAAATTTAATTTAATTGAAAAATTGTTTAAATTAAAAAGGGAGAAAAAAGAGAAAATATTTTTTGAAAAATTTGAAAATGCTATATATCAATGGGAATCTCTAAAAAAGAAAATTGAACAAGACAATGTTGGAATTGATAAAAACTTTCAAATTGAGATAGACGTATGGAAGAAGAATACCGAAAATTGGGAAACAAGAGAAATGGAGTTTTACAAAAAACAAGAAGTTTACAATAATAGTATTGATGAATTAGAAAAAAGGTATTTGAATAAGGATCAAATTGCAGTAATGGAATATTGTGAAATTGTTTTAAACAATTCTGAATATCCAGATTTTTTAACAAAAAATTTCGAAATCGAATATAATGGTGAAAACCATATACTCATAGTGGAGTATGATTTACCTGATTTGGATAATTTCCCTCGTATAAAAGAAGTAAAGTATATTTTATCAAGTAAAGAAATAAAAGAGATCTATATTTCTGAAACAGAGCTAACTAAAATTTATGAAAATACCATATACAAAATAGCGCTTCGAACAATCCATGAACTTTTTGAGGCAGATTCAATTGGTGCAATAGATGCTGTTACATTCAACGGGTGGGTAAATAGTTTAAATAGAGCTACTGGAGATTATGAAAATAAATGTATTTTGAGCCTGCAAGCAAAGAAAGATGAATTTTTGAAAATTAAATTGGCAAATATTGATGCAAAGGTTTGCTTCAAAAGCTTGAAAGGTGTTGCAAGTAGTAAGCTTAGTTCATTAACACCGGTGCAACCAATTATTCAAATTAGCAAATCAGATAAGCGATTTGTCAGTAGTTACGATGTTGCAGACTCACTTGACTATTCGATTAATTTGGCGGCAATGAATTGGGAAGATTTTGAACATTTAATACGCGAAATATTTGAAAAAGAGTTTAGTACAAATGGGGGTGAAGTTAAAGTAACTCAGGCAAGTAGAGACGGTGGAGTTGATGCAATTGCTTTTGATCCAGACCCTATTAGAGGTGGAAAGATAGTAATTCAAGCAAAGCGATATACAAATACAGTTGGGGTTTCGGCAGTTAGAGATTTGTATGGTACAGTAATGAATGAAGGTGCTACAAAAGGAATATTAGTTACTACCGCAGATTATGGCCCTGATGCTTATAACTTTGCTAAAAACAAGCCGTTAACCTTAATGAATGGTTCAAACTTATTGTTTCTATTGGAAAAACACGGACATCACGTCAAAATTGATTTAGCTGAAGCTAAAAAAATGCTATATGAAGGCAACTAAATATTTTTATTAATGAATACTAACCTCCAAATTTATGGGACTTTTAAATTTTTTATTTCCTAAAGTAAAGAATACGAAAAAAACAATATTTGATTTCTTTCAGATAAATATCAAGGAATTACCTGATTCTAGTTTTATAGATGAAGGAACTCAATATGATAAGGATGGTGGGGAGTTCAGATTTTACACCAATACTTTAGATTATCTTGAATGTGGCATATTTAATGAAATTGAAGTTACAAAATGGGACAATTTTATATGCATAGAATTCTGTTCTAAACCTTCAACAAATCTTAATGTTAATAAATTTTGTGAATTGGCTAATTCATTATATAGCATATACGGAAAGGATGACAGCAATGAAGGAATAATTACTAGTCAAGAAATAAGTGATTACTTAACATATGGTGGTGCCATTGCTAGATTTTGGTATCTTAGTAATCATCCAATGATTAGCATTACTGCCTTTAGTGCTCTTGACAATATTATTAGCTTACAAGTTAAGGACATTTCTTTGAAAGATACAAAAGATGAGAATTCAAATAAAACAATTAATGAACTTTTTAGAACTAATCTCAAAGAATTACCAGATAAAAGGTTCAATGCAAATGGATTTGTATCAAGTGATAAAGTTGCAGGCTTTTATAGTTTTGATTTAACTTTAGACTATCTTGAATGTGGGATATTTAATGAAATTAACGTGCACCAACACCCAGAAGGTGGAATGACTGTTTTTTTTACATCTACAGATTTGTTAAATGTTAAATTAGAGACAGTGAAAGAATTGGTAGATTCATTATTCAATCTTTATGGATTAGATTCTGAAGATAAAGGCAAATTTACAGAACAGGAAAAGAATGAATTTTATGGCCATCATGAATCATCACTTAGATCATGGCTTAATCCTGAATTACCATTTGAATTTATTGATATTGAGGTTGATCGAGAAAACAATGAAATATCATTGACTATAATTATAAGTAAAGCTGACTAATTTAGTGAGATTTAAAGTTCAATTTTACGAATTTGTATATTTAAACTATGACAGATTATATCACAGGGATTAAGAAAACAGGATACATTTTAGAACACGAGATTACACAAATACTAAAGAAAAATAGCTGGAGCATTATCAGTAATAAGTTCTACGAAGATGATCTTGCCTTTACTGTTCGGGAAATGGATATATTAGCATATAAAGCTTCAAGTGTTGACGATATAAGCATTTATACTGCATTAGTAATAAGTTGTAAAAAAAATGAAGATAATGCTTGGGCATTAATCTCACGAGATATTAATCTAGGTGATCCAAATTCTAATTGGTATCCTTTACACGCATGTACAAATGATACTGCTACAAGAGAAGTATTAAATTCGGAAAATGTCAATAAAGAATATTATAAATTCATATTTAACGAAAGTGGCGTTTCGATTATGCAACCACCGGAAGTTGATGTTTTTGCTTTTCAAGAATTAAACAAATCAACCGGAAAACCACAAAACGATAAAAATATTTTCTCTTCACTGACAACATTGATGAAAGCCCAATCATATGAAATTGATGCTATTGAAGACAGAAAAAGAAATAATAAATGTATCTATCAATTTAATTTAATTTCGGTTATTGATTCAGATTTAATCAGATTACACCTTATAGATGATAATATAATTGAAACTCAATTAGAAACAGAACAATTAGTTGCAAGATATATAATTAAGAAAAAACAACAGTTTTTTAGAATTCGGTTTATTAAAGCCGATAGTTTTTCAAAATATGTTGAGAGTTATAATGAATTACATGCTTCGAATATTGTTTTTTTTCAAAATCAGAGAAACCTATTTTATACTGACTTAATCAAGGATCTTTCAAAAGTTAATTTGTTTTTGAAAGAATTTACAAATGGAATTGTTTATAATCTAATAAGAGCAAGTGGATATAAATTAAATAGAGAGAGTATAGAGCGCAACATTTTAGTTATTTGGGAAGAGCACAAACATTATCTAAGAATTTTTGTAACACCAGATGAAATTATAAACCAAGCATTAAACCAAGACGAAGAAGTACTATTAAAAACAAAAGAATACTTGTTCAAAATATATAGATTCACAGGTGATTTCAAATACGAAGTAGATAATTGTCCATTTTAGAATGCTCCCTTAAACACGCTTCGCTGACTTCAGTGTGAGCTCAGTCTCAGTCGAACGCGGTTCCTAGATTAGAGTAGTTGAGTAAACGCCACAAGCCCCCGCCATCCTTTCCGGACAACGAGGGCTTGTTCTTTTTGGAAGTCCGGGTGCGACTTTAAGTCGCGCTCGGACTACTACAAATACATTATATTCCCAGCTTATTCCTTCTGATCTGTTCAGCACTGGTGAAGTTGGTTTTCACCACATGGCCTTTCAACGGAACAATTTTTTCGTGGATCGCATCGATCATCCATTCAGCACAAGGGAAAAATGAATCTTCGAGTTCGTAGGCCGGAGTAATCCAGTTGCGCGAACCAACCACTACCGGTGGAGCATCCAAATCGTCGAAGGCCAGTTCGGAAATGGTTTGTGCCATTTCTTTCATGAACGAACCACGTGTTGAAGCATCGCCCGCAATCACAATGCGTCCGGTCTTTTTCACCGAAGCCAAAACAGGTTCGTAGTTAAATGGGCTCAAACTGCGGGCATCGATCACCTCAGCCGACATGCCGTATTTTTCCTGAAGAATGTCAGCAGCTTCCATGGCACGGTACAAAGTTGCACCAATGGTCAGGATGGTTACATCTTTCCCTTCGCGTTTAATGTCCGGTTCGCCAATGGCAATTTCGTAGTAACCTTCAGGCACGCCACCTTTGTGGAACATCTCGCCCATATCATACAAACGCTGGCTTTCGAAGAAAATCACGGGATCGGTTCCCTGCAAAGCAGCATTCATCAAACCTTTGGCATCATAAGGAGTTGCGGGGAATACCACTTTCAGTCCGGGAATCTGGGCAGTTAAAGCGGTCCAGTCCTGCGAGTGCTGGGCGCCGTATTTCGAACCTACCGAAACGCGCAACACAACCGGCATTTTGATCACGTTTCCGCTCATAGCCTGCCATTTTGGAAGTTGGTTAAACACCTGATCGCCGCAACGTCCCAGGAAGTCGCAATACATGATTTCAGGAATCACACGGCCACCACACATGGCGTATCCAATGGCTGTTCCAACTATTGCACCTTCAGCAATCGGTGAGTTGAACAAATGGTGATAAGGCAATGCTTCAGTTAATCCGCGATAAACAGCGAAGGCACCGCCCCAGTCGCGGTTTTCTTCTCCGTAGGCAATCAAAGTCGGATCTTTGTAGAAACGATCAATGATGGCTTCGAAAATACCGTCGCGGTAAGCATATTGTTTAATTTTTGAATGTTGTTTCCCGTTTGCATCGAAGGCAAAACGTTCTTTTTTAGCCAATTGCTGAACACGTGGATTTTCTGCCATCGGGTGATTCACTTCCGGAGCGCGGTTTTCCATGCGATCAACCGATTCGTTCGAGAACATCATTTCGCCAATCAGGTTCGGGTATTTGGTCGTATCCATGCGTGGAGAAACTTTGTCGTCGATGGCCAGTTTCAAGCTCGATTCCATCAGGTTGATGGTATCGCCTTTAATTCCGGCCAGCTGATCTTCAGTAGCAACACCGGCTTTCACCAGTTCGCGGCCAAACCAGGCAATCGAATCCTGAGCTTCCCAGGCTTCCACTTCTTCTTTCGATCGGTACGACGACGCATCCGAAGGTGAGTGTCCGCTATAACGATAAGTCAGCACGTCGAGCAGAACCGGGCCACGTTTTTCTTCCAGAATTTTGCGTTTGCGTTTGTAGGCGTCAATCACGGCCAGCGGATTATAACCGTCAACACGTTCGGCATGAAGCTGATCGACATTCACTCCGGCACCAATTCGGGCAGCGATATTGTAACCCATGGTTTCGCCGCAGGTTTGTCTGCCCATTCCGTATTGGTTGTTCATGATGTTAATGATCAGCGGAAGACCGCCTTTCGTATGGCGAAACCGACCCTAAAAAGCTAAAGAAATATCAGGAACTGGCCAACGATTACTGCGTTGACGATTGTTGGGAACCCATTTTGAACGGTGTTAGCGAATGAACCTTTGGCATGATCAACGGGATGACGATACTGGAATGTGCCCTTAACCGGGGCGCTGCACTGAGCAGCAATCCGGAACTGTTGCGCGGACAGAAACTAAGCCCCGACATGGGTGAGATTACCAGTTTCGAAAACCTAAAAAAGGTGCTTTCAAAACAAATTGGGTTCTTTGTCGATCAGTCGGCATTGTCGATGTGCCTCTATTACATGACCACCGAATTTGTCGTTCCATCGCCGCTGGTATCGGCACTTTTCGGAACCTGTTTGGAAAAAGGGCGCGACAAATCGTGGGGCGGAGCCGAATACAATTTGGGCGGAACCGTTATGGGCGGTGTACCTGATATGGCCAACACCCTTTCGGCTATCAAAACATGGGTGTTCGATAAGCAGAAATATAAACTGGCCGACGTACTCAGCGCATTCCGTTTCAACTATACTGCAGGCGATACCGGCGATTTCAAAGCCCAGCGTTTGTTCGATTCAATCAAGGTCGATTTTTTTCACCAATAGCCCGCAATTTGGCAACAACACCGAAACCAATGAAATTGCCAAATTCATTCTGGATACCTTCTCAGGTGCGGTCAACAAGTCGAAAGATTTATCCTATAAAGTTTTCCTCGATCCGAAAGGCGACACCAACCCACAAGTTTTGGCCCTACGTGCTATTGCCGGTTACTATGGAAAAGCGCATCAGACAACCTTGCCTGGCTTCGACCTGAAGTTTACCGCCGGAATGGGAACCTTTGAGCAATACAACTGGCAGGGAGCCGGTAATGCAGCATCGGCAGCAAGGAATACTGGCGATCCGCTGGCACCCAATTTCACTCCTGCTTCAGGAACCTGGCACACAACACCATAGTACCTGTTCGAGATGTTCAACAGTTTAGGATTGAACCGGTTTGCTGCCGGGGTAATTACCGATATCTGTCTCACATCAGGTTTGATGCTCGAAAAAACGTTGAAGACATTCATATCGAAAAATGGTGGGATGTTGTCGGTAACCATTGCATCGAAGCAATACCAAGAAATATATGAAATCGCCAAAGCAACCGACATGATCGCAGACCCGAAAACGGCCTCCGATAAGCTGCTGAAATATGCCGACATCATGGTACGAGTAGGCGGATGGAACGCTCCGTTTATCACCTTGCCATTGGTACACATGGAAAATTACATCAATCATCCGGTAACGAACGACCAACTTAATTAATCAAACAGAGGCTGTCTCAAAAGTCAAAATACTCCCAAATCACGTTACCCCTAATTTATTTTTGGGTCTGTTATTCAATGCGTTGGGATCCTGAAACAAGTTCAGGATGACTGGATCAATGACTTTTCAGACAACCTCTTTCTGGTCATGGGAAAGAGAGATTATCCTATTTTTATTCTTTAACTGCCTTTTTTGCAAGGAGTTTCCCGGTTGAGCCAAACGAAATTTCCAGTTTTTCTTTTCCTTTGGCGGCTTCCATCTCGAAAGTGGTAACACCTTTGGCATCAGTCGCTTTTTCTATTTCATCGAGTTTATACCCGGCAAAATCTTTGGCGATGGTAGCTTTTACAGTTTGTGGAAGTTCACCCTCCTTAATTTCTGCTTCGGTTTCCAGAAGATTTCCTTTTGGATCGACCAAGACGGACGTTGGAACTCCATTCAATGAAAATTCCACTTCAAATTCTCCTGGTTTCTCAACGCTCCATTTTGCTTTTTGAGCTGCCGGGAATTTAGCCGCAAATCCTGTTTTAGCCGCTGCCGGAATTTTTTCGTCTTTTTGATTCGAGGCTGAAACACCAATTACAAGGGCCAAACAAACGAATAACATCAGTAACTTTTTCATGATTTAAAATTTTTGAATGAATAATAAACCGAAGTTACGTTACAAGTTGGTAGAAATTTAGGATTTTGGTTTTATGCTAAAATGGTGCATTCCATTTGAAAAGCTGTAATTTAATTCAAGATGATTGGTTTTGCAGATTTCAAAAGCGATGGCAAGTCCAAGTCCGTTTGATTCACTGGAGGTTGTTTGTTTTGCAAACCGCTGAAACAAGCGGGAAGCCTCAATATCAGCTAGTTTGCCGGTGTTTGAAATGGTAATTTCCTGATTTCCGGATGAAATGAAGACTTTTCCATTTTCAACATTGTGCCTCAATGTGTTGCTTAGCAAATTATTGATCAGGATTTCGGCAAGTAGCGGGTTGATGGTGAAAATAGCCAATTCGTTAAGGGCTACAACTACTTCAATTCGTTTCAAGGCAAAGAGTTCTTCGAGATATTCGACCCGCGACTGAATCAATTGGCAAAAATCAATCTCAGCCTTTTCGACAAATTGCTGGTTCTCAATTTTCGATAGCAGCAACAATGCTTCGTTGAGTTTCGAAAGGCGTATAGCCGATTCGAACGCTGCATGAATTCGTTGATTTTGCTGATCATTCAAGGTTTTATCCTGCAATACCAATTCAAGTTTCGATTTTATAATGGCCAGCGGAGTCTGAATTTCGTGCGATGCGTTCTCGGTAAATTCTTTCAGATTAACAAAATCTGACTGAATTTTTCGCATCATTTCTTCAAGCGTTCTGTTAAGTTGATCGAATTCAGAAATACCAGTCCGGTCAAAATTAATTGCCTTATTTTCTCCGACCTTCCACAAACTCAATACCGAAAGACTTTTAAAGAAAGGATTCCAGGCCTTGACCGAAAGCCAACGGTTAACAAAAAAAAGCACAGATAAAACCAATAGAAACAGACCAGTCATAAAATAGAAAATGATCTTTTGAAGGTCTTCCGATTCGAGCAGAGATTGAAGTAAAATAACTTCATAATAACGATCACCTGATTTAACCGAAAAAGTGAGCTTACGGAAAGGAACCAGCTCTTTTTCTTCCTCATCGTAAGCCAGCGTATCCGAAAATTGCCTGTATTTATTTGAACTGTAAATACGTTTGATGAAAATGGTATGATCAGGCGATTCAGACGAATCGACAAAAGGTTGATTTTGCTGAAGATTCAGATCAATGTAGGCTTTTCGCGATTTAAGCATTTCCCTGATATTTTGGTCAACTACCCGGCCCAATGCAAAATAGAAGAGCACGCCGGCAACTGAGAATACCAGGAAGGTGACCGCAAGGAAACGAATGTTTATTTTAGTTTGAAGCTTCATTCTATGAAAATATAACCTGTTCCATACACATTTCGGAAATAGTCGGTGGCGGCTTTTTCAGCCAATTTGCGCCGAAGGTTTTTGATGTGCGAATAAACAAAATCAAACGAGTCGGCAGCATCGGCAAAGTCGCCCCAAAGATGTTCAGCAATCGATTCTTTGGTAAGCATCCGTCCCCGATTTGACACAAAAAACATTAACAAATCGAATTCTTTTCGGGTGAGTTGCAAAGGTTCGCCACCAACCAAAACCTGCTTGCTTTCAGGCAGAATTGTGATTTTATCGATCACTAACTCCTGTTTACCATCAAATTTCCGGCGACGAAGCAACGATTTGATGCGAGAGTTCAGTTCAGGCAGATGAAATGGTTTGGTAAGATAATCGTCAGCGCCCATGTCCAATCCTGAAATTTTATCGTCCATCGAATTTTTGGCCGAAATAATGATGATTCCGGTTTCAGGATGACAACTTTTCAGCTCTTTAATCAGCGAAAGCCCGTTCCCATCAGGCAATCCAATGTCAACCAACATACAATCGTATTCGTACAGATTGACCTTTTCGTTTCCTAATTCAACCGTTCCGGCATGTTCGCACCGGTAACCTTCTTCCTCCAGATAAGAAACAATGGTTTCGCAAAGTGCAACTTCATCTTCGATCACTAAAATCTTCATTCCGAAAAATTTTACACAAATATATCAGCAAATATTGGAGGAATTTGGGAAATGGGAACATCAATACAGAATGTGTACAAAGTTGCACCTTACTTTTGTTCAAAAAATTAGAAATTATTGAGCGATGCAGAGACTAAACTTAATGGTATTCCTGCTTTTTATAGCAGTCGGTCTGTCAGGACAAAATAAAAACACAGGTAAAATAACCGGAACAATTGTCGAAAAAAGCAATGGCAATCCTGTTGAATATGCCAGTATTCAATTGATGAAAATTTCAGACCAAACTCCTGTCGAAGGCACTGTTTCTGATACCAAAGGAAACTTTTCAATCGGCAATATCCCTTTGGGCGAATACAGTCTGGCGGTCAGCTTTATGGGCTTTGAAAAATTGCAATTACCAAATTTTCGCCTGACAAAAGAACAACCCTCGCTAAATCTTGGAAAAATCGTGCTCAAAGCATCATCGGTTGCAGTAGAAGAAGTTACAGTAGAAGGTAAACGATCGAGCTACACTCAGACCATTGATAAAAAAGTCTTCAGTGTTGGCGACGATTTAACAAGCAGCTCAGGTTCTGTAAGTGAACTAATGCAAAATATTCCTTCATTACAAGTTGATATAGACGGAAATGTTTCGCTTCGCGGTTCCGAAAATGTACAGATACTTATCAACGGAAAACCTTCGGCAATGATGGGCAAGAACCGGGCAATGGTCTTACAGCAACTTCCGGCCAGCTCTATTGACCGAATCGAAATTATCACCAATCCTTCGGCTAAATACAAACCTGACGGTACTGCCGGAATCATTAACCTGATACTGAAAAAAGAGCGAAAAGAAGGTTTCAATGGCGCAGTCACGGCTAATGTTGGAAACAAGAACCGCTATAATTCAAATTTAGCCCTTAATTACAATCGGGGAGGTGTCAATATTTATGGTAGTTATGGCATACGGTTGGATCGTCGCGACCGGTTTTCAAAAGACAACTATATTAAACCCGATTCACTAACCGGTGAAAAAAGCTATCAATTTCAAACCGTTGACAGTAAAGCGCGACCCACTTCACAAATTGCGCAAACTGGAATTGAATGGGAGATCAATGATAAAAACAGTATGGAAGCCTCTGTTAATTACAACTATATGTTGTTTACCCGTATTGATACTGCCGTGACTAAAAATCTCGATCAAAACCAAATGCCAACAAACAATTATGATCGTTATCGTCATGATAATGAATATGAAAAAGAACTTGAATGGGCTGCAAAATACACCCATAAAATTGGTAAAGATCAGGAGTTCACGGTTGATTTCACGCATAATTCATCGAAAGAACAAGAAGATAATAAATTCACCAATAATTATCTTTTTCCTATAAAACCCAATTCAAAAGACAACACTTTAATCTGGCAGGCAAATAATGAAAACCTATTGAGGGTAAATTACCTGCGCCCCTCCGGTAAAGATGCAGAATTGGAACTTGGGTACGAGTTGGAAGCAGATAAAAGTGACATGAATTTTAAAGCCGAAAATTTGGTTGGTACAACATGGATAGCAGACAAAGGAAAAAGCAACCAATTTTTATTTGACGAAACAGTACATGCCTTCTATGCCACAGACAAGCAAACTTTTGGAAAATTTGGTGTAATGGCCGGATTGCGGGCCGAGCGATCTTTGATTACATCCCATTTGGTTACCATCGACAGCATTGTGACAAATAACTACTTTTCCATCTATCCAACACTGCATACCTCTTTTAATTTTACCGATGCCAGTCAATGGCAACTTAATTACAGCAAACGGATTAACCGCCCGGAAGGTGATGATTTGAACCCTTTTCCTGAATACCGTGATGTTTATAATATTAGAGTTGGAAATCCCAATCTAAAGCCCGAACAGATTCATTCTATCGAAACCGGTTATTTGTATCACAAGGGTGCAAACACTTATTCAGCCACCCTTTATTATCGGTATTCTTATAATAAAATGACTGAAATTACCAGATTTTTAAACGATTCTGTACTGCTCACAACCAAGGAAAACCTTTCATCGAGCAGTTCTACTGGTGCCGAAGTCATTTTAAACAGTGTGTTTGAAAAGTTTGCCACTGTAAACCTCAATATAAATGGATTTCTAAGCAAACTTGATGCCTCGAATCTGGGTTATTCCGGTTTAAAAACCTCCTTTAGTTGGAACGCAGCATTGAATACCAACTTTAATGTCACTAAATTAATGATGGTTCAGCTCAATACCAGATATACGTCAACACTTCAAACGCCACAAGGAGACAGGCAACCAACTTTTATAATGAATATGGGAGCTCGCTATGAAGTGTTAAAACGCAAAGCTTCAATCATGTTCACTGTTTCCGATTTATTCGATTCCTACCGCAACCGGACAATCATCAATATTCCCGATTTACATCGTGAAACAGAGAACCGTCGCTCACCGCGAATCCTTTATTTTGGCTTCACCTATCGGTTTGGAAGCACTAAAAATGGTAAAGAAGCACAGTTAAAATATGAGGAGTAGAATAAATAATGTGAATATTAAATATCTAATGGAACTTTCAGTAAACCAATTGGTAATAAAATTGTCTGTATAAAATTGAATACTAAAAAAATTAACAAAATGAAAAATCTGCTTTCAATCATTTGCATTGCTGTTTTGTTCAGTGGTAGTAACCTTTTTGCCCAATCAGGTTACAAAGTAGTTAACCAAATACACCTCGAAGGCGATGGTGGCTGGGATTACCTTTCGGTTGATGAGGCGGCTGGCCGTTTGTATGTATCTCATTCTTCAATGGCGCTGGTAGTTGACCTTAAAACAGGTAAGCAGATTGGCAAAATTGATGGAACCAATGGAATTCATGGAATCGCCGTAGCTTCGAGCCTGAACAAAGGTTTTACCAGCAATGGCCGCGACAGTTCGGTAACTGTTTTTAACCTAAAAACGTTGGAAATAACCGGTAAAATTAAAGTGACAGGAAAAAATCCTGATGCTATTCTTTATGACGCATTTTCAGGAAAACTCTTCACTTTTAATGGTGGCAGTTCCAGCGCCACCGTGATTGACGCGAAAACCAATAAGGTGATCGGTACCATTCAACTCGATGGTAAACCAGAGTTTCCGGCAAGCGACGGCAAGGGAAAGATCTTTGTGAACATCGAAGACAAAAGTGAAATCAGCGTGATAAATGCCAACACTTTAAAGGTTGAAAAAACATGGTCGATTGCACCTGGCGAAGAACCCAGCGGACTTGCATTGGACAATGAAACCCATCGGTTATTCAGTGTTTGCGGCAATAAATTAATGGTTGTTTCTGATGCCGAAGCCGGGAAAGTAGTAACAACACTGCCGATTGGCGACCGTTGCGATGGTGTGGCATTTGACCCAGCTTTAAAACGTGCATACAGCTCGAATGGCGATGGTACCATTACCGTGGTTCAGGAAGAAAATAAGGACAGTTTTAAAGTAATTGAAAACATTGTTTCTCAAAAAGGTGCCCGTACCATTGCTGTGGATAAAACGACTCACCATCTGTATTTGTCAACAGCCGAATTTGAAGCCGCACCTGAAGGAACCCGCCGCCCGCCAATGAAACCAGGTTCATTTATGGTTTTGGATATTGCTCCTGTGAAATAAAAGCCTCCCTTAAATCCCCTCCAAAAGAGGGGACTTAAAACAACCCCATTGATAAAGTTTTCTATCTTCACCATAAATTTCAGAGAAGAATAACTATGCGGAGAATGAAACTAATGATATTTGTGCTTTTTCTGGTCTCCGGAAGTTTGGTAAATGCACAATCACTTGATTCTTATCTTAAAAAAGGGCTGGAAAATAGCCCGCTACTCAAAGATTACAGCAATCAGATTCTCTCCGGAAAATTAGATAGTTTACTTATTCAGGCAACCTATAAACCTCAAATCCATCAGGTTTCACAGGCGATGTACGCACCGGCATCAAAAAACATCGGATACGACGAAGCTATTACAAATGGTGGTAATTATTCCGCTTTGATCAACTTGGTTCAACCGCTTTTCAATAAGAAAATTAAAGACAATCAGTTCCGCGATATTTCACTGTCAAATAAAACAATAGAAGTAAATTCCAAAATCACAGAGACAGAATTGAAACAGGGCATTACTTCGCAATTCCTCACAGCATACTCCGATTACTCACTGATTCAATTTAATAAAAGCACCTTAAATCTGTTGAAAGACGAGCAGGCTTTGCTAAAATCCCTTGCCGATCAGGGAATTTACGCACAAACCGATTTGATGAACTTATCTTTATCAGTCACGGCTCAAAAAATAGCTATCCGACAGGCATTTATCCAGTATAAAAATAGTTTGGCGGTACTCAATTTTATCTGCGGAATTAACGATACTTCAACCATAATCCTGAACAAGCCGGAAATCAGCCTTCAGAACAGTTTTAACATCAACAGTTCACCGGCAATGATGAAATTCAAGATTGACAGCCTGAAAAACGTGAACAGTAAACTGCTGATCGATCTGAATTACCGTCCGAAACTCAGTGCCTTTGCTGATGCGGGTTTTATGGCTATCAGGCCCGAAAATATTCCTTATAACTTCGGAACAAGTTTTGGTATCAATTTCACCATGCCCATTTATGATGGCAAACAACGGAAACTACAATACAATAAAACTTCGCTGGCCGAAAATTCAAGGTTGGATTACAAAGCATTTTATTCCACTCAGTACCAACAGCAAATCAATCAGTTGACCAATCAATTAAAACTAACCGATGAGCTAATTTCAGGCATACGAAGTCAATTGACGGAACAGGAAAAATTGATAGCGCTCTACAAAATTGAGATTGAAAAAGGGCTGGTTAGGTTCCTCGATTTCCTCAACACTGTGAACAATTATACCCAGACCAAAAACAGCCTGACCGTTTCAGAAATGAACCGGCTGCAAATCATTAACCAAATGAACTACCTGAAATGAGAAAGATACTAACCTTTGTCAATTTGATTGTTTTGCTTGCCCTGATTGGCTGTCACAACAACAGCAAACCCGCGGAAGAAGCAGCTTCCAAGGTTACCACTCCGGTTACAGTAACTTCAGTAACTACCGGTACAATCAGTAAATTCATCAACCTGACGGCCACTTCATCTTACCTGAAGAAGAACATGGTGAAGTCAACCACTACAGGTTACATTACCAAAATATCATGCAATATTGGCGATTATGTGAAGGCCGGAAGTGCTTTGTTTTCAATTAAAACCAAGGAAGCTGAGGCTCTGGGCAACTTCAACAAAAACAATCCAGAGTTTACTTTCAGCGGCGAACTGACAATTAAAGCGCCTTCATCCGGAATCATTTCAGAAGTAACCAAACAGGCCAACGACTATGTGGCCGATGGCGACCAGCTTTGTATAATTGCCGAACAAAACAGCTTGGTTTTTTTGCTGAATGTCCCTTTCGAACAGAATAAACATGCTGCAATCGGCACCAACTGCGAAATTCTTTTGCCTGATTCAACCCGCATTCAGGGAACCATTACTTCCAAACTATCAGCCATCGACGCGGTTTCTCAAACCCAGAGTTTTGTGGTAAAACCTCGGACCAACGCCCAATTGCCCGAAAATCTGACAGCCTTCGTCCAACTCAGCGAAAGCACCAAGGCCAATACGCAGATCACTGATAAAAAATGCGTCCTGACAGACGAAACGATGGAAAACTACTGGGTGATGAAACTGATTAACGACTCGACGGCAGTTAAAATTCCGATCAAAACCGGGATTGTGACCGATACGCAGGTTGAAATTCTCTCGCCAATGTTCGACAAGCCCGACCGATTGATCAACACAGGAAATTACGGTTTGCCAGATACCGCGCTGGTAAAAATCATTCAACCATAAGCCATGAAGAGCTTTTTCGTCTCCCATAAAAATCCGGTTGCGGTTGTGTTGTTTATCATTTTGGCTGCGGGAATCTTTTCGTACAACAAAATGCAATCGTCGCTTTTTCCTGAAGTGACTTTCCCAAAGATCAAAGTCATTGCCGACAATGGTTTACAGCCAGTAAGCAAAATGATGATTACAGTTACCAAACCGCTCGAAAATGCCATCAAGCGGGTTCCTGGCCTGAAAAACATCCGGAGCATTACCAGCCGTGGAAGTTGCGAGATTTCTGCTTTTATGGGCTGGAAAGAAGACATTGATTTGTGCAAACAACAGGTCGAATCGTCCATCAATCAGATCAAAGACGAGTTGCCTCCGGGAACAATTATCTCGGTCGAAAAGATGAACCCGTCCATTTTGCCCGTTATTGGGTACGTGATCAAGGGCAAAGGAAAAAGCAGCATCGAAATAAACCAGATTGCCAATTACATCGTCAAACCCTTTTTGTCGCAAGTGCCCGGTGTTTCTGAAATCCGCGTAATTGGCGGAAAAACCAAGGAATTTCATGTGGAATTGCAGCCGCAGAAAATGAGCGCTCTAAGTGTCACCCCGGCGATGATTACCACCGCGCTCAGCCAGTCAAATTTCATTAGCAGCAACGGCTACCTGAATGACTATAACCGGATGTACCTGACTGTTACCGATGCGAATGTCGAAAATCTGGAAGAACTGCGAAACCTGGTCATCAGTAATAACGGCAAACGGGTGTTGCACCTTCAGGATATTGCTAACGTCAAAATTGCCGAACAAACCGAATATGTGCGGGTGAATGCCAACGGCGAAAATGCGGTGCTGATTGCCGTGGTGAAACAGCCCAATGCCAACCTGATTGATATTACAGAAGGAGTCGAAAAAAAGATCGAAGAACTGAATAAAACCATTTTGCCACGCGGGGTTTCGCTATCGTCCTATTATGTGCAAGCCGATTTTGTGAACGAAAGTATCCGGAGCGTAAACGACAGTTTGTGGATCGGCTTGTTGCTGGCTATTGTTGTTTGCGTCATTTTTCTGCGATCGGTAAAGTCAAGCGCAGTCATTCTGATCACTATCCCTCTCACCATCTCGCTCACCTTGATTTCATTGTACGTTCTGGGCTACAACTTCAACATCATGACTTTGGGTGCTATCGCGGCTTCCATCGGGCTAATTATTGACGATGCCATTGTGGTGGTCGAACAGATTCACCGGACCCACGAAGAGCATCCCGAAACTCCAACGAAAGAGCTATTGTCGAGTTCGGTAAACTATTTGCTGCCCGCCATGATCGGGTCATCCATCAGTACCATTGTCATCTTTTTCCCTTTCATTTTGCTGAGCGGTGTTGCCGGAGCATATTTTAAGATTCTGGCCAATACCATGATGGTCACCTTGATTTGTTCGTTTTTGGTCACATGGATCGGCTTGCCGGTTATTTACCTTTTGCTCTCCGGAAAACGGAAGCCAGCAAAACATGAAACTGCATTGCATGAGCGAAAAAGTGGCAAATGGATCTCCTTTTTCATACTTCGTCCGGTCATTAGTTTCGCATTCGTTCTGGCGCTTTTAGCCTCAGTTTATTACATTTCCAGCCGTTTAGAAACCGGGTTCCTTCCCGAAATGGACGAAGGAAGCATTGTTCTGGACTACACTTCGCCGCCCGGAACTTCCCTTCAGGAAACCGACCGAATGCTTCGTCAAGTGGAAAAACTGTTTCCTTCCGTTCCTGAAATTGAAACCTATTCCCGCAGAACCGGAACTCAGATGGGTTTTTTCATTACCGAACCCAATTACGGCGATTACCTGATACAACTCCGGAAGGATCGCAAACGCAGCACCAATGAAGTGATTGATGAAATAAGGAAGAAAGTGGAATCGACACAACCGGCTCTTCAGATCGACTTTGGGCAGGTAATCGGCGATATGTTGGGCGATTTAATGAGTTCGACACAACCGATAGAAATTAAAATATACGGCGATAATGTGATGGTTCTGCAAGGACTCGCCCGACAGATTGCAGCAGTCACCGAAAACGTAAAAGGAACTGCCGATGTTTTTAACGGGATCACCATTGCCGGACCATCGGTCAGGATTGAACCTGATAACCAAAAACTTGCACAATTTGGAATTACACCAGCTGATTTTCAAACCCAGCTGCAAACCAGACTTGAAGGAACCATCATTGGCAACATTTTCGAAAAAGAGCAGCAAACTGCCATCCGAATGATTTATCCGGATGCGATCAATACCACAGTTGACAGGATGAGAAACGAAACCATTTTTTTACCGAACGGGAAACTTCAACCGCTTGTACAATTGGCTAAAATTACTCCGGAACCGGGAAGTGCCGAAATTGAACGGGAAAATCTTCAAAGTATGATCCCGGTTACAGCGCGTTTGAATAACCGGGATTTGGGTAGTGTAATGAAGGAATTGCAGCAGGAAATTCAATCGAAAGTGAATCTGCCACAGGGTTACCATATCAGTTACGGCGGCACCTATCAGGAACAGCAACAATCGTTCAGCGAATTGCTTATCATACTTCTTTCGGCAGCATTGCTGGTGTTTACCGTGATGATATTCATGTTTAAAGATATTAAAGTGGCACTGCTCATCATCACCATTTCAATTTTGGGAATTTCAGGAAGTATGATTGCGCTTTTCGTGACAAACACGCCTCTGAACGTGGGCAGCTACACAGGAATCATCATGATAATCGGAATCATCGGCGAGAATGCCATATTTACTTTTCTGCAATTTCACCAAACCCTCGAAACCAGCAGTCCCAATGATGCTGTGGTTTATGCCATCTCCACCCGTTTACGACCCAAATTAATGACAGCCCTCGGGGCAATAATTGCTTTGTCACCCATCGCATTGGGAATTGGCACTGGCGCACAACTCCATCAACCACTGGCCATTGCCGTAATTGGTGGTTTCGTAATTGCTTTGCCACTGTTACTGATCGTTTATCCTTCGATGCTGAGGTTATTGTTTAAAAATTACATTGCAAAATCCTGAAAAAGTTCAAATTCATAGCGATGAAAAATTTTGTTATATCACTTCTTATTTGTCTGGTCCAGTTGACTGGAATTGCTCAAGATAAAAGTAGTTCAACCTTCTCGTGGCCGCGAAAGGCGAAAGCAGCGGTCTGCCTTACTTATGACGATGGTCTGGATTGTCATTTGGACAAGGCCGCACCCATGCTCGAAAAATATGGGTTCAGAGGAACTTTTTACTGTACGGGAAATTCGACCTCACTGCAAAAAAGGTTGAGCGAATGGCGTGCTTTGAGCAAACGTGGCCATGAATTGGGAAACCATACTTTGTTTCACCCATGCGACGGAAAACGGAGTTCATGGGTTAAACCTGAGTATGATTTTCAAAACTACACCATGAATCAAATAAAAAATGAATTGTACACAGCCAATACTTTACTCAAAGCCATTGATGGCAAAACAGAAAGAACGTTTGCTTATACCTGTACCGATTGTAAAGTCGGGAATTTGAGTTTTGTTGATACAGTGAAAACGATGTTTCTGGCAGCTCGTGGTGGTGGAGCAATTCCTGAAAATATGGATCAATTGGATTTGTATTATGTCCCAAGTTGGGGCGTTGACAGTCCGACCGGCAAGGAACTTATTGCATATATCGAAAAAGCTAAACAAGCGGGAACATTGGCTGTTTTCATGTTTCATAGTGTTGGAGGCGGATACCTCAATGTTTCGGAAGAAGCGCATGAGGAATTGCTTAAATATTTAAAGAAACATAAGGATGAATTTTATACCGACACTTTTATGAATGTGATGAAGTATGTCAAACATCAACGTGCAGGATCAGAAGCTTCAACGCATTGATTTAAAGGATGATTTTAAGTCATTGAACCCATTGCCACGCAAAAAAGAAGCACGCACCATTGCACTTGATAAAACCACTTATCATTTATATTTGCCAAATGCCAAATTCGAACCCGCACTTGAAGGAACCCGTCGTCCACCAATGAAACAAGGAACCTTTATGGTACTCAATAGTGAAATAGTTTTTAATCTTTGTACTTCGAAGTAAATCAAAAAGCATGAAAAAAATTCTGTTGCTAATTCTGATTTTGCAGTCGTTAACCATGTACTCGCAAAATGCAGACATACGTCTCTTACGATATATTAATAAGAACCGGAATACTAGCCTCGATGGTGCATTTACAACAATTACCAACAGCGCTTCTCCGGTTAGCATTGCTGCTCCAATTTTGGTTTTTGGTACCGGACTGATCGAAAAAGACAAGACCATTCAGCAAAAAGGACTGGTGATGGGTGCTTCTTTTTTGACGGCAGCAATCATTTCAACAAGCCTAAAGCACGCGATTAACCGAACAAGGCCTTTTGTAACTCACGATGATATTCAACAAGTTGCAGCTGGAGGAAGCCCTTCCTTTCCATCAGGCCACACTTCCGATGCCTTTGCAACCGCCACATCGCTTAGCCTTGTCTTTCCAAAATGGTATGTCATCGCGCCATCATATACTTATGCCTCATTGGTAGGATATTCCCGGATGCACCTTGGGGTACATTATCCAAGCGATGTATTGGCCGGAGCAATCATTGGTGCCGGTTCTGCTTATCTTTGCTACAAAGCGCAAAAATGGATCAACCATAAGAAGCGGAATAAATTATCCGGAGAGAAAAATTAGCATTGGTTTTATAACATTGGAGGCCACGTTTTCATATTATTCCATATATTGCTATATTTATACTTTTAAAAGGTATAAATAAAATCCTATGAAGCTTTCCATATCAGTCTTCTATTGCAACACATCTGCAATTTTTTGATTTCTTTATTTAAATTTAGAATACAAAACTGGTTAGTCTTTGGGGAAACTATACGAAGGAGGAGATGAAATGAGCTTTATTCAGCCAAACGAATTGACCAAGAGTGAAATCGTTATAATTGACGATGCTGTTGACAACCTAAAACTTTTATCGGAAATGCTGATAAAAGAGGGCTATTCGGTTGTTCAGGCTATCAGTGGAGAGATCGCACTTCGAATCATAAAAGCAAAACGGCCTTCACTCATCCTTCTGGATGTAATGATGCCTGACATGGATGGTTTTGAAGTATGCCGTCAGTTGAAATCAGACGAAAACACCCACGATATTCCGGTAATTTTCATCAGTGCGTTGGACGATGAAGAATCAAAATTGACCGGGTTTCAAACCGGAGGGGTTGATTATATTACCAAACCTTTCAGAAAAGAAGAAGTATTGGCCAGGGTAAAAACCCAACTCAGTTTATTTCTGATGCAGCATGATTTAAAAGTCAGGAACGAAAAACTTGAAACCGAAATTACAAGAAGAAAACAAGCTGAACTGGCCATCGAAAAACGGATAATTGCATTAACACAACCATTAGAGGATTCGATGGTTATTGACTTCGATGAATTGTTTAATGTTAACGAAATACAGAAACTTCAGGATCAGTTTGCAAGTGCTTTTGGTGTGGCCTCGGTGATTACCCAAATTGATGGTACACCCATCACAAAGCCAAGCAATTTCAGCCGTTTGTGCAAAGACATAATTCGGTGTACCGAAAAAGGATTAAAAAACTGCATGCATTCTGATGCTGTAATTGGCCAGCACAATGAGGATGGACCAATTATTATGCCTTGTCTCAGCGGAGGTTTGTGGGATGCGGGCGCCAGCATAACAATTGGTGGCAAACATATTGCGAACTGGCTGATTGGCCAGGTCAGGAACGAAGTGCAGGAAGAAAGTAAGCTGAAGGAATACGCTAATGAAATTGGTGCCAACGAAGATGATTTCATGAGGGCTTTTTCTGAAGTAAAGTCCATGTCTCAGGAACAATTTCACAAAATTTCGGAAGTGTTGTTCACCATGGCTGGTCAGTTATCTTATATGGCTTATCAGAATGTGCAACAGTCACGGTTTATTAACGGAAAAAAGCTGGCCGAAGAATCTTTAATCGAAAGCGAAGCTCGTTACAATGCTTTCATAAATGCTGATATTGACATGGTTTTCGTTAAAGACGACCATTTCAGGTATTTAATGGTAAACGATTCAATGGCAAGGTTTTTTGGTAAATCGAAAGAAGAACTGAATAATAAGACAGATCAGGAACTGGCTGATGAAACAACTATATATCCCTGCCAGTCGTCTGATATTAAAGCTTTAGAGTCAGAAACTGCGTTTACAATTGAAGAACAATTAGGCGACAGAATATACGAAACCACGAAATTTCCACTTCAGCTAAAAGGCAATAAAAAAGGGATTGGAGGGATTATCCGCGATATTACCGAGCGCAAAAAGATGGAAGATAATTTACGCAAGTTTAAAATGGGTATTGATAATTCGGCTGATGCCATCTTCATAACCGATACAACTGGAACAATCGAATATGTCAATCGCTCTTTTGAAGAAATATATGGATTCCAACCATCCGAAGCAATCGGACAAACACCGCGTATCCTAAAATCAGGCATTTATTCTCAATCGTATTACAAACATTTTTGGGATTCGTTATTGGCAAAAAAACCAATTGCCCATGAAATTCAGAACAAAGCAAAAAATGGACGGATAATCTCCGTTGAAACAAGCAATAACCCGATACTCGACGAAAAAAACGAAATCACCGGATTCATTTCAATTAACCGTGACATTACTGAACGTAAAAAAGCACATGAAGCGCTCATTGATGCAGAGGAAAAAATGGAGGCATTTTTTGATCAGTCGCTTGATGGATTTTTCTTCATGATGTTGGACGAACCCATTGAATGGAATGGACTTGCTGATAAAGACAAGCTTTTGGAATATGCATTTTCGAACCAACGTATTACCAGGATAAATGATGCTATGCTTGATCAGTATGGTGCCAGACGAGTTCAGTATATTGGGATGACTCCCAATGATATGTTCAGGCACGACATTGAGTATGGTAAAAACCAGTGGCGTAAACTTTTCGACAATGGTAAATTGCACAATGAAACCGATGAACGAAAAATGAACGGTGAACAAATCATTGTAGAATGCGATTATACATGTATGTACGATTCAACGGGCAGGATTATCGGGCATTTTGGCATCCAGCGCGAAATCACCCAGAACATAATAGCCTTAGAAACCATTAAGAATGAACGCAAAATACTTCGCACACTAATCGATAATTTACCCGATGCTATTTATGTAAAAGACAAGGAATGCCGCAAAATTGTCGCAAACCATTTTGATGTTGAAAATATTGGTTTTTCTGATGAAGCTGAAGTTTTGGGAAAAACTGATTTGGAACTCTTTGATGAAGAAATCGGTCGTCGCGGTTATGAAGACGATTTGAAAGTAATTCAAAACGGTGAGACTGTGATCAACCGTGACGAAGTATTTTTCGACAAAAAAGGTTCTCAACGCTGGTTACAAACATCAAAGATTCCACTCTTTGACCAACGTGGAAAAATTACCGGTCTCGTGGGAATTGGCCGCGATATTACAGCGCAAAAATTAGCCTACGAAACCATTCAAAAGCTTTCTAAAAGTATAGAACAAAGCCCTTCAACCATCATTATAACCGATATTAACGGGAATATTGAATACGTTAATCCAAAGTTTACCGAGATTACTGGTTATTCTCCTGAAGAAGCCATTGGTAAAAACCCACGTATCCTGAAATCAGGAGAGATGAGTGAAGAAGTATATAAAAATATGTGGGAGACCATTTCTTCAGGAGAAGTTTGGCGTGGAGAATTCCGTAACCGTAAAAAGAACGGTGAATTATATTGGGAATGGGCTACAATGACCTCCATAAAAAACGAAAACGGGGTAATTACCAACTATATTGCCATTAAGGAAGACATAAGCGCGCGTAAACAAATGGAAGCAGATTTGATTATTGCAAAAGACAAAGCCGAAGAAAACGACCGTCTGAAATCGGCCTTCCTTGCTAATATGAGCCACGAAATCCGCACTCCACTAAACAGTATAATAGGCTTTTCCGAAATATTGTCCGATCCTGATTTTGAAACAGACGAACGTTACGAGTTTGCCAGGATAATCACAAATTCAGGCAATAATCTTCTTGCCATCATAAGTGACATCATGGATATTTCAAAGATTGAAGCTGGTCAGGTTGAGGTTAGAAAAAGTGTCTTCTCAACAAAAAACCTGATTCAGGATGTCTATAATGAATTCAAAATCAAGGCGCTTGATAAAGGAATTGAATTGATAATCGACCAGGATATTGCAGATATTGATTTTTTTATTGAAAGTGACCCTACAAAATTGAAACAAGTACTGATCAATTTTGTAGGCAACGCACTCAAATTCACCGATAATGGAACCATTCGAATTGGGATGAAAATTGAAGATAAATCAGTCCAATTTCATGTAAAAGACACAGGAATTGGTATCCCGGAAGAATACCATAAACATATATTTGAGAGGTTCAGGCAAGTAGAAGAATCTACTACCCGAAGATACGGTGGCAATGGACTGGGTCTGGCGATTTCGAAAAATTTGATCGAGATGTTAGGCGGTACCATCGGCATGGAATCAGGTGAAGGAGAAGGATCGACTTTCTATTTTAGGTTACCTGATGTTTTGAGGTAAGAGTATCAGTTAGTAAATTGTAGTAATTCGCACTCTTAAAGTGATTTAATTACACAATTCAATCTGTATTCCTTATGGATTTTCAAATAAATCAACAATTAACTTTCAAATTAATTTTGGAGTTTCAAATTAATTTCTACATTTGTCGGCATAAATAGATAACAGTAATGAAAAATATCAGCATTATATCTCTAGTCATTGTCAGCGTGGTGGTCCTCCTTCGTGCTGAATGAGAATGGTATAATGTAAGCTAAAAAACATAGAAGCCTTTCTCATTCAATTGAGAAAGGCTTTTTTTTAAAGAAAAATAATTTCAGACAAAAAGGTATGCAAAAGCAATTAAGATCAGCTACTACGACCGAAGGACGGCGTATGGCAGGCGCCCGGAGCCTCTGGCGCGCCAATGGAATGAAAGAAGAACATTTTGGACGACCAGTAATCGCCATCGTCAATTCATTTACACAGTTTGTTCCCGGGCACGTTCATCTACACGATATTGGTCAGTATATCAAAGGCATAATAGAAAAGCATGGTTGTTTTGCCGCAGAGTTTAACACCATTGCCATTGATGACGGAATTGCAATGGGTCACGACGGAATGTTGTATTCGCTCCCATCGCGCGATGTGATTGCTGACAGCGTTGAGTACATGTGTAATGCCCATCAGGTTGATGCGATGGTTTGCATCTCGAACTGCGATAAGATTACCCCTGGAATGATGATGGCCGCTATGCGCCTCAATATCCCCGCAATTTTTGTGTCGGGAGGACCAATGGAAGCAGGTATTATCGACGGTAAAATGTATGATTTAGTGGATGCTATGGTCATGGCTGCCGACAATTCAGTTTCCGATGAACTAATTTCCAAGATTGAACGGGATGCTTGTCCAACTTGTGGTTCATGCTCCGGAATGTTTACTGCCAACTCAATGAACTGTCTGGCTGAAGCATTAGGTCTTGCACTTCCGGGAAATGGAACTATTGTAGCAACTCATGCCAACAGGAAGCATTTATTCGAAGAAGCTGCCGCACGTATTGTTGAAATGACCTACGATTATTATAAAGATGGCAATGAAAATGTATTGCCACGAAGTATTGCCACCAAACAAGCATTCCAAAATGCAATGAAATTAGACATTGCAATGGGCGGATCGACCAACACAGTATTACATATCCTGGCAATTGCCTCTGAAGGCGAGGTTGATTTTACCATGAAAGACATCGATGAGTTATCGCGCGTAACTCCCAATTTGTGCAAAGTGGCACCAAACGGAAGCTACCACATTCAGGACGTAAACCGTGCTGGCGGCATTTTGGGCATTCTTGCAGAACTGGCTCGTATTGACATGCTTGACACTTCCGCTTCAAGAGTTGATGGAAAAACACTCAGCCAAGCCATTTCTGAATTTGATGTGAAAGCATCAACAGTAACAGAAGAAGCACTCCGGAAATATAAATCAGCGCCAGGTGGAGGTCGAAATCTTGTAATGGGATCTCAGGAAAGTTACTACAAAGAATTGGATACTGACCGTGCTGATGGTTGTATCCGCGACTATGAACATGCTTACAATAAAGACGGTGGACTTGCTGTTCTTTATGGCAATATTGCACTGGATGGCTGTATCGTAAAAACAGCTGGGGTCGATCCTTCAGTATATAATTTTAAGGGAACTGCCAAGGTATTCCAATCGCAGGATGATGCCTGCAACGGAATTCTTGGCGATAAAGTCCAGGCAGGCGATGTGGTTGTGATAAGTTACGAAGGACCAAAAGGTGGTCCGGGGATGCAGGAAATGTTATATCCTACTTCGTATATCAAATCGATGAAACTCGGAAAAGCCTGTGCTTTGATTACTGACGGACGTTTTTCAGGAGGAACCTCTGGATTATCAATCGGGCACATTTCTCCTGAAGCCGCAGCTGGCGGTGCAATTGGACTGATTCGCGACAATGATGTAATTGAAATCAGCATTCCCGATCGAAAAATAAACCTGTTGGTGAGCGATGAAGAATTGGCTCAACGCAGGGAAGAAGAACTAAAAAGAGGCAAAGATGCTTTTACACCTACCGGTCGTAACCGCAAGATAAGCAAAGCTCTGAAAGCCTATGCCAGTCTGGTTTCATCGGCTGACAAAGGCGCAGTTAGGATTATAGATTAAGAATTATTTACTATTTATTCATTTACAATTTACCATTTGTGCAGATCGTTCGGTTCTTTTAATAGTAAATAGTAAATTGACAAATCGTCAATTGTACATTTAATAGCAAAAGGTACACAAAACGAAAATGTTATTGAAAAAGAAAATTCATAAAAAAAAGAATATATGGCAACAAAAAGAGTAAGCGGCTCAGAAGCTGTAATCTTATCTCTTCTGGAAGAAGGGGTTGATACCATTTTCGGATATCCCGGAGGCGCTATTATGCCCATTTATGACGCGTTGTACGACTTTGACCAACAGGTAACTCATTATCTTACACGGCATGAGCAAGGTGCAATCCATGCTGCCGAAGGCTATGCTGGGGTTACCGGCAGAGTCGGGGTTTGTTTTGCCACTTCAGGTCCTGGGGCAACAAATCTGATCACAGGTTTGGCCGATGCACAAATCGATTCGATTCCTTTGGTATGTATTACTGGTCAGGTTTCATCGCCCTTGCTGGGAACCGATGCCTTTCAGGAATCAGATGTGATAAGTATTACTTTGCCAGTGACAAAATGGAACTTCCAGGTTACCAGTGCTGAAGAAATCCCGGAAGCGATTGCAAAAGCATTCCATATTGCCTCAACAGGTCGTCCAGGGCCTGTATTGTTGGACATTTCAAAAGATGCCCAATTTGGGCTTTTCGATTTCGAATATAAAAAATGCACTAAAATAAGAAGCTATTTGCCTGAATATCCTGTTGATCCATTTCAGGTAAAAGCTGCGGCAGATCTTATCAACGAAGCGAAAAAGCCAATAATATTGTTCGGTCATGGGGTCATACTGTCTCATGCTGAAGAAGAGTTGAAAGAATTGATTGAAAAAACCGGCATTCCGGCTGCCTGGACATTGCTCGGGCTTTCAGCACTCCCTTCAGACCACCCGCTCAATGTCGGAATGCTCGGAATGCATGGAAACTATGGCCCAAACATCAAGACCAATGAAGCTGATGTGGTAATTGCTATTGGGATGCGTTTTGATGACCGGGTAACCAGTAAAGTTGCTGCTTATGCTCGTCAAGCCAAGATTATTCATCTCGAAATTGATCCTGCTGAAATAAATAAAATCATTAAGGCTGATGTGCCTGTATTGGGAAGCGCCAAAAAATCGTTGAGGATGCTGATCGATAATGTCAACCCTAATTCGCACCAGGCTTGGGTTCAGGAATTCCGCGATTGCGATAAGATAGAGGACGAAAAGGTAATTTCAAAAGATATTTATCCTGTTAAGTCAGGCCTGACAATGGGCGAAGTAATCCGCATTGCTGCTGAAAAAACCAACAACGACGCGATTTTGGTTACCGACGTTGGTCAACAGCAGATGATTGCATCCCGCTACTTTAAATTCAGACAGACCCGTAGCAATATAACTTCCGGAGGTTTGGGAACCATGGGTTTTGCACTTCCTGCATCAATGGGAGCTAAAATCGGACAGCCTGACCGCGTGGTATTTGCTGTTGCCGGCGATGGCGGTTTCCAAATGACCATTCAGGAGTTGGGAACCATCTCGCAATACAACCTCGATATTAAAATCATTGTACTGAATAATAATTTTCTGGGGATGGTGCGCCAATGGCAGCAATTGTTCTTCGAGAAACGTTATTCATTTACGAAGATGAAAAATCCCGATTTTGTGGGTATTGCCAAAGCTTACGGATTGGCTTCTCAAAAAGTGACATCAAGAGATCAACTGGAAGGAGCAATTCAGGAAATGCTTGATCACAAAGGACCTTACGTACTGGAAGTAGTTGTTGAACAGGAAGACAATGTTTTCCCGATGATACCAACCGGAGCTTCTATTTCTGATATTTTGTTAGAACCTTAAATTTACTAAAATGAAACAAGAATATATTATCACCGTTTTTTCTGAAGACCATATTGGTTTGCTTAGCAGAATAACAATCATTTTTACGCGGCGCAAAATCAACATCGACAGCTTAACTGTTTCTGCATCAGCCATTCCTGGCGTATTCAAGTTTACCATCGTGATCAGGGAAACTCCCGACCGTGTTCAGAAGGTAGTCGGCCAGCTCGAAAAGGTAGTCGATGTTATGAAAGCCTATTACAATACCAACGACGAGATGATTTGTCAGGAAATTGCCTTGTATAAAGTGTCAATCGAAGCGTTATTTGAGTCGGACAAAATCGAGAAAATTGTTCGTAATTCCGGTGCCCGCGTACTTGAAATTACCCGTGAATACGTGGTGATTGAAAAAACCGGACATACACATGAAACGCAACAACTTTTTGATGAACTAAACGTGTTTGGCGTAACTCAATTTAACCGTTCGGGAAGAGTCGCAATTACACGAAGCAACATTGAAAGGCTTTCAGAATTTCTGAGAGAACGCGATGCTTTGCTCGAACAAGTCGATTAAACGTATTGACTATTAGACAATTTACTATTTACTATTTTGCTTCATTGAACATGCAGTTTAAATGGTAAATAGTAAATGAATAAATGGTAAATGATTATAAAATGAAGCAACCAGCCGAACAGCTTCCGGTTTACAGCCTGCACAATTTCAGTCCGCCAGACAGGAAAAGCCAGCAGTTTCAGGTTGAAGTGTTCGATGCTAAACGACATTTCAGCGTAAAATATCCGCACCGGCATGACTTTTTTGAAGTATTATATCTGGTTAAAGGATCTGGTTATCATGTAATTGACGGCAATAAATATGAAATAAAACCTCCCTGTGTGTTTTTTATGTCTCCGGGGCAGGCGCACAAACTGGAATTCTCACAAGATATCGAAGGCTTCATTTTTATTTTTACTGCCGACTTTTACCTGCTCAACCGAAGTGACCAGAATAGCCTTATTGAATTTCCTTTTTTCTACACAGTTCAGCAGGACAATCCGCCACTACAACTTGATAATAAGGAAGATGTAATTTTTCTGGAGCGGTTGTTTCTCCAGGGAATTTCAGAATCAAAAAAGGTGGATTCCAATTCTTTTGAAATGTTAAGGTCGATTCTTGATTTGATTTTAACAACTTGTTCTTCACGATATAAAACCAACGGAAACAGCATCAGTAAAGGGAAAGGACACATTTTAGTGAAGCGGTTCTACCAATTGGTCGAAGAAAATTACCTAAAAAATCTGTCTCTGAGCGATTATGCCGGTATGCTGGCCGTTACTCCCAATCATTTGACTCAAACAGTGAAACAATTTACTGGTAAAACTTCAACTCAAGTCATTAAACTGAAACAAATATTGGAGATAAAACGACTTTTGGTGCATACCAATCTCAATGTAACCGAAATTGCCACCCAGCTTAATTTCGACGATCAATCGTATTTTTCAAAGTTCTTCAAACGCGAAACGCAATTGACCCCACTTGAATACCGGGCCAGGCCTTCTGGATTATAATTCAGCCATCCCCGTTTTCAGGTAAAATTTGGTCTTCCGACAAATTGAGGATGGCTTTTCAGATTCAGGTTTGATCCTAAACAAACTTGAGGATAGGGTTCCGGATTCGGAATGATCTCCCAAAGATTTATGGAAAGGTTTTCTGTTTTAGGTTTGATCCCCCGCAAACGTGTGGAACCAACGACTCCCCGACGAGCATTCACAAATTCCTGATGATCCTTAAAATTTCCCGGAAACACATTGAACATCCCCCAATGCAGGCTAAAAATTGCCCGACGTACAATGAATTTTATTGATTCAGGTGAACGGAAAGTATTTCAATAAAACTCAACAACCAGATTCAATGTACTTTCACCTATTTGCATACCAAGTTATGATGCTTTGATAATTAAACCAAATATTTTTATAGAAATTTTACGAAATGCACGAATTTCTACGCGAACGGTTCATTTTGACAACTGAATGGTCATTTTGCATGTTTTTTGTTTTGAGAAAACAGGCATTAATTGATCAATAAAACAGGTTTTTTGGGGAGTATTTGGTAGTACAAACGCGTAAAAACGTCAGATGAATGCAGACAACAATGAATAATTTTCCGATAATCATCTACAATAAATAATAGGGATGAAATAATGTTGCATCTAATATTGCACTAATATCCTGACTCATTCCAATCATCAACCAGCTGGCTGAATCTGCCGCCTCCCTTCGCGAGGTTACTCTTTATACATATCATTTAAAAGTAGAAATAATGATTAATAATCACGAAAACGTCCTGAAGGGACAGCATAATCTAGCCCAGGGGTCCGCCGGCTGGCGGATCGCCCTGAGTTGTAGCGCGAGTGAAATAATCGTCCGCGAGATAGCGTTGATTAAAGAACAATTCTTATTTCGGACGAAAAAGATGAACATCATTTTCCAGACAATTAGATAGCTCAATTCCGTCCGAAATAAGTTTATTGTCTTAATTATCATTTCCACGCGGACGGTTTTCCTTACACTCCCCCTACCCAGGGCGGCGTTTCGGTTCGTTCCTTCCGAAACTTTGCCCTGGGCTAAATTATATTGGCCTTTCAGGCCAGGAAAATATACTGATCCTGACTTGAGTATAAAGAGTAGCTTCGAATAGTGAGAAGTAGGAAGATTGATTTATCGGGTTTAGGAGTGAGTGAATATAAAATGCGACATTTAATTATTTCTATTACTTCCTTAGTGTTTTTGTGCCTTTGTGGCATTTACATTTACACTTCCCCTATCCCATTCAATATCAAATCAATCAAAACTTTCCGATGGCTGGTAATTTGTTTCAGGTTGATTTTATAACCAATCATCAGTTTCAGATTGTACAATACTTCATGGTAAAAAACTGACAGGTTAAAGGCCATTTTCCCGGCAAAAGGCATCAGGATAAACGCCACCAGTGAAATAATTCCCGAACCGGTAAAAACGAATACCAACGCGGCTTCAATGAGGTACGAAACAGGAAAAAGGATCAATCCGGCCACAAAATTAAAGGTGGAGAGAAAGGCGGTATCTTTTACTTTGCCGCGAAGAATCTTCCGTGGAATGAAAAAAGGAAGCACATTGAACAGAAGTCCAAAGGCAAATAGTGGAAAAGTAAATACAATCGCCAGCAAACGGGCAACAAATCCTGTCCAGTGTGCTTTTCCCGCTTTTCTGATCTGTTCATCTGTTAAATGCAATGCGTTGATGGTATTGAAATAGGTAGTACTCTCTTCAATTATCTTCTCGAACTGCTGTGGTTTTTCAATTTCAAGTCGTTCAATTCGCGCGATCAATTCCTGTTCGGCATACAAGCGTCGCAGGATGCGGTTTTTACTGAAGAAACGAGTCTTTGAATATGCTTTGCCTGCCAACTGCCGGAGGTTTTCATATTCAGCGTACTGCTTTTCGCTGTTGATCTGAAGGATTAAAGGAGTAAGCTTCCTATGTATTTCATCGCGCAGGCTCAGCATGGCTTTCTGAGGGTTCCCGGCGTATTCTGCCTTGTAACGATCAACTTCAATCGGTTTTCCATACTGTACCACCAGCGTGCGGTTAAACAACCAGTAATGACTGTAGTATATTCCAACCGGCACAATCTGAAGTTCCAGCTCAAAATTGTTCTTTTCTTCGGCCTCAAGCGCAATGCGCGGAATGGCTTTTCGGTGTGGCAACATTTGTCGTTTGCCCGAATGGGCAGCTTCAGGAAACAAGGCAACCGATTGTTTACTCTCCAGAACCTGTACCACCTGGCTAAATATTTCCTCGTTGTTCGAAAGGTTATTTTTTCCATCGCGGATACGATAAACAGGCAACAACTTTGTGAATTTCAGGATAGGCAGCGCCGCTTTCGATTTGAAAATATCGGCACGTGCAAGCCACACACTTTGTAGCGGATTGGTGCAAGCTACTGCCAATGGGTCCATCAGCGCATTTTGATGATTGGGAGCAAATATAACCGGTTTGTTCTTCGGAATCAGTTCATGGCCGGTAACAATAATCCGCTTGTGCGTCAGCCAGAAGCCAAAACGCACATAAGACCTTAAAAGCTCATATCCTGCCGACCATTTTATCATGAAATACCAAAGTATGGGGTGAATATAAAATATTGTTGAATCAAATTGTTAAAGAAACGGCTTAAAATTGTTTTTCATTGGTGCCTGGTAAAAAATCTTCAATTCTGTACAACCCAATAAAGGCAATTCTTACAATTATAATGTCGCCCCGATGGGGCTTAGTTTTGATGTGTTCTAATTTTCTACCATATTATCGCTACTATGCAGCTTTCACAATAGCGACAGAGTCGCGATATTATGGTAATGAATGAATTATAGAAGCCAATAAAGCTACGTAGTAGCGACATTATTCTTGTTGTTTTTAACCGGATACCAATAATCGGTTTTATAATGTTTTATGTGGGCAGAATTTACTTGTGATTTATTACTCTGTAAGAGTTTTCTATGCATAACCCCCAGATCTATCTGGGGGATTACAGAATAGATAACCAATAAAACCTTGTAAAGGTTTCCTGCCATATAATGAGTAAGTATTTATTGGTCAACTCTTACAGAGTTGAGTTGTTTATCATTCATTTGACCCCCAGTTGAAACTGGGGGTTATGCAAAGTTTACCCTTACAGAGTAACTAATATTGTTTGGCGATCGGCTTTTTGCCTAAAACAAATTGTAATAGACAAAAATCACAAACTTCCTTTCAATCTTTGTCCATTGGAGTATTCTGTGGCAGAATATTTTTCAGATGAATTTATTCTGAAATCAATTAAGTTGAGTGAATGAATAAATGTCGTTTTTCTAATTGTTCCAATATTTAACTCACCCCGTCGCATCTGCGATGCTTTGCCCCTCTCTTCATGAAGAGAGGGGGGAAGGCCGCTTGCGGACTTCGGGGTGAGTAATTGATAAAATACGACATCTAGTTATTTCTATCTATTAAATTCCAGCAACAACAGGTTTTCGCGACCAATACCACGCAATTGTCAAACCACTGATGATATGCCAGATTCCCCACCATGCAGCAATGATGGCCATTCCACCCAATTCCATTTCAGGAGGAAATATTTTGGGGTTAAACATGAGTGCGAGGGCCAATCCTGAATTGTGTATCCCGGTTTCTATGGCAATTGTTCGCTGGTCCTGAACCGGACGCTTCAAAATCTTACTGAAATAGTATCCGGTTGCCATTGCCAGACCGTTTTGCAACAATACGAAAAAGAAAACCAGGTGCACAAAACTGATAAATTGGGAAAAATTGGCCGAAAGCATCGTGATGACCATTATTACAAAGAACAACAGCGAACCTCTGTTGATAGGCTTGATAATTCTTTTGGTCAGCAGCGGAAATTTCCTTGAGATAAAAAGACCAAGGAAAACAGGGATTCCCAATAAAATAAATACCGTTTGAAACATCTGGTATTTATCGATCTCCAACGGCCTGAGCAATCCTGAAACTCCGTGTGCGTTGTAGAAATGGATGTATAAATTTCCCCAGAATGCAAAATTAAAAGGCGTAAAGAAGATCGCAGCCAAAGTTGATATCGCGGTCAGGCTAACAGCCAGTGCAACATTTCCTTTTGCCATGGAAGTAATAAAATTTGACACATTTCCTCCCGGACAAGCTGCCACCAGAATCATTCCCAAAGCAACTGTTGGTGTAGGATTCAATAAAATAACCAAAAGAAAGGTAAACGCCGGCAGCAAGAAAGTCTGGCTGATAAAACCCGTTATAAATGACTTGGGGCTTTTTACAATGTTTTTAAAATGATCAACCTTAATACCCAACGCGACACCAAACATTACAAACGCAAGGGCAATATTCAGGAAAATTAAACCGGCAGCCGAAAAATTAAGGTGCACATGATCCAGTACTTCAAGCGAATCGTTCATAAAAATCTCTCAATTAGTGAAGTTAGATACTCTAAAAGTAAAAAACTTAGAATGAAAGCAATGCCATCCTTCTAAGTTTTTCACGAAAAGGTATTATTGAATGGTTTATAAACCCATCAACTTCATTATTTTCTTCGGAATGTCGGTATTTTCAATGATTCCGGTAAAATTTTCGGCTCCGGGGCCATAAGCGAATACCGGAACCATAACTCCTGTGTGGTCGGTGGTAGAATATCCCCCTTTAACCATTCCTGATTGCATATTTCCACCAAGCAAAGCCATTCCGCCTGTTTCATGATCGGCAGTAACAACAATGAGAGTTTCGCCATCCTTTGCAGCAAATTCAAGCGCCTTCCCTATGGCCTGATCGAAGTCGAGCATTTCGTTCACAATATAAATAGTATTGTCAGCATGGCCACCCCAATCGATTTGCGAACCTTCAATCATGATGAAAAATCCCTTCTTATTCTGATCAAGAATGTTCAATGCGGTTTGTGTTGAAAGGGGAAGGCTCATTTTACGCTTCGGCATCGGATCGTTGTGTTCATCGGCGGTAAGCCCGGCCAGTTTACCTGATTTAACTTTTGCAATTTCGTCCATATCACGCAGTACCTGGTATCCTTTTTCCTGAAGTTCTTTGGTTAAATCGCGTTTATCGGCCCGTTGGGCGAAATGTTTGTATCCACCGCCAATAAAAACGTCAATGTCCGTTTTCATAAAATCGGCAGCAATATCTTCATAGCTTCCGCGACTTCCCTGATGGGCAATGAACGATGCAGGTGTAGCGTGTGTAATTGCCGAAGTTGAAACAAGCCCGGTTGCCTTTCCTTTTTCTTCGGCCATTTCGAGAATGGTTTTGATGGCAATGGTATCGGTATTTACCCCAATTGCACCATTGTATGTTTTTTGTCCGGTTGAAAGTGCCGTTCCACCTGCAGCCGAATCAGTAATATAATTGTCGGAAGATTGTGTTTTCGAAAATCCTACCTGTTTAAAGTTGTCGAGAAAAAGATGTCCGCCATTGGCAGTTAATCCGGCAAAAACCTCTGCAACACCCATCCCGTCGCCGATCATCATGATCACATTCTTTGGCTTCCTGGTTTTAAACTTCTGCGTAAAGGTTTTTACTTCGTATTTCGCTCCACCTGCATAAGTCTTTGTGGAATCAACTTTCGCAACAGTTTTGTAATTCTCCTGACAGAAAAGCTGAACGGAAATGAAGAGGAGGACCGTAATTGTAAAGATTCTTTGGTTCATTTCGGTTTAGTTTGAATTAGATCAGCCCATTAAGTAGTTGGACTGACTTCTTCATCGCTGTCTTTATTGACAATTGGTACAACCTCTTTGACAATTGGAGCAACCACTTTGTCTTTAAAAAGCTTTACCTGTACAGCGGTAGGCCCTTTCTGACCCATTTCAACTTCAAAACTCACAAGATTACCTTCTTTAATAGCTTCGAGCAAATTGTTGACGTGTACAAAAACACTTTCCTGAGTTTCAGAATCCCTTATAAAGCCATAACCTTTTGAATCATTAAAAAAGGTTACCGTCCCTTTCCTGATAGGATCGAGCTCAATATTTTCCTGTTTAGAAATACTAATTGAAATATCTTCTAAATTAATTACCTTCTTTTTATTTGGATCAGGAGGAGTAGAACTGATCCTTCCATTTTCGTCAACGTATGCAATCATATCTTCAAAGCTGCCTGCTTTCTCATTATCTTTCCTGTCTAAGCGCTTCTTCTCTTTGTCTTTTCTCTTCTTGTCTTTTTTGTTCTTAACCTCTTTTTTGTTGAACGTTTCCTGCGACCTACCCATAAATTATTTTGTTACTTTATTAATATTTTAAACCACCAATGAACCACAATCGTTTATCTTCTCCAAAGGTAAGATTTTACATGGATTTTACTTGTATATCACTGCCAAATTTCGGGCATAAAAAAACTCCATCCCAGTAAAGGAATGGAGTTTCAATCCGTCAGTTGACGGAGGCGACGACTTACTCTCTGATCCGCCAACTGGCGGATCAGAGCTAGCGGTCTTAACAAAAAAACTCCATCCCAATAAAGGAATGGAGTTTCAAAAGAATGGCGACGACCTACTCTCCCACAACAATGTGCAGTACCATCGGCGCTGGCGGTCTTAACTTCTCTGTTCGGAATGGGAAGAGGTGGAACCCCGCCGCAATAGT
>Ga0209125_1000373_pt1 | contig 61449 bp, 56 predicted proteins | sample BarGraIncub1131A_FD_184503 | JGI IMG/M metagenome (GOLD analysis project Ga0209125, IMG submission 184503) | Arctic peat soil microbial communities from Barrow, Alaska - Barrow Graham LP Incubations 11-31A (SPAdes) (version 2) | ecosystem: Environmental > Terrestrial > Soil > Wetlands > Peat... | reverse complement strand
TGAAGACCGAGCGACCCGATCAGTGGCTGCAGGTCCTCGGCTGTGGGTTCGAGAAAATGCAGCCAAAAGAAGCCGCCCTCTTTCGCCCGCGACATTACCTCTGCGACACTGTCGAATTGTTCCAGCTTTCCTGATTTTGGGATGTGATAAAAACGTGATTCACTCATAATAAATTTCCCTCCCGGCAGTCCGAACACCACAACAGTTCATGATTACTCAAGCATCAGGCGACCGAGCCATGTTCCTGAATGCTGTTTTGCATATACTTAAATTATACGTTATTTTTTATTGTGAGTGGAACTGTCTTTCCGAAGGGATTTCATGCCGGCCCGTAAGGATAACATATTAAAATATCGAGTGACAGCGAAATTCTGACCCATGCCGGCACTGTAAGCCACCCGGAGATGTTCTTATTAAAGTTTTCTTTAATAGAGCAGGTTTGCGCGATCCTTATTAAAATTTTGGGGCGTTTTCTTTAATAAGAAAGCAATTCTCATTGCCTTATTAAAATATTTGCCATATAATTTTAATAAGAAAAGAAATTCTCTGCTTTTTGTACTCGTGTACATTGATTTCCAAAAAGGGACAGGAGAATGTACTATGGATTCGTTACGCGCAGGAAGATATATTCGCCAACAATCAAACTACTCTGCATTTATTCCTAATCCACTGCCTCCTGACCCTCAGGTAGTAATTGATTCGGAAATGTTGGGGCTTCTTTCTTTAGCTGACCGTAAATTGGGAAGACTTGATGGAATTACGCAGATACTTCCGGGTCCGGAGCTCTTTGTAGGAATGTACGTGCAAAAAGAAGCTGTGTTGAGTACGCAGATTGAAGGTACGCAGGCATCGTTTGTCGATGTAATTCAAAGTGATTTGGATCCGTCACATAAGCGGCTTGATGTTGAAGAAGTAGTTAATTATGTAAAAGCAATGAACTACGGAATGGAAAGAATCAAAGCGCTGCCTTTGAGCCTTCGTTTATTGAGGGAAATACATGCATATCTCCTGACTGGTGTTCGAGGGAGCAACCGGAATCCCGGTGAATTCAGGACTTCTCAGAATTGGATTGGTCCCTCCGGCTGCACATTAACAACGGCTTCTTTTGTTCCTCCGCCTGCAGCAGAAATGATGACGGCCCTGGGCGATCTGGAAAAATATATGCACGATGAAAGTGAACTTCCGGCGCTCATTCGAATTGCGCTGATTCATGCGCAGTTTGAGACAATACACCCGTTTTTGGATGGTAACGGGAGAATGGGGCGGCTGTTGATTGCGTTCTGGCTTTATGATCAGCAAATTTTGGCGTATCCTCTTTTGTATATCAGCTACTACTTCAAATTGCACAGGACAGCCTATTATGACGCATTAACTGCCGTTCGCACAGAAGGCGATTGGGAAAGATGGATTAAGTTTTTTCTTAAGGGCGTTGCGCAGGTAGCTGATGAAGCCACAACGTCAGCAAAGTCAATTATGAGTTTGAAGGATAGAGCCATTTTGCAAATACAAAAAATGAACAGCGGGAAGGCGAATGCTTTACTGCTTCTGGATTATCTGTTCCAATCTCCGGTTATTTCCATTAACAATGTCAAAACAGAACTTAACGTATCGTATCCTACTGCCAAAAATCTGGTTGACATGTTTTGTGAACGGGAAATCATAAAATGCATTGATGAGAGCGCTATTCGAAATAAAAGGTATATTTTTACGAAGTACATTGAAATTCTGAGCAGTGGGACAGAAATATAGCGGTATTATTGGGTCTTAACCTGTTCTTATTAAAGTTTTCTTTAATAAGAACAGGTTTGTGCGATCCTTATTAAAATTTTGGGGCGTTTTCTTTAATAAGGATCCCGGAAACATCAGTATTTTTGCTATATAATGATTGCAACAAACTACACCGGTGAGCTGGGAAAATCTATCTTCATGGAGGCATAATATGTTGTACGAACTTAGAATCTATTACATGCATCCGGGCCGCCTGCCGGCCATTCATAAGAGATTCAGTGTTGTCACGCTTAATCTCTTCAAAAGACATGGCATCAAGGTCTGTGACTTCTTCGAGGACGCAGACGGCGCAGATAAGATATATTATATATGCGAGTTTGCCGACCGAAAACAAAGAGACGAAGCCTTTTCTGCTTTTGGGGAGGACCCGGAGTGGAAGACTGCTTTTCAAGCGTCCCATGAAGACGGCGGTCCCATCGTCGAGAAGATGGAAAGTATCTTTATGAACAGGGTTCCCTATATTACTCCTGATTGGAGTTAAATATCAGATGCCATAAAGTCTTATAGTGGATATAGATACGTCTGCTGTCTGGCTGAAGCAAGCAAGCAGAGCAGCTGTCTTTTTAAGATATTCTCAGCATATCATCTCAAAGAACGGATCGAAAACCGTGACATTTGTCATGCCCAAAACACGCATATGTCACGGTGCTTTTCCGTATTCCAATGATACGATATCATTATATAAACGGAGAAACAACAGAGAATATGCGGAGGAACTACAAAGTGGCAGATATCGTGACCGTCAACAATCTTGTCAAAAACTACGGGGATCTGTGTGCCGTTGATCATTTGAGTTTTACAGTGAGCCGGGGCGAGATTTTCGGGCTTCTCGGGCCCAACGGCGCAGGAAAATCGACGACATTAAGTGTGATTTCCACGCTTTCCGATTCAAAAGCAATTTTCAAATCATTTGTCACTACCATCAAATTCTTTTTGGAGCCTAATAACTTGGCAAATTCCAGCGTTGTTGTACCTGTATCAATTGCCACAGTATCTTCAAGTGAATCAAATAAACCTATTGCTTTCATCACTATATTACAAAAATCAACAAATGAGATGATATAATAATAGCCGTAATTAATCGAGAACGCTCGCTATGCACGCGGATCAGAAATGTTTGCCTTCCAAGGCTCCCGGAACGATCCCGCCGCTGGAAATCTGAGAATGTTTTGCCAAATTAAATATAGAATAAGGAGTGTCTGCGATTATGGGAATTACTGGAATACATCACGTCTGCATTAACACCGGTAACATTTTGGAGAGCATAGACTTTTACTGCAGCAAGCTGGGATTTGAACTGATAGACAGGGAACACTGCAGCTTTGGCGAATATGCACTTGTTAAGCTTGGGAGCGCAGTTTTAGAGCTGATACAGCCGCCCCTGTTTGAAGCAGAAATGTCAGACAATGGACAGATTGCACATATTGGACTGGCTGTTGAGAACTTGTATGATTTATTCGATGATCTTACGGCAAAAGGTGTTGTGTTTAAGGACGGAGGCGTCTCTGAAGGGAACGAGCCTCTGGGCGGGATGCATTTCGCCTCCCTCTGCGGTCCCGGCGGAGAGGTTATTAATTTGTATGAATTTATCTCGGAAAAATATACACCGGGTTGACTCGTTAGCCTGAAGCGTTCCTGCCGGCAGATCCCTGGATATCAATACCCCATTTTGTGTAAAGATTCGCCGGACAATGCGAAATAGTGAGCGCTTGCACGGTGCAGATTATAGAAATTTCTATACTGCGCCGTATTCTCGGGATCAGGTTGGTGAACCGATTCTTGCTGGTGTACGCTGTCAATCTGTGAATAATCACTCCAGTACCCCAATCCATAGGCAACGAGGGCGGCCGCGCCCAGTGATGCACAGTTCTGATCAACTGTTGTTTTAATCATGTCCATAGCAAAGACATCAGAAAACATCTGTCTCCAGAAGGCACTCTTGCTTCCGCCGCCGACGAGCAGCATTTGATCGATGTCCGCTGCATATTTTGCCAGAATTTCCATTGCATAAAACAGATTATATGTTATTCCCTCCATTGTTGCCCGGACGAGATCATTTCTGTTGTGGCGCAAATTCAATCCGATAAAGCCTCCGCATATATGCTTGGATTCTTCAATCATGGCTCCTCCTGCGAGGCTGGGATTGAAGATAAGCCCGTTAGCACCGATTGTCGATTTTTCTGCCATTCTATTCATTTCTATATAAGCGTCCGGAATTTCTCCGGCCGCTTCTTTTGCGGCAACATCAGTGCATATATTATCGCGCACCCAGCGCAGGCTGCTTCCTGCCGCAAAAATGCTGGTTGCAGAAGTGTACATTCCGTCAACTACATGTGAGAACACGAATGGCTTATGCACGATATCAACGATCGGCTTGTCACCAACAATTGCAATCCAGCTCGAAGAGCCAAGGGATATGTATGCCCGGCCGTTTTTAAAACCGCGGGCACCCAGGGCCATACATGCATTGTCCACTCCGCCGCAGATCACCTTCGTCTGCTCTGTCAGCCCCAGGATAGCCGCAGCTTCGGCTGTCAGATTACCTACGACATCATGTGACTTAAGAATTTCGGGAAAAATTCGCAAATCGAGTCCTGCAGCATCTGCGAAATCACTTCTATACATATTTTTTTGCAGATCAAAAATTCCGGAACCTGATGCGTATGACTGGTCGGTATACATTTTGCCGGTTAGACGCAAATTACAGTAATCTTTCGAACCGAGAATTTTATGAACTTTGGCAAACATTTCCGGCTCGTTGTCGCGATACCACATGACTTTGAAAACAGAGTAGCACTCAGCAGGGAAACCATTGCCGGTTGTCATATACCAGTTATTATAATCAATTTTCTCGAAAAACGCTTCTGTCTGTGCCTCGGCGCGGGTGTCGCTCCATATTGGCGTCAGCTCACGAAGCAGATCCCCGTTGATGTCAACCGGCACGGCCCCTAAGGAATGCCCTGAAATGGCAATTCCGACGATACTTGCGGCGGCGGTCTTTGTATCGGTAAGTAATTTTTGGGTTGTCCGGATGATTCCCTGCCACCAGACATCCGGGGATTGTTCGTGTATGTTGCCGCTGGAATAGTCGGTGTCGTATGAGAAGAAGACATCAAATATCGAAGTACCGCTCATTTCGTAAAGGGATGCTTTGATTCCGCCGGTTCCAAGATCATAAGCAATTATCCTGTCGTTCATTTGTAACCCCGTTTCCCTGGTCATCTATTAAAGCTTTCCATGATGGAGAGAGCAGACTCCGTATTTATTCCAAAACGTTCAACCCCTAAAGCGAGAAGCTGATCAAATTCATCCCGGGTCCGGATTCCGCCGGCAGCCTTGATCTTTATTAACCCGTGTGTGGCCTGTTTGATTTTTGCAATGCGGGCGATATTTGCATCTCCGGGAATCCAGCCTGTTCCTGTTTTGATAAAGTCGGGTCCGCATTCGATGACCAATTCACATGCGCGCAGCATCTCGTCGTCCGTAAGACAGTTAATCTCGATGATTACCTTTGTCAGAACATTTGCAGGGGCCACGGCCAGCACGGCCATGATGTCCTGTTTTACATAATCGTACTCTTTGTTCTTGAATTTACCGATATTCATCAGGATGTCCATTTCCTGGACACCATCTGAAACCAGCTCCTTTGCCTCAAGAACCTTTACCGATGTTTTGTGTCCGCCTGACGGAAACCCCACGGGGGCCCCGACAAAAATATCCGGGTCATTTTTTAGCATCTCGCTGACGTTTTTGGTCCAGCACGGCAGGGAATGTACATTGATAAAGCGATACTTTTGCGCAACTTCGACAACAGCACTTATATCCGATAAGGAATGGTGCGTGCGAACTGCGCTGATATCAATCAGTCTTGCAGCTTCATTTGCAGTCATATTTTTTCTCCTTGTCAATAGAATCAAATAATGGTTTGAGCGTGAAATATAAGAAAAAGTCTCATGCTTCGAACAAATTAAAAAATTGACACGTTCTAATAAATCGATTATATGTCACAAAAGCTGGTCAATCAAGCATTGTTTGACTAAAATTAATAAATCCTTCCAAAAGATCAATTTTAACGTGTCAACAAAAAAATGTTGAAGACGGTACTCAATCTATGTTAGTATGAAATTAAAATTTGAAAGAAATAATCAGGTGATATTATGGCAACGATGATAGATGTGGCAAGGCTTGCAGGCGTTTCTCACGGCACTGTCAGCAACGTGCTCAGCGGTGCAAAGGGCGTCAGAATTGAAAAAATTAAAGCGGTCGAAGATGCAATTAAGCAGCTTGGATATAAGCCGAATGCACTTGCGCGCAATCTTAAAATGAACAATGCCAATAGAAGCATTGCTATTATCCTGCCGGATATCAGCGAAGGGGCTTATCGGGATATGTTTGACAGCATATCGAGAAGCGCAGAACTAAAGGGATACAATGTCAACCTGCACCTCACAAATGAGCTCAATTACAGGGAAAAGCATGCACTCGGAAATGCACAGATGTATAACATTGACGGGGCAATCATTGTTACCTGCCAACCGGAAAATAAAGAATATTTTGATAAGCTTGCTAAGGATAATTTCAACATGGTATTCCTATATAGGGAGGTCGAAGGCGCTGATTTTGTTGGAATGAATGTAAAGGACAGTTTGATAAAGCACATTAGCGAACAGCTGAAAAACGGTGTCAAAAGAGTTGCCCTTATAACAGGTCCGAAGGAATATTCCTTTGAGACACAGTGCTTTGAAGCATACATAAAGGCTCTTTTTGATGCGAATATTGATATCAAAAATCAACTGATCAAGGTTACCAATCTGAGTAAAGAAAGCGCAATGCGTGCTGCCATTAAGCTCCTGAATTATGAAGAGAGGCCCGAAATAATATATATTACTTCAGAGGTTCTCACTGAGGGCGCGCGTAAGGCGATTGAATTAACGGTACTGCCGGGTGAGAAGAAACCCAAGCTCGTTATTATCGGTAAGCCTATGTGGACCCGGATAATTGATCAGGATGAAGAGGACTTCGTACTGCCGTATGCGAAGATGGGCGAGAAAGCATTAAACATCCTAATAGAAAAAATCGAAGGAAAAGAAAAGACAGAAATAAAAAAAGTACTGGTTTTGGGGGATAACAGTGATAAACCGGGAATCGATCTATCATTAACGGAGCCGAAAAAAGATCGCCGCCGCATCAGTATTCTTCTTCAGGAAGGACAGATGGGCGCTGCGGTTAAGGCGTTGTCGAACGATTTTATTAAGCGTACCGGCATTGAGCTTACAATCGATTTAATCAATTACAAAGACTTGCTCGACGCGATATACGATTCAACCAACACAGGCAAATATGATGCATTTTGTATTGATGTTCCATGGACAAAAGAACTTGCAATCGGTCAGCATATTCAAAATCTTGAGCCATTTATCAAAAACAAGGATCTGCTGGTTGATGCTTTCCAGAAGAATATTTTCAGGGAATACTGCACGTATGAAGGTGGAATATACTCCCTTCCCTACAGTTATACGGTACAGATGCTGTATTACAGGAAAGATCTTTTTGAAAAAATAAAAAACAAGCGAATGTATCACGATATGTACAAAGAAGAGCTTAAGGTACCCAAAACATGGAAAGAATTTAATAAAGTAGCAAGGTTCTTTACCAGGGAATTTAATCCCGATTCGGAAACACTATACGGTACAACCCTCGGCGGAAAAAGAAACTCCGGAGCTGTCTGTGAGTTTCTGCCGCGTGCGTGGGCCTTCGGCGGATCTTCGTTCGAAGGGAGACGTGTCACTATCAATAATCATCGCAGCCTGCAGGCGCTGAAGAACTATGTGGAATGTTATGATTATGCACCTCCCGGATCACAGGACTGGTGGTGGGACGACGAAGCCAATGAATTCTGCTCGGGTAACACGGCCATGATGGTGCTTTTCAGCGACCATGCCACGGTTCTTCGTGACCAGAACACGTCTGCGGTTGTAGGAAAAACAGGACATGGATTCATTCCCGGCGAGATATCAATGCTCGGTGGATGGACCATTGCCATGAGTTCGGCCAGCAAATGCAAAGAAGAGGCATTCGAGTTCCTTAAATGGACGGTCCTGGAAGAACTCGCTATGCCGAATGCCGCACTAGGAAGAATTCTCCCATATAAAAGCATATGCGAAAATACAGAACTGGCTAACTTTTATCCTTGGCATAAGGATAGTTTCCGGGTATTCGGTAATGTCGGCAAAAGAGTTCTTCCGAATTCCGGTTCGACAAAACCGATTTCTGAGGCGGATTACGAGAAAATTATTGCCGAGGCGGTCTACTGTGCGATAACGAAAAAATGGTCTCCAGAAGATGCGCTTGCCTGGGCTCATCAGCAATTGATTGGTCTTCTGGGTTTGGATGCTGCTGATTAATATTTGGACAACTCTGCTTTGTGCTTTTCATAAGAAGCCGGACGTGACTGCGGGAGACCGGGCGTCCGGCTTCTTTTTGCTTTTTATCTGTAGCTCGCGTTGCTTTTTGCTTCGCGTATTTTTTGTTCTGCATATTTTCCCGATTCACACTTGACACGTTCAAATTTAGCATATACAATTCAGACATAAGAAAAAGTTTCAACGCAACATTCACTTTGACATTTCGAGTAGTACAATTGGCACAATGTTCTTTCATATCCAAACTCAAAAATTATTGATTTTGAAAATGTATGTCTAGCAATTCAATCATTAAAGGCACTTGTTTGGGTTATTATGCACAAAGGATCCAATCCCGACAAATTAACCGTTAGTAGGGTCTTTATGCAGAAATTAATTGGAACGATTCAAAAGTGCTGATAATTAATCTAACTGAAAAGAGGAAAGAAAAATGATGGAGAAGTATAAAGAGATTTTGCTCTCGCCGATTAAAATCGGAAACAGAGAATGCAAGAACAGATTCTTTATCCAGGCAATGGAATGCACAGATGCGGATGAAAATGGGAACCCCTCTGCACTCACTTTCGAACGATATGCGAATCTGTTCAGAGGCGAAAGCGGTATGGTAACACTTGAGGCAATAACAATTACTAATGAGAGCCGCAGCCGCCTTAATCAGCTGTCGATCCTTCCTGAAAATGCACCGGCTCTTACAAAATTCGTCAAGGATTTGAAGGCAATAAATCCTGACACATTAATTGTTTTTCAGCTGACTCATTCCGGTGAACTCTCTAATCCTGAATTTTCACGCAGAGTTACCGTTAAGTCTTTGCCTGGTTTTGGCGGAGAGCTGTTGTCAGAAGCTGATTTGGAACATATTATGAATCAGTTTGTTTGGGCTTCACGTATTGCATACGACGTGGGAGCAGACGGCGTTGACCTGAAGCTGTGCCATGGTTATTTGGGCTCACAGATCCTTAGACCTTATAACGACAGAAAATGGAAATACGGCGGCTCGTGGGAGAACCGAAGCAGATTTGCTTTTGATCTGTATGAGAAAGTATCCAAAGAAATAAACGATAAAAAATTCCTTATCGGATCCAAGATCTCAGCATGGGAAGGATTTCCCGGCGGTTTTGGTACGGAAGGTCCTGATTCTCCCATTATTGATCTCACAGAACCCCTGGCACTTATTAAAGGTCTTGAGGAGCGCGGGGCACAATTTTTCGTACAGAGCGGCGGAAGTCCTTCGATCACAACATCAATAACCCAGGCTGAGAAAAAAGCGGCATATTTTGCTTTCCTGCATACTACATGGGCTAAGGAGTTTAAAAAAGTTGTTAAGCCCGAGACTGTTATAGTCGGATCTAACTATTCTGTCTTCAGGGATGGAAGAAACGGAATCCTGGCTGTAGAAAAAGAGAACAACTCAATGTTCCATTATGGATCCAAATTCATTTCTGAAGGCAAGGTTGACATGATTGCGTTAGGGCGTCAATCCTTTGCAGATCCGTTTCTGCCTCAAAAATTACGTGAAGGACGCGAGAGTGAGATACATTGGTGCACACTTTGCGACAATTGCCTTGAGCTGCTCATTCGCCAAAGAGAGATCGGATGCTGTACCTACAACAAGCACTATACAGAGGTTCTTCAGGATACCAGGAAGCAGTTTGGAAGACTCGTTGCAAAGCATACGTGATCCTGGGTCACACAGGATCACGCTGATAAAAAATGTTTATTGGAGGAGATAAAATGAAATTAGGTTTCTTTGCTGCCAACTATGCCCATCTGTCACTTGAAGAAATTGCACGTATAATGAATGCCAACGGTTACGAGATGATGGAGATTCCTGCATATATCGGCAATGGACAGATGGATTGTGATGCAATTCTGAAAGGCAATAACGCATCTGACCTGGTAAAAATGCTTAAGGGCTATGATATTGAGATATCCGCCCTTTCCAACCATGCCGATTCGCTTCTTATCCTCGGGCCCCATACAGAAGATACCGATAATCTGTATAAAGGAACAAAGGCAGAGAAGATGAAATATGGTATTGACAGCCTTCTTAAGACAGCCCAAACAGCAAATGCCCTGGGAGTCCCTGTCGTAAATGGCTTTACAGGAGTAACAAACTGGGGCAGGTATTTTCCTTTCCCCTCGGCTAATGGCTGGGCATCCATGGAGGAAGAATTTGCAGAAGTTTTTGTTCCAATACTTGATAAATTTGCTGAATATGGGGTGAAGTTTGCCATTGAGCCGCATCCGAACAATATGGTATACGATCTACACACGGCAAAAAGGGCTATTGAGCTTGTAGGAGGACACCCTTCCCTGGGATTCAATCTGGATCCGGCCAATCTCATATATCTTGGTATGCTCGTTGAAAACTTTATTGATGAACTCGGTGACCGGATATTTCATGTTCATGCAAAAGACGGAGAGATCGTTGAACATAATATTCAGCGGGGCGGTATCCTGATGCAGGGCGACTGGCAGAGACTTGACCGGGCTTTCCGCTTCCGTATTCCCGGATGGGGCAGTGTGCCGTGGAAGAAAATTATCACGGAACTGGCACTGGTAGGGTACGATTATGTGCTCTCTTATGAACATGAAGATGTGACTATGAGTGTCGGCGACGGCGTTGAGAAGGTTGCGGCATATCTGAAACCATTAATAATTAAGGCGCCTTATGAAGGACGAAGCGACAAGATATTCAACAATCCAAAGAACAATTAAACAGGAGGCCGGACATATGAAGAAAACAATGAAAGCACAAGTAGTCAAAGCACCGTTCCAGATGGAATATATGGATGTACCGATTCCTGAAATCAATGACCAGGAAGTGCTGGTTAAGATTAAGGTCTGTGGGATCTGCGGTTCTGACTGGAGCATATATACAGGAAAATATGCAGCGGATAAGCTTCCGATGATTACAGGTCATGAGTTCTGGGGCGAGATCGCAAAAGTCGGCGACAATTCCCAGGGACTGAAAATCGGGGACCGCGTAGCCGTTGATATTTGTATTACATGCGGACACTGCTATTTTTGCAGGAGAGGCGACAACCTTCTATGCGAAACCTTCACACAGCTTGGTATTCATACAGACGGCGGATTTGCGGAATACGTCAAGGTTCCCTGGAAAAATTGCTATGTTCTGCCGGACGAGCTCGATGAATATACCGCAGCCTTTGTAGAGCCGTTGACTGCTGTTATTCATGCATCGAAAAGAATGGACGCACAGATTGCATCGTCTGTTGCTGTAATTGGTTCAGGACTTGGCATCCTTCATGCTTCTCTGGCCAAGGCAAGGGGCTGCGCACCTGTTATCGTTATCGGAGACAGCGAAGCCCGGCTTGCGACAGCAAAAGAGATGGGTGCGGATTATACGATTAATATTAAGGAAACACCTGATGCCGTTGCCGAAGTCATGAAAATAACAAACGGAATTGGTGTAGACAATGTCATAGAGGCTGTAGGTTCCACCGCGACCTATGAACAGGCGTTCAAAATGCTCCGCCGCGGTGGAAAATTGGAAGCGTTTGGTATCTGTGCAGAGGATGCTAAGGCCGGACTGGAACCATATCAGTTTGTACTTGGTGAAAAGAAAGTGAGCGGAAGCTGTGCCGGAATCGGAAACAACTGGGGGGAAGCTATCACACTGTTAAAATACGGCATTATTAAGCCGCAGAAAATGTTCTCTATGGCTGTTCCTTTATCTGAATTAGAGGATGCACTCAAGGAGCTGCGCAAAGATCCCAATCTAATCAAAGTATTTGTATGTCCGGAGCTAAAGGAGAGAAAATATTTCTAATTCCGGATTGATCGGAAATAAGAAAGTATGAGCTGCTGTCTGCTGACCGGACAGCAGCTCATACTCCCGGATTGAACATTACTGAAATATCTGCTGAATACAGTCCTGCGGGTCAGGCTTATTTTCTTTTACTCATTTTTTGAAAAATTTTTATGTCTGTGGGTCTGTTATAACGATTTTGGTTCTGGATTACAGCTAACATTGAGAGGTATTATTCAAATGGCAAAACTGGTTGAGATGCGCAAAATATCAAAAAGCTTTTCCAGCGTCCGTGTACTGTCAGATGTTGATTTTGAAGTTGACAGCGGTGAAGTTCTCGCGCTGTGCGGAGAAAACGGTGCAGGAAAGTCAACACTGATGAAGATATTGGCTGCGGTAATCAAGTCTGACAGCGGTGAAATCTTTATCGAAGGCAACAAAGTTCCTAAACATGTGACAGCAATGGATATGCAAATGCTGGGCATATCCATGATCCATCAGGAATTGAATCTTATGGATCATCTGACAGTAGCACAGAATATTTTCTTAACACGTGAACCGCTTAAAAAAACAGGCATCATTAACTTCAAAAAAATGAACGAAGATGCGTCAAAGCTACTTGCGCTGCTCGGGCAAAGTGACATCAAACCGACTGATCTGGTCAACGGACTGAAAATTGCACAGAAGCAGATGGTGGAAATAGCAAAAGCAACATCTTTTCATGTAAAGGTTTTAATAATGGATGAGCCAACATCCATGCTTACGAGCAAAGAAACCGACATTCTTTTTGATTTGATTCAGCGCCTTTCATCTGACGGAATCGGGATTATTTACATCTCTCACAGGCTCAAAGAAATTAAACAGATATGTAACAGAGTAACTGTGCTTAGAGATGGTGCATTCATTGTAACCAGGAAAGTCAGCGATGTATCGGAGCAGGACATAGCGAATTATATGGTTGGACGGGAGATTAAGACATCCTGCGCAGGAAATTTCAATGGTCCCGATGATATCGTAATTGAACTGAAAAATGTTAGTGATGCATTACTAAAAAATGTCAGCATCAAAATCAGGCGCGGAGAAATCGTGGGCTTTTCGGGACTTGTTGGTGCCGGTCGATCGGAACTCATGGAATATATTTTTGGTTTAAGAAAGGTAGAAGAAGGCGAAATTTATATTAACGGAAAAATCGCCGGAATTCGTACACCGGTAGATGCCATTCATTATGGAATAGGATTCGCAACAGAGGATCGCCAGAAAACAGGCGTAATCGTCGGAATGAATATTTCCGAAAACATCAATCTTATTGATCAGGTTAAAAGCAAAGGCTTCATTAATCATTCGAAGAACCGTGCTAAGAACACCGGAATAATGATTGAAAAATTGAATGTTAAATGTGCGTCACAAACACAGCTGCTGAGTAATCTTTCGGGTGGAAATCAACAAAAAATCGTGCTTTCAAAGTGGCTTCTTGTTGATTCGGATATCCTCATCCTCGATGAGCCGACAAGAGGAATAGATGTTGGAGCCAGAGAAGAGATTTACAGCATTATTAATGAGCTTTCAATGAACGGAAAGACAATAATTATTGTTTCTTCTGATTTGACAGAGGTGCTGTGTATCTGTCAAAGAATAATTGTCATGCATGAAGGTGCCGTAATAGCAGAGTTAACCGGTGAAAACAGAAATGAAGAAAAAATCATGTCTTATGCAACAAATTCGGCTGCTTCTGGAGGTAAATAATGAGCAAGGCAAAAAGAATTATGAAGGACCTTTGGTCACAATACAGCATAGTATTTGTAATACTTGCTATGTTTGTCGTTTTAGCTGTGTTGACAGGAGGCCGGTTCTCACGATTCAGCAATATAATGACAATTTTTAGAAACGCTTCCACAATTGGCATTATTGCCTTAGGAATGACTTTTGTTGTTATTTCCGGCGGTATCGATCTTTCGAGCGGTCCGGTAATGGCGACAGCAGGGCTTGTGTTGGTCTATATGCAGGGAAGCGGTAAGTTCCCGCTTCCGCTGTGCATGCTCGCTGCTGTATTGGTTGCCGGAGTATTTGGCCTGGTCAATGGGGTAATTATTACGAAGGCCAAGGTTCCGCCGTTTATCGTAACACTCGCAGTAGGTATTATTGCACGGTCGATTACCATGTATATCGGCGGCGGTGCAACAATTTCCGGAGACAAGACCGATGACCTGTTCAAATCGATAGGTAACGGCTCTATCCTCAAAATCCCTACCCCTTTTATCATTTTTATTGTTCTTGCTGTAATTTTAACTTTACTTCTTACAAAAACAAAATATGGAACCTTTGTCAGGGCTGTTGGATGTAATGAAAATGCTGCTGCTTATTCAGGCATCAGGGTTGATCGAATCAAGATATGGACATACGTACTCTCGAGCGTCTGCGTCGGAGTGGCGGGGATTATTGAAATATCCAGAATGGTAGCCGTTTCTTCGACAGTAACAGGCTCAGGATATGAATTTGATGCGATAACAGCCGTACTGGTAGGCGGTACTTCACTTGCCGGCGGAAGAGGAACTGTCTATGGCACGGTTATCGGTTCGATCCTTCTCTATTTCGTTAACAACATGATGATACAGATGGATATATCAACATACCTTACTGGAGCAGTTAAAGGCGGAGTCATTATGCTTGCAGTACTCTTTCAGGCCCGGTCACGTAAGTAATGGTATAAACCAGGAAGACCTGGTTATGCATATTAAAATTCAAGGAGGAAAGATCAATGAAAAAACTCATTCTTATTGCACTCTCAATTGCGCTGTGCCTATCCGTAGTGGCATGCGGCACTCCAGCTAACTCAACCGAAAAATCTTCGGCGACAACTGCGGCAGCTGTAACGGAAGCAATCGCCACAGCAGCAGCCACCACAAAAGCAAGCGCAGCGGACACAACAGCCGCAAAGGAAACCTTCAAGGTAGCTATTTCCCTTCCGCCTGCGAACAATGCCTGGCAAGCTGCCCTTCTGAAGTCAATTCAGGAAGCAACAGCAGGTGACACACAAATCGAATGGACAGTAAAGAATGCTACGGATGACGCAGATCAGACTAACATTCTGACTACATTCAAGGACGGCGGTTATGATCTCATTGCCTGTCTGCCCGGAGACGGTACACTTCAGACCACTATTCTGGAAGAAATATATGCTGCCGGTATTCCGACTGTTATTATTGACAGAGGAATCGAATCCAAAAATTATACATCATTTGTTGGAGAAGACAACTATTCCTGTGGTGTACTCGGTGCTGACTTTATCGGCAAATTTTTTGAGGGACAGAAAGATATTAAATTAGTCAATCTGAGAAGCTATGCAGGTATTCCGATTGATCTGCAAAGATTCCAGGGATTCATGGACACAATTGTCAAGTATACTAATATCGAAATTATTGGTGAAGGTGACGGCCAGTTTAACAGTGAAGCCGGATTCAAGGCCATGTCTGACTTACTTGCAGCAAAGGATAAAATCGACGTTGTTTTCACACAGGATGACGAAGCAACCACAGGCGCAATGACAGCAATTGAACAGGCCGGACGTACGGACATCAAGTTGATTGTCAGCGGCGGCGGCGGAACGGTAACGGGAATGAACGACATAAAAAATGATAATACTATTCACAAGGCGACAGCTTCCTATTTCCCGAGAATCGGAGCTCAGGCAGTTGACGTAATCAGAGAATATCTGACCACTGGAAAAATTGCGAAGGACAACACAAGAGCGTCAACACTTTTGACAAAAGACAACGTACAGGATTTTCTTGCATTCGCATATCAGTAAAGTTATGTTATCACAGCAGCCGGGCGGTCGATACGCATGTATCGCCGTCTGGCTGTAAGTGAGGAAATATTCATTGACAGGAGGTTGGATAAATGAAAATTGGTATTGACAGTTATTGTTATCACAGATTGTTTGGCGAGGTCTACCAGGACCAGGAGGCACCTCTCGTGAACAAAACGGTAGATGATTTCCTTGATCTTGCCAAAAAACTCGATGTTGATGGCGTTTCACTTGAAACATGTTTTTTGCCGAGCCTCGATGACTCTTATCTTAAGAGTCTTGGCGCCAAAATTAAAGAATACGGATTTGAAAGTGTGCTGGCATGGGGCCATCCAAACGGACTTGAGAGAGGTATGAACCGCGAAGCATTTGAAGAAATGAAGGCGCTTATTCCAAAGACTCGTCTGCTTGGTACGGATGTTATGAGGATTACCGGTTCGGCGTTTGACTGGCGTCATGAAAATCACCGTGACCAGATTGCACGCCTTGTGCCGATGTACAAAGAAGCTGCAAAGATTGCCGAAGACAGCGGCGTAAGGCTTGCTGCAGAAAATCATATCGACTTTACTGCCGATGAGATGCTCGAGATTATTGTATCGGTGGATTCACCAAACTTCGGAATTAATTTTGACACCGGAAATTTCCTTCGCCTTCTGGATGACCCGCTGGCAGGAATGGAAAAACTGGCTCCATATGTATTTTCCACCCACATTAAAGACCTTCAGATGCACCCCACAGCGAGGGCGAATGATTGGTTTTTCTTCAGCGGAGTTCCCGTTGGATTTGGTGTTATTAATAATGAAAAACTGGCTGCAATGCTTTCCTCTGTCGGATACAAAGGATTTCTTGCTGTTGAGATTGACCACCCGATGCCTGAATGGATGGGGATGGAAGAAGAAGCGATTGCAATCAGCGTAAAAAATCTCAAAAAAATCGGTGCAAAGTATAAGTGATTTGGAGTGATGCAGCATGGAAAAGAAAAAATTGAACATTGCCATTATCGGTCATGGGTTCATGGGGCGCGCACACAGCAACGCATGGATTAAACTTCCGAAATTTTTTGATATTAATTATGAGCCCGTTCTAAAAGTAGTCGTTGGCGGAAAGAACCCTGCAGAGGATTTTGCCAAAAAATGGGGCTATCAAGAAGTCTCGTACGACTGGAGAGCGACGATTGCGAGGCCTGACATTGATGTCGTTGCAATCCTTACTCCGACCTCAAAACACAAAGAAATGGCGATTGAAGCAATGAAGGCCGGCAAACATGTCATTTGCGAAAAACCATGTGCACTGGATTATCAGGAATGCATTGAAATGGCTGAGGCCGCAAAAAAGTCCGGTGTCGTTACTCTGCTGAATCACAATTACAGGCGCGTTCCCGCGGTTATGCTTGCCAAAAAAATGATAGATGAGGGTGCTCTCGGGGATATTCTGCAGTATCGCGGAGCCTATCTGCAGGAATGGATCATAGATCCGGAATTTCCTCTGACATGGCACCTGAAAAAAGAGACGGCCGGCGGCGGGCCGCTTTACGATCTGGGTTCGCATGCTGTTGATCTGGCCAGGTTCCTGATCGGTGAGCCCGTAAGTGTTATGGGCGCATTAAAAACTTTTGTAAAGGAGAGGCCTGTTCCCGGTTCTGTAGAAGCAGCTTTCAGTTCGGACAGCAATAAAGGCTCTTCGGAAAAAGCTCCGGTGACCGTTGATGATGCAGCCTTTTTTCTTGTTGATTTTGAAAATGGCGCGCTTGGATCCTTCGAAACATCTCGTTTCAGTTGGGGAAGAAAAAACTATAATGTTTTTGAAATAAATGGTACGAAGGGGACGATAACCTTCAATCTGGAAAGGCTCAACGAGCTTGAATATTATAATTCCGGGGATCCGCAGGATCGACAGGGTTTCCGTACCATCTCTGTTACCGAATCATGTCATGAGTATGCATCTAATTGGTGGCCTCAAGGCCATATTATTGGTTATGAGCATACGTTTGTACATGCATTTTATGAATTCTGTAAAGCAATAGAAAACGGCGGACAGGCTTCGCCTGATTTCAATGACGGCGCCAAAATAATGCGGGTACTAAATGCCGTCCAGAAATCCGCTGCTGAAAACCGCAGGGTAGACGTCTCTGAAATAAAGTAAACCGCTTATCATGGTATTTGGGGGCTGCTTTAATGCCATAAAGGGAGAAGCAGCCCTTCTCATATAGATAAGGAAAGGGCAATATATGAAAGCTAGATTGGTACCTCTTATTTTTCTTGAGGCAAACGAAAGAGAAAAAAAAGAATTTAAAGCACAGTTGACGCGTTTGCATGAAATCTATGGAGACGAGGCGGAGTTTCTTGAACCTGTTTTGGTGGGGTCGGATCTGCCGGAGGCTGATGCGATCATATTTCCTCAGCTTATTGGTGCTGCTTTTCGTCATAAAGACGAACTTAAAGCATACGGGATGCCTATGATTGTCTTGACAAGCCAGTTCGGGACTGTGGAAATGTGGGATTGGGAAATTATTACATTTTTACGCAATGAGGGTATGAATGTATTTTCACCATATAATATCGAGCTTGCAAAGACCGTAATTCGAGCTTTTGCCGCTAAAAAACAGCTCCGGAACGGTGCGAAATTTCTTATGTTTCAGGATAGTCCCGGTGAAGGCATGCAGGCCAACATATTTAAACGGTTCTACTGGTGGGAACAGGAATGCACGGACAAGATGCAGAAACAGTTCGGGATACAGCTTATATACCGCAGCTGGAAAGAGGTCTGCAGCCGTGCTAAAGAGATAGAAGATGATACAGCGCACGCACTTTTTGAAACATGGAATATTGAACATGAAGGCGTATGTGAAAAATCAATTCTCCGTGCTGTTAAATTATATATCGCAGTAAAAGAGGTCATAGACAGTCTGGGCGGTGTCGAAGGCGTAGGTGGAAACTGCCTGAACGAATCATTCAGCTGTGATACAACACCTTGCCTTGCGTGGAATATGATATTTGAAAAAGATGACATCATATGGGCATGCGAAGGTGACACGCTCACCATGCTGAGTACTTTTATCCTTTACCGGTCATTACGGCAGCCGATAATGATGACTAATATTTATCCGTTTCTGGTAGGAATGGCAGCTCTTGCACATGAAAAAATTGATAAGTTTCCAGAGATAGAGGAACCTGCCAACCATGCCCTGGGGGTACATTGCGGATACTTCGGACTTGTCCCGCGGCAGTTTTGCAGCCGGTGGGTTATGCGCCCGAAAGTTCTGGAGATAGTAGATGATAATGCAATCGTTCTGGACTGTGAAATGCCGCGCGGTAAAATTATTCTGGCTAAAATCAATCCTGATTTCAAGAAATTGACAATCATACAGGCCGAAATTGAGGATTATGTTCAATATCCCGGTTCTGACTGCAGAAACGGCGCACTAATCCGCTACAGCGACGGCGAAAGAGTCATGGAAGAGCTGTGCTCACACCACGCACTAATCATAACGGGTGATCAGAAAGCAAAATTGCAGCAGGTTGCAAAAGTCTTTGGCTGGGAAATTGTTGTTATTTAATTTCAAATGAAACAGCCGTGAAGCGGATTCTGATACTCTGAAGATTATCAGTACGCTGGACGATACCGTCGTTAAAGATGATATGGAATTACCTCAAAGGCTAAATTGCTATTAATTTATGTTCAGCTGCTTTGACAGTGCTTCTTGCAAAACGCTTGAAAAATTCACGTGATTCTTTTCTGCAAAGGTGTTCATCCAAGCGGGGATAGTCACGTTTTTGCGAACGGCTTTTTCTCCGTGTTTTTCTGCGTAACTGTCCATGTCAAGCATGATCACGCTAATGATTTCGCCGGGTTCTTCGGTAACGAAAGTGGAGAGCTGAGAGGCTTTAGGCACTGGATTTCCCTGCTCAAGTTCATCAAGCACCCAACCACTGGCTGCGTCGATTGCCATCTCAATAGCTTCCGCTAAGTTACTGCCTTGTGATACGCATCCCGGTAAGTCGGGGACTACGACAGTATAACCTTCTTGTTCTTCACACGGGTAAAACCGTGCTGCATAAACCAATTTCATATATCTTCCTCCATCCGTCCTCCAGAATCATCTGCTCAACTTCTCGAAATCTCATTTCCTTATCTCTTACAATAAATATAATGCGCATTGTGCGCATTATCAATTGTTGTTATTGTAGATACATATCCTGACATTTGCAGGGATAGCTATTCGTTTTCTTCATATCAAGTTCCTGTCTATAAATATTTCCCTTGGAAAGAATAAAGTATCATAGTATTGTACGTGCTGGCAAATATATTTGTTATATTAGATTAAGGGCGATATAATTGCTTTATTCATTGATGAAAAGGAGTAACCCTATGATCCTATACATGAAACAAAAGGTTTTCTCGTGGTCGGACAGATTTACCATTAAAGATGAGCTCGGGAACGACAGATATTATGTTGAAGGGGAGCTGTTTTCCTGGGGGCATAAGCTGCATGTTTTCGATATGGATAATCAGGAAGTCGCCTTCATTAAGCAGGAACTTTTCACGTGGCTCCCGAAGTTTGAAGTGTATATTGATAACATTCTTGCCGTTGAAGTTAAGAAGGAATTCACTTTTTTTGCGCAGAAATACACGCTGGAAGGTACGGACTGGACTGTTGACGGTGATTTCTGGGAACATAGATACGAAATATCCGGTCCGGCAGGAAGCGTGGCTTCGATAACCAAAGCGTACTTTACATGGGGAGACAGTTACCAGATTGATATTGCCGGAGGGGTGGATGAGGTTATGGTATTAGCGACGGTTCTTGCGATTGACTGTGTCATTGCAGACAGTTCATCCAATCATTAGGCGGTGAAGTGAACTTGTGACATTCTTACTGTTTCGTGCGATTCCCAAATGTAAAGAAATCAAAGTCGCCAATCGAGAAGATCTATATTGACAATTTCTTGTTAGGGCTACATATTGGAGATATTAAGGAATCGAATTTTCTTGTTGATGATACAGCAGGTGAAATCCCAAGCTATTCTCCTGAAAATATTAAAGCAATTCTCTAGTGTCGTGGCTAAGGTTATACTGTAGTTGATGCTTGCTTGAAGTTGCTCAGGGAGAAGAATTTCAAATTTGAATAGTCATTTCCAATAGACCCTTACATCCAATTTGAGAGGAGAAAAAATATGAATCAAGATGGATCTTTTGATATTTCAGCTGAAAATAATAAGAATTCAGACTTTGATTCTTCGCATGAACATAAGCCGACTGAGCTGTTATCAGAGTCAGAGATCATCAAAACGCTCATGAGCACTTCAGATGACATGATCTATTTTAAGGATCTCGATTCCAAATTCTTTCTAAACAACAAGGCTCATGCACTCCGTTTTGGAATGAGTGATCCCCGGGAACTTATCGGAAAATGTGATGATGACTTCTACCCGAAGGAGGCTGCGAATCGGCTGCGTCAGGATGAACTCGAAATCATTAAAACCGGTATCCCTATAGTCAACAAGATGGAGCAGACAATGAATGCGTCCAACAATCTTCTTTGCATGTCCACCTCTAAATACCCGCTATTTGATAGAGATAGGAAAATCATCGGAACCTGGGGCATTTCCCGCGATATGACAAACCTTGTAAGGGCCGAAGAAGAACTTGCTGTAGCAAATACAAAGCTAAAATCACTTTCTCTGACGGATGAGTTGACCGGATTGTATAACCATCGACACTTTTATGATTCATTGGAAATAGCAATTGCGATTTTTTCCCGCAAAAGATCAGGCGGATTTACCGCGGATTTTTGTCTGGTTATTCTCGATATAGATCTCTTTAAAATAATTAATGATTCATTCGGACATGTAATTGGAGATGCTGCGATCCGATATATTGCCGGCCTTATAACGGCTCATACAAGATCCTCTGATACTTCTTTTCGATATGGCGGTGATGAATATGCTATTATTCTGCAGGATACGAGTTTGTCAGCCGGCAGGGATTTTGCTGAACGTCTGCGCATGATTATTGAGCAGAATCCATTAAAAATCGATGGCAATACAATTGACCTGACCATCAGTGTTGGTGTTGTATGTTATGACAATGAAGAAACTACCCAGCTACTGGTGCAAAAAGCCGATGCCAAACTCTATCAATCAAAGCAAGATGGAAGGAATCGGGTAAGCTGACAGATCGTCGGATGTAACATTTTTTCTGTATGTGTTAACTTCTATAAGTATTTTGCTATGGCAAAATCAGTGATGACGTTGCGATAGGATATAAAAGAATCCGCATCGCCTGTGCGGCTGTATCTATCGCAGGGATAGGAAGGACACTCGAAACAATATTCGACACTACCATGTTTTTTGCTGCATGTAATGACGGCACAGGTTGGATGCTTCAGGTGGAAATTCGTGCCGCCGCACCCGGGACATTTTGAATCGCCTTGCGTCTGGTAACGCGGACACAGGCCGCAGTTCAGGCCGCACAAAGAGAATAACGGGGCAGCTCTTTTATATTCTTCCATGTGTTGTTCCTCTGAACAATTACTATAATAACTTTTCACTTATCAGTGCCAATGCCTTTATGACCTCATCGATTTCCCCGGATTCCAAATGTGCGTACTTTGCGGATATGTTCTTCTTGAGCCTGGCAAAAGCCGCGTTCATTAATTCGGCGCCGGTCGGAGACATGGTGATAAAGCTGACTCGCTTGTCGTGTTCATCCGGTTTTTTTTGAATGAGGGTCTTTTCAAAGAGCTTTTTGACTTCGCGGCTTGTATTGGGAATCGACATTCCCAGACAGCAGCTGATCCGGCTCAGCGTTATGCATTCGCCGTCGGACAGATACTGCAGGATCTTGAATTGAACGGAGGTAATTCCCTCGGGCTTTATCTCTTCGAGCAGCTCGTAGGATAATTTATTAAAGCCAAAAACGAGTATGATTGGGGATATAGTTATCAAATGACAACTATTTTGATGAAGGGTGATTCAATATGAAAACATTAATTATTTATACCCATCCCAATCACGAAAGCCTGAGCGGTGCTTTTCTGGAGGCTGTCAAAAGCGGGATCGCCGGAAGTCCCTCCGGGCATGAGGTGAAAGTCCTCGACTTATATGCCGAGAAGTTTGATCCGGTGCTGTTTTTCAATGGGGAAATAAGGCGGCGGGATATGTGTACGAACCCGGTTTTTGAAAAATACAGGGAACAAATACGCTGGGCCGACCGGTTGGTATTTATATATCCGATCTTCTGGGGAAGACCGCCGGCGATGCTGCTGGGATTCATTGACCAGGTGTTCGCATCCAACTTCGCTTATAAGGATGTGCCGGGGAAAATATACCCTGAAGGACTTCTTAAAGACAAAAGCGCCATATGCATCTCGACGATGAAGGGGCCTGCGAATTACACGCTGTTTGCGCTCGGGAATGCCCATAAAATTCTCATGAAAAGAGCTGTCTTCCAATTTGTCGGCATTCGAAAAGTGAAGTTCTTTGAATTCGGTTCGATGGAAAGTCCAAAAGGGAATCAGGCGAAGAAGCTGGTGAAAGTACAGAAGTATTTCGAGAAATAAGGGTGTGGTGTGCGGTTGTTTGAGTTGGTGATTAAAACGGCAACGTGAATCTTGTGAACTATATGGAGCAGGTCAATAAAATTGAGGCCGTTCCGGATGCGTTCTTTAATCCCCTGTATGAAAAACTGAAAATGTATTATATCACGGGCGGTATGCCGGAGCCGGTGAAGATGTGGACTCAGGAGCGGGATGTAGAACAGATGCAAACGGTGCTGTCGAACATCATAGGTGCTTATGAACGGGACTTTGCCAAACATCCCGATGTCAAAGACGGCGCCAGAGCGAGGGAGTACGAAGATGCCCTGCAGTGGCTCGTGGATGCCCAGCTTGTCTCCAAAATTTATTGCAGCACAGCACCGGGACTGCCCATTTCGGCTTATGATGACCTGTCTGCATTCAAATTATATATGGCAGACGTAGGCTTGCTCCGGCGTTTATCCCTTCTGTCCTCCTCCGCTTTTACTGAAGGCAATCGTTTGTTTGTGGAATTCAAGGGTGCGCTTACGGAAAACTACGTTTTGGAAGCACTCAAAAATCAATTTGAGGCAACGCCGCGTTACTGGACTATGGAAAATCCAAGGTATGAAGTGGATTTTTTGATTCAGCGGGATAATGATATTTTCCCTGTTGAGGTAAAAGCAGAGAGCAATGTAGAAAGCAAGAGCCTCAAAAAATTCAAAGAAAAGTACGGTGAAAAGGTTAAGCTCCGGATCCGTTTTTCACTAAATAATCTTATGCAAAATGGGGATGTGCTCAATATCCCGTTGTTTATGGCTGATTATGCCGATAAGCTAATTGGCTTGTCGCTGAAGTCCTCGAGCCCGCTAATCATTTAATCCTTTGCCATCGAGAATCTGCGGTATGGATTTTTCCACCCTTGACTCCCGCGTTTTGGACTGTTTGGGCGCGGAAAAATGAAAGATGTATGCCCGTTGGCGTCCCGGCGTCAATGCTTCAAAAGCCGTTTTGAAAGCAGGCACTTCATCGAATTTCGTTTGCAGTTCTTCAGGAATTGTGTATTCCGTATTTTTTCTATAAGTCACTTCCAAACCGGATTTTTCAACTTCGATGGCTTCACTTATATAGTCCTTCAAAATGGTTTCCATTTTTACTATTTCCTGAACATTGGTGAATCGAATCTGCCGCCCCGCCTGTACATTCTCCGTTTGTTGGATCAGTAGACCATGGGCATCATGCAGCAGGACACCTTTGACAAAAAGAATCGCACAATATTCTTTAAATACATGTATTAATAGGATGTTGCTTTGCTCAAACGTGTAACAGGGGACACCCCACTTCAATTCTTCTGTCAGCGGGCAGTCAAGGACGATTTTTCTCAATTCCTTGATTTCTTCCTGCCACTTTTGGTCTTTATTAAAATAGAAATCAACAGTAGGATTCGTGCTGCTGTTTGTCATCAAAAACACCCCTCTTCCATTCTTCCGGATACTGACGATCATTTACGAGCATTCTTTATTTCTCTTAATGTCATTGTGGCTTGATTCACCAAGCTTGTCAAACGCATGACGGGAATAGTGGGGAAGAAATATGTCGGAACAAAGACGTTCGCCTTCGGAACCATCATTTTGACTTATAGGTATAAATAAAAGTTATGCATATTGGCAAAAATATTGACTTTATGCTACAAAATATCTGTTGACGGGACGGAATATATGTGGAATAATACAAATATCTTGGTTAATCGTATAAGCTAGTTGGCAATTGGCGGCATGTAGAAACGATAAGGAGCGGGCGCTGTGAAAAAAGTATCGATTGGTAGCTGGGCTTGCGTTTTTTGCGAATATGCAAAAAATTCGCTTCTTTTGAAAGAACTTTGTGGGGGATTGAATAAATAGAGTTCTAACATATATTTTATATATATTTTTGTCTCTCCTTTTTGTGATATGTGTAAAACTAATCCCCCCCTCCAGGGGGGAGAAGAAGAAGCAATTATAGAGTTAATAAATATTTAATAAGCCTATGTACTTTTGGTTTTTTCTATGATATTGTGGATTTATTCAGAAAAACGTTTAACTAAACATCTCATTATTTAGACGTAAAAGTGTTGATTTGTATACATTTCTCACAGGTAAAATACAAAAGCAAGTAAAAAAACAAGAAAAATGATTAACTGTTTCAGTGCAATTCTCAGCATATATGATTCCAATTTTCTAACCCCAAAATCGGATAATTGATTTTCTGAAGCAGGAGGGATAAAAATTGATGAGTGACGATAAAGTTTTTGAACCATCCTCTTGTTCTATAGAACAAAAAGATGAACGTCCGGAAGCGCTGCTTCGACTTCACAACGTGTCGAAGACATTTCCCGGAGTCAGGGCACTTAATAACATCGACTTTGATTTGAGGAAGGGTGAAGTGCATTGCTTATGCGGAGAGAACGGAGCAGGAAAATCTACGCTGATCAAGATACTCTCCGGTGCCTATCAGCCTGATGAAGGAGGAGAGATTTATTTTGAAGGCAGGAATGTTAAGTTAAGTCCTCATATTGCAATATCACTTGGCATCCAAACAATCTACCAGGAGCACACTGCATTCAATGAACTGAATATTACCGAAAACATATTCACCGGCCTTGAGATCAGTAACCATGGTCTTGTTCAAAAAAAAGAAATGGAAAAGAGAACGGCAGCGGTATTGGACTATCTCCAAAGCAGCCTGACACCCAATATGCTTATGGGTGATCTTTCAAGCGGCGATCAGAAGACCGTAGAAATTGCAAAGAGTCTGGTCCTGGATCGTAAGGTTATCATTCTTGATGAACCAACAGCTTCATTTTCCGTTTCTGAAATTGAACATTTGCTGGAAATAATTAAAACAATCAAACAGCATGGAATAGGGATTATTTACATTTCTCACCATTTAGACGAAGTGTTTAAGATAGCTGACCGTGTGACTGTAATCAGGGATGGACAGAAAATCAGTACATATGCCTGCAGTGATCTTAATGAGAACATGCTTATTAAGGACATGGTAGGGCGCGATGCATCAACATTTTACAAGCGTGAAAGTGTTCCCCTGGGGGAGGTAATGTACGAGGCCAAAAACATTACAGGAAATGGTGCCAAAAATGTAACTTTCCAATTGCATAAGGGTGAGCTGCTGGGTGTCGCAGGTATGATAGGGTCCGGACGATCGGAACTGATGAGCGTACTCTTTGGCGCGGCACCAAGTCAATCGGGAGAATTGTTTATTAAGGGGAAAAAGGCCAATCTAAGAAATCCCACAAGCGCCATAAAAAACAGGATGTGTTTTATTACTGAGGACAGGCAAAATACAGGACTCTTTCTTCAGCATTCCATTGCGCGAAACACTATAGTCGCGAATCTTGTAAATTCGAAAGCTTTTTTTATGAAGCCTTCAGAGGATTATAAAACGGGTGATAAATACATCAAATTATTAGGAACGAAAGCGAAAAATTCCCACGTGCTTGTGGTAAACCTTTCGGGCGGTAACCAGCAGAAAGTTGTTTTAGCGAAATGGTTTAATACGAACGGCGAAATTTATATTTTTGATGAACCTACCAGAGGCATAGATGTTGGTGCCAAACAGGAAATATACCAAATCATGGTTAACTTATTAAAGCAGGGGAAAGCCATCATAATGGTTTCTTCCGACATGCCTGAGGTCATAGCGATGAGTGACAGAATTCTTGTTATGAAAGACGGCGAAGTAAAAGCAGTGCTTTCTAAAGGCGAAATATCTGAAGAAAATATACTAATTCATTCAATTGGAGGAAGCAAAATATGAACCAGAAAGAAGTAACGGTGCATATTGCAAAAGAAAAGAAGGTATCCATTTTTAAAAGATACGAAAACTCGACGGTTACGACAATCCTTATCTCCTTTGTCCTGCTGATCGCAGCAGTTCAATTTGTTATCGGTGCAATTGGCGGAAATATTGCTCTTCCGACCATTATCAGCCCGAATAATATGTTTAATATTCTCATGCAGGTATCTGTTGCAGGACTCCTGGCTGTCGGAATGACACTGGTAATGGTCACAGGCGGAATCGATCTGTCTGTTGGCATGTTAGTCTCGCTCACGACAATTTTCATGGCAAAATGTGTAACGGACTGGGGCATGAGTGTTCCGCTGGCATTGATTCTCGGGTTAATGGTAAGCGTGTTTTTTGAGACTCTATTGGGCTTCATAATATCCAGAACAAAGGTTGAGCCATTTATAATCACTTTGGGCGGCATGATAACATTCCAGGGTATTGCACTTCTTCTGTGTGATTCGCGTGAAGTACGTCTGCTTAAAGGAGAATTTGATTTTTTGAAAGTCAATTTCATTCAAGGGGCAAGTTTCAACGGTTTGAATCTCATTATTCCTCCATATGTGATCATTTTTATCGCAGCAACTGCAGTGATCTGGGCGTTAATGAAATACAGTAAATACGGACGCAGAATGTACGCAGTCGGTTCCAACCCGCATGCAGCATTTCTTGCAGGTGTTGATGTCAAAAACATGAAAATGTCTGTCTACTCACTCAACGGAGTACTGGTATTCCTTGCTTCGGTCGCACTGAATTCACGTCTTGGAGTTGCCATCATATCAGGAGGTCAAGGTTTGGAAATAGATGCAATCGCAGCAGTTGTTATCGGCGGAGTTGCCATGTCAGGAGGAAAAGGAAATGCATGGGGGGCACTTATCGGAGCAATTCTATTGGGAACAATAGGAAATGCTATGAGTATGCTCAAGCTTCCGGGAGAATGGCAGTATATGGTGAAAGGAGCGGTAATTATTATTTCTGTTGTCGCGGGATCTATTTCAGCAATGTTCTCTGTAAGATCTGCAAGTAAAAGAAAAAAGGCCTGATAATTTGGTATTGTCCCGTGTTTTATCATGAAATTAACGGCTTGCTGTTAATGAATAAAAAAACCCACTAGAAGGAGGAAAGTTCAATGAAAAAAATGGTTAGACTTATCTCGACTTTTACTACTCTTGTATTAGTACTGTCAACATTAGGGGCATGCGGTAAGACAACAACATCTGCTACAACAGCAGCCGGCAACGCAGCAGGAGCAAAAAAACAAATTGGCTATTTCAAAGCGGCGGCTGATGATTATTACAAGGCCGGATGGGATGTATTCAAAGCGCTTGCTGATAAGGAGGGTTGGGATGTTCAGGAAGTTGTTGGTGATGGTACCGACGCCAAGATGCTTGCAGCAGTTGAAGATTTTATCAGCCAGAAGAAAGACGCTATCGTTTGTGTTCAGACAACAGCGGCTGTAGGCGGAGAAAGTGCCAAGAAGGCCAAAGAAGCCGGTATTCCTTTCTATTCACTTACACATCAGCCTCAGGTAACAAAAGGATTTGAGCCTACTGGTGCTGTCTGCTACAACTGGCAGGCTGATGGCGTTATCGCCGGTGAATCTGCCGCTAAAGCCGGCGCTAAGAACATAATTATAATTGAAGGTGTTCAGGGCCAGGGAACTGCTGCGGCACAGACTGTGGGCTTCCTCGAAGCTTATAAGACTGCCGGAATAGATGTCAAAGTAGTATTCACAGGTTATGGCAACTGGTTTGCTCAGGGCGGACAAAAGGCTATGGACGAAGCAATTGCATCTGTTGGTGCAAAAGGATTTGACGGTGTCTATGTTCATAACGACGAAATGCTTGACGGAGCTCTCCAGGCCATGAAGAATGCCGGACTTGATCCGAGCAAATTCTGGATTGGCTGTTCTAACGGCAAAGAAAAATCATGGCAGTGGGTCAAAGACGGAGAGGTTTCAATGGATGTAAACCAGACTCCTACCTTAGAAGCTGATCTTGTTTATCAGATGATTCAGGCTCAATTTGCCGGCACAACATACAAACACTATGTTTATTCCATCCTTAAGCCTTTCACAAAAGATGCGATGGAGAATCTGGTTCCTTATATCAGAGATGACTACATGGCAGGCAGAGCAGCAGACAAATTCACTTACAAATTGAGTGATCCTGCTGTTAAGGAATGGTCATTCTAATACACACCATAAAAAATAATAAAATTATCACTTTTAATATCCGAAAATAGCAGGCTACTTGATTTGAAGCACAGTTGGAGGCTGCTGACACTGTGTCAGCAGCCTCCACATTAAAAACACAGGTTAAAGATAATCCGAACATAAATGGTGAAATTCTTTTTTAACAGATGAAAATCCTCAGGATTTGTCAGCAAGGAGGATGATTTTATGAATCGGCCGGTTACACTATTTACAGGACAATGGGCAGATCTGCCATTTGAAGAAGTATGTAAACTTGCAAGTGAAATGGGATATGAGGGACTTGAAATAGCATGCTGGGGCGACCATATGGATGTGCGCAAAGCGGCCTTTGATATGGTTTACTGCAAATCTAAACTGGAAACTCTCAAAAAATACAATCTGAAAGCCTGGGCATTGGGCGCGCATTTAGCCGGCCAATGCGTCGGAGATCTTTATGACGCAAGGCTTGATGGTTTTGCCCCTGCCTCTTTGAAGGGTCAACCCGAGAAAATCCGGCAATGGGCCATTGAAGAAATGAAATATACAGCCAGAGCTGCAAAGAACATGGAGTGCTATGTTGTTACAGGCTTTATGGGTTCACCAATATGGAAGTTCTTTTATTCCTTTCCGCAGACAAGTGAACAGATGGTTGATGATGGCTTTAATCAGATAGTGGAACTGTGGAACCCGATTCTGGATGTATTCAAGGATTACGGGATCAAATTTGCATTGGAAGTACATCCGACCGAAATTGCATTTGACTATTACAGTGCGGGAAAACTCCTTGAAAAATTAAATTATCATTCAGCATTTGGATTTAATTTTGATCCCAGTCATCTTATCTGGCAAGGTATTAACCCCGTTGTCTTTTTGCGCGATTACAGCAGCCATATATTCCATGTCCATATGAAAGATGCTGCAGTAAACCTGGATGGTAAGTCGGGAATACTGGGTTCACACCTTGCTTTTGGTGATAATAGACGTGGATGGGACTTCCGTTCATTGGGTCACGGACATGTGAAATTTGAAGAGATAATACGAGAGTTGAATGCCATGGGATATAGCGGCCCACTTTCCGTTGAGTGGGAAGACAGCGGCATGGAGCGTGTGTTTGGTGCTAAAGAAGCGTGTGAGTTTGTTAAAAGAATTAATTTCAGTCCGTCAAATATTGCCTTTGACGATGCGTTAAAGGATTAACCCAAACAGAAATACTTTATTACTTTTCGAGAATAATCTGTATGAAGGTAGAGGTGAAAATATGAATATTGATAAAAAAGTTAATGTGGCTATAGTCGGATTAGGCTTTGGTAAAGAATTTATCCATATATACCAGCAATATTCCAAGGTTGGGAAAGTTGCGATTTGCTCCCGAAACAGAAAAAAGCTGGATGAAATCGGGGATAAATTCAATATTGACCAGGACCTCAGGTTTACAGACTACAACGAACTCCTGAAACGAGACGATATCGACGCGATCCATATCGTTACCCCTATAATGGAACATGCCAAACAGTCGATTGCAGCGCTGGAAGCAGGGAAACATACTGCCTGCACAGTACCGATGGCAACAACCGTTGATGAACTCAAGGAAATCGTGAAGGCTAAGAATAAGGCCAAAAAAGTATATATGATGATGGAAACAGCCATATACACAAGAGAATATCTCTATGTAAAAGAGTTGGTTGCCAGTGGAAAACTAGGCAGAATTCAATTTGTAAGGGGATCTCACATGCAGAATATGGGTTTGGTCGGCTGGCCTGATTATTGGCTTGGCTTTCCCCCCATGCATTATGGAACCCATGCCATAGCACCCTTGCTTTGCATTACAGGTGCAATGCCTGAATCTGTTGTCTGCCACGGATCGGGGAGTGTCAGCGATGATCTTGCCGGCAGATACGGATCTCCTTTTGCTGTCGAGACAGCAACCTTCAAACTCTCCCATTCAAATGTAGCAGCAGAAGCCACCCGGTCACTCTTTGAAACGGTCCGTCAATACAGGGAAAGTTTTGATATTTATGGTGACAAAACGTCATTTGAATGGGATCAGATTGCGGATGAAGGATCTGTACTGTTTGAAGGCGGAGAGAGTGCACAAAGATTTCACGTACCTGATACGGATAATCTTTTGCCTGAAGAAATTGCAGCTTTTACCAAAAAAGAACAGATTGATGACCAAAATCACGTTTCATTTATTCAGGGATCCGGACACGGAGGATCGCATCCGCATCTTGTCAAAGAATTCATCGACGCGATTGTTGAAGGCAGGGATTCCGCTGTAGATGCTGTCACTTCTGCATATTATACAGGGGCCGGTATCTGCGCACATGAATCAGCAATCCAGGGCGCGGTAAGAATTGCGATCCCTAAATTTGAAGAGCTTTAAATCTGGAAATCCGTGTATCAAGGATGTGGTATGAATAGCACAAGAGAGGAAGAACCATGAAAATCGGTGTAAATACCTGGGTTTGGGTTTCCCCGTTTAGTACGCAGCATTTTGATTTGATGTATAAAATTAAGGACATGGGTTTCGACGTTATCGAGATTGCTGTTGATGATCCTGAATTGATCGATCTGCCGAAATTTAAAAGCATGCTGACAGAAACAGGATTAACAACGACCATCTGCGGCGCTTTCGGACCGAGCAGGGACATCTCCAATGAGGACGAAGCAATAAGAAAAATTGGCAGGGATTACATAATAAAATGTATCAGAATGGCTGAGTTTTTGGACAGCCGTGTTTTTGCAGGACCGGTCTATTCAGCAGTTGGAAAGACAAGACTTATTTCCGCCGAACAAAAAAAGAGGGAATGGGATTGGTGTGTTAACAATCTGAAAGAAATCGGCGGTATAGCATGTGACTGTGGTGTTACAATCGGTGTTGAGCCATTAAACCGTTTCGAAACGGATATGATAAATTTGGTTGATCAGGCCGTTGACCTTATTAATGATGTTGGCAGCTCTGCCTTCAAAATCCACATTGATACTTTCCATGGGAACATCGAGGAAAAAAGTATACCTGATACCATAAGAAAGCTTGGAAAAGGAAAGCTGTGCCATTTTCATGCCTGCGAAAACGACAGGGGTGTACCTGGTACAGGACATATGGATTGGCTGGGGCTTAGGGATGCATTAAAGGAAGTTGAGTATGATGGAGCGGTAGTTATTGAATCCTTTACTCCAGGCGGCAAAGAAATTGCAAAGGCAGCCTCGATATGGAGACCTCTGGCCCCAAGTCAGGACATACTCGCTTCAGAAGGTGCTGCATTTCTCAGTAAATTATTTGCGTAAGTATATAAAGGAGAGGGTTTTTATTATGTCTGAAGACAGCATTAAAATTCAATCCATAAAAAACAACATTGATGTTTCGGAAGGAAATGGGAATACTGAACTGTCTAATAATTTATTTAACTGTATTCAGGATGGAATCAGCATTCTTGATTTGGACTTCAACATTGTAGACATGAACACGTCCATGAAACATTGGTACTCTTACAGGACTAATATTATAGGAGAAAAATGTTATAAGGTCTTTCATAATAGAATGACCCCCTGCAGTAATTGTCCTACTCTCAAAGTAATCAAAACAGGCAAAGCTACAACTGACATAGTCCCGTATATGGCACCGGCTGATAAGGTAAACGGGTGGCAGGAACTTGCCGTATTTCCTGTTTTTGATGGAACGAAGAAATTGAGCGGTTTTATTGAATGTGTTAAAGATATTACAGTCCAAAGAAAACTCAGCAGCGAGATACTAAAATTCAGGGAACAAATTCAAGCCCTGGATGCGAAAAACAAGGTGCTGAATGCCTGTTTGCAACAGAAAGGAAACGATAAAAAGCAGATTGAAGAAAATATTTCATATAATGTCAAAAATCTCATAATGCCATGTATCAGAAAATTAAAACGAAATCTTAACGATTCCTCAGATGTTGATAGTGTCCTGCTCATTGAAAATCTCCTGAGCGAGATTATTTCTCCGTTTGCAAAAGACATATCAACAAAATATCTTGATCTTACATCACGTGAAATTCAAATTATTTCTTTGATTAAGGATGGAAAAACCAGTAAGGAGATCTCGGAAATACTGTTTGTTTCGGCAAAGACAGTTGATTTTCACCGCGCCAACATCCGTAAAAAACTTGGGATCCGGAATGGAAAGAATGAAAGAACCAGCCTCAGGGCATATCTGCTTACCTTTCTTTAATTATGTTATGTATGTTTTTCCTTCAGAAGTCCGATTTCTTTCCTGATAACTTTCATAGCTTCCGTATATGGTTTGTTATAGGTTGAACATCCCACATTTTGCTGCCGAATAAGAAATTCGATGCAATTATCACAAGCCGTGCACCAGTTTACTTCTTTTTCCTGGCCCGCCATTAGCTTGGCAGGGGTAAGCGGATCAGCAAAAGACTGCCTGCCCAGAGCAATCATATCAGCTACTTTGTCGTTAATATTTTTGTTGCCCCAGTAAAGAACGGTGTTTTCTTCCTGTTTGACGGCCTGCAATTTATTTCTGCCGTCTCTGAAGACAGAGTATGCTGAACCAATTACAACTGTTTCCGGTTTAAGCGCATCCCTTAATACTTTCGAAAAATAATGGTGTAAATAGGCGGTGTCCGGAATATTTTTATCCGGCTGAGAAAGTGCGAGTGTTATCGACGGGCTGCCGGCGGACTGCAAAATATAATTTGCACCGCGCTCTTCGAGACCTTTTACCAGAGCGATAGATTCAGTAAGATCCATGACTGCAGTAGTCGGACTTGCTGAGCCGCATCCCCCCGGAAAACCTTCCCAAACGGAAACTTTTGAACCAATAATAAAGTTTGGATCATTTATTTCTCTTGTTATCCGCTCAATCAGTTCAAAGGCAAAGCGACTCCGGTTCTCCCAGGATCCACCATACTTCCAATTCCTGTCATTGTATGGTCTTAATAGCTGGGATCCCAGGTAGCCATGGGACAATTTCAAATCAATACCGTCAGCTCCGCAGTTATGGCAGATTTTGGAGGCAAGGACAAATTGATCCATTATGACTTCTATATCTTTTTCTGAAAGGAGGTCACCGCCGAACCCAGGCAGTGGTTTGACACACACTCGTCTTGAAAAGTCCGGATGGCTTAATTCCCCGGAGTGCGTCAATTGAAAAATGATCAAAGGTTTATTATTAATTTTTCTCATTTCAGATATGAATTTTGTAAGGGCTTCTTCGTTACGAGGCATGATGCTTAATTGATTCAGCCGGCCCCGGCTCTCGTACTGTACAGTAATTGCCTCAAGATCTATAAGGCCGGCATCGCCTCTAAATAAGTTGCCGTATCTTTCATAAGTTTTTGCGCCTGGATTTCCGAACTCATCCGAATCACAGCCTTCCATGGCATTTATGACAAAGCGGTTTGTAGCTGTTCTTCTGCCAATTTTAATAGGAGTAAACAGAGCGTTGGATTGATTCATAATTTTGACCTCCCCATTTATTTCTGAAATTACCAAACGTTTTTGATTACAGCTGTCTTGCAGTATTAACCTAGTACCAGTAAATATTATCTTAATTATAGGGCGATGGCAGAAGCCGGACAATACTATTAATTTGCGGGGTAAACACTAACAAAAAACTAGTATATATATGCTCACAGCAATAGAATTCAGACAAAAAAACGGAATCAAAAATTCGCAAAATGAGTCCGAAAAGGCCTGCAATGATCTGAAATGATTTACTTAAAAACCTAAATATGGTACTATTATAAATTAGTAATGCTAGATTTTCAGGTTAAAAAACAGCAACTTGCTTGATGTTTTAAATTTGATTATCAGAAGGGAGCATAATTTGGTTTCAATAAAAGATGTGGCAAAGGAAGCCAATGTTTCTATTGCAACAGTTTCCAATGTAGTGAATAAGACTAAATATGTTTCTGACGAGCTAGTACTGCGAGTTGAAGAGGCAATAAGGAAATTGGATTATAATACGAATGTTTTTGCAAAGGGGCTAAAAACAAAAAAATCCAATATTATAGGGTTGATCGTACACAATATGAATAATCCATTGGATTATGAATTGATTAATGGTGCCTTGGAAGCGGCCAATAAGAATTCATACGGGCTTCTTGTCTTTAGTTCTGAAGGAAAGATTGAGAAGGAAAAGGAAGCCCTGAAGAGTCTTGCGCTAAAATACGTCGACGGAATTATTCTGGATCCTATAGGAAGCAAAAATCCTGAAGTGCATAAGCTGATGAACCAGGGAATTCCGATAATATTCGCTGAAGGCTACTTAAAAGGTATTAACATAAAAAGTATATTAGCTGATATAAAAGGCGGCACATACGATGCCATTAAGCACATGATCGGCAATGGGCACACTAGTATTGGTTTTGTAGCAAATGACTCAAATACCAACTCTTCTAAAGAAGCTTTTGCAGGGTACCAGAAAGCATTGACAGAGGCAGGAATCCAATTAATGCCTAATCTTGTGAAGACGGAGAGTTCCAGTCTTAACGGTGGATATAAAAGTATATGTACCTTGATGCTGCTAGACCCAAGGCCAACGGCTATTTTTGTATCTGACCATGTTATGACACTCGGAGCAATGAATGCTTTCAACCAATTACATATAAATTATCCGGCTGATGTTGCGTTTGCCGGTGTTTCAGATCTTCAATGGTCAGCGGTTGTGAAACCTACATTGACGGTAGTGTCTCCGCCAACAAAACAGATTGGACAAATTGCCGTAGAAACTCTTATTGAAATTATCAGCGGAGTAAATACTCATAAAAATACAAGGGAGTACATTCCTGTTCAGTTTGTTGTTAGAGAATCGTCAATGAACATAAAACCCCAAATAGTCCCTCAACTTGCAATTTGAATTATTTATCATAGAGTAGTGATGCAAAACATCTATTTGCGTGAAATTTGATAATTATGGGAGTATAAAGATGAAAACTGCGTTGCATACTGATTTGTTCCGTAAATTCTCCATCGAAGATGCGATTCCTTTAATCGCACAGTCCGGTTACGAATATATTGAACTTAATGCAATACCTTATTGGACGCCGCATGTTAATTTATTTGACTTTGACTCAGAACGAAAAGAAAACCTCAAAAAATTGTTGATTCAATATAATCTAAAAGTCATTGCGATAGGAACGAACACAGATCTTGCAATCCTGGATAGAAATGAACGTCTGCGCAATGTAAAGTACTGTATTGATGCTATTAAAATGAGCGCCGAACTAGGGTGCCATTTAGTTTGCACCACATTTTCCGGGAATGTTTTGCTGTCTTTTCAAAAACAAAAGCAGGCTTTTGGGGAATCTTTGATGGAAATTTCAAAAGCAGCGGTAGAGTACAATGTTGAACTGGCCATTGAACTCCATCCAGGAAGCTTTATTGACAGTACCTTGCGGGCTGTCAATCTGCTGAAATCATTTGATTTGCCGAATGTTGGCTACTTGTTTTGTTTTCCTCACATTGCAACTTTTGCCGGAGAAGATCTTATTCAGGCATTAAAAATTGCGAAAGACTACACAATTCATTTTCACTTGGCTGATACCCCTCTTTGTGCAAATGATCACAAACATATGATGCCTGAAAGCGGTGAAATTAATTTCCCCAAAATGATCAGCGAGATAAAAAAATTAGGATATGATGACCGATATTTAACAATAGAAATCTATTCTGAGGATGAGCATCCATTAGAAAATGCGATTAAAAGCAAAGGGATTATTGATGACTTGTTACATCAATCCAATCAAGTCGGCAGGTAATCCTCAATAACGCAAATCATTGATTTCTCCGGCGTTTTCGCTTGTTTTAGAAATGTGTCCAATTCAGGAGGAGCGGATATGAATTTCAATTTGAACCAGTTCTTAAGCGCTATGGCAAATGCCCTGGATACAATTGAAATTAATATTTTCGGTATGCCGACAAATCATTCCAAAAGGATTGCTTATATCTCCGTGATAATTGCCCGTGAGTTCCGGTTAACAGATGAAGAGATATTTGATCTGGCCTCGCTGGCTATCCTGCACGACAATGGCGCAAGTATGAATATTCTGCAGGACAGATTACAGGGTACCGTCAAGGATAAGATTAATTTTCTTGAAACCAAAAAAATTCACTGCAGCATCGGAGAAGATAACATTAAGAATTTCCCTTTTTTGACGAACCCCGTGAACATTATTAAATATCATCATGAAAAATATGACGGGTCCGGCTTTTTTGGATTGTCGCATGATGAAATTCCTATTTTTTCACAGATTATTGCTCTTGCCGATACATTGGACCTTGCCTTTGATTTGGAACACACCGCTAACAAAGACATGATTACTGCCTTTGTGCGCGAACACGCGAATACGTTTTTCTCGCCGCTTCTGGCAGACACATTCATTGAAATTGCCGGCCGCAAGGATTTCTGGGATGACTTATCGGACCAGAACATTGACGGGAGCCTGCGAACATTGGTTCCTTCTTTCAGTAATGAATTGAGTTACAGCGAGATTCGCAGGATTACGAAGACTTTTTCTAAAATGATTGATGCACAGTCTGAATTTACCCAAAGGCATTCTTCCGGCCTTTCCGAGAAATTGGAAATAATGGCTGCCTTCTATGAACTGGATCCGGTTCTGACTCTTAAATTGTCCATTGCTACGGATCTGCATGATCTTGGCAAATTAGTTATCAGCAGCGCTATTCTGGATAAACCGGGGAAGTTAACCGAAGAGGAATTTGAAGAAATCAAGAAGCACCCTTTGATTACCAGACTCTGCCTGCAGGAAATTGACGGGTTTGAAAATATAACGCAATGGGCATCCAACCATCATGAAAAACTCGACGGCTCAGGGTACCCGAAAGGGTTGAAAGCCTGTGATCTTGATTTCTATTCACGGCTTATTGCCTGTCTGGACGTCTATCAGGCTCTTCGGGAAGAACGCCCTTATCGAAAAGCAATGGATCATCAGGGAGCTATGGTAATTCTCAAAAATATGGCGAAAAAAGGCCAGCTGGATCACACGATTGCAGAGGATATTAACACGGTTTTTTCAAATACCTGAATCTTGTCCTTCAAGCACACAAAACTGGCAGGAGGGGACGAACAATCCGTGGCCGTTTATCAGCTATATGCCGGGCATTATTCTGCCCGTTTATCGTGAACTCGAGAACCGTTTTGTGTTATCATTATTCTTTAATATTTTTATTGAATTATTATAGTCAAAATGCTATCATAAATTATTCTTCGTGGTAGAATGGTAATCAATGATTCGTTACTCTTTGATGAAGCGTTGCGTATATATTTTACCGATTACTATAATGCTTCGGTCCTTTGCCGGAACAGTATCTCAAGGAGGAGTTAACCGTGGAAATAATCACGCTTGTGGAGAATACGTCTGTATCAGAGATGTATAAAGCCAGGCACGGGTTGTCATTCTACATAGAAACCAGACTGCATAAGATACTTTTTGATTTGGGTCCCAACGAATTGTTTCTGGAAAATGCCGGAAGAATGGGTGTTAATATTGCCGATGTGGATACGGTTGTTATTTCCCACGGGCATAGTGATCACGGCGGCGGACTGAAATTGTTTCTGGAGAAGAACAAAAAGGCCAGGATATATATCCGCGAAAACGGTTTCCGGCCGCATTCCCTCAGGTTTATGTTCATGCATTTTTCTGTCGGCCTTGACAAAAAACTGGAGTCGAACGACAGGATCATCTTTACAGGGGAAGATCTCGTGATTGATGAGGAGCTTGAGATTTTTGCCGGTGTTACCGGAACAGAGATGGTATCCCGATCCAATAGAATGCTTTACGAGAAAATCGACGGTAAATATATACACGATCCGTTTTTACATGAACAGAGCCTGATAATCTCGGAAGGCGATAATAAGGTACTGATGGCCGGCTGCGCCCATAACGGAATTATTAACATTGTGGATAAGGGGCAGGAGCTTACCGGAAGCACGCTTACCCACGCTATTTCCGGCATGCATATGATGAATCCGCTTGCTGCGAAATTGGCAAACGAGTATGTGGACAGGCTCGGGGTCCGCCTGATGGATTACAGGATTCAGTACTATACCTGTCACTGTACCGGACTCAGGGGCTATCAGATACTGCGCCGCGTTATGGGCGAGCAGATCCAATATGCCGCGACGGGAAGTGTGATGGAGATATAATTTTTCCGGAGGAGCAAAGACCTCCGGAAGCGCGGATATTGCAGGGAGAGTGGAGACTTCCGGGCATATGCCGGCAGACAATATGAGGGGCGATAATGGGCAGTACTATGGAAGATCTTTCATAATACAGCCCATTTGGATTTGGTAGTCCGGTGCCTGTCCGGTAAATATTTTACAGGTAATACATCAGTTTTTTCTTTCCATCCAATACTGCACAAAAGTATCCAGGCTTCGAATCGCGGCGGGTATGTTCGCATAGACGGGAACTCCCTGCTCTTCAAGGTAAGCGACCAGATGCTGGTAATGATTCCCCGAGTTAACGGAAAAGACGATGGGCTTTGTTGTTTTTCTTGCTATTTCGGCTAATAGAACAACATAAGCATCCGGGTCGAGATAATCATTTTCCATAGTTTTAAGATTCTCGATGTGCGGTACTACCGCAACAAAGAGACAGTCAACATTCTCATCATTTATCAGAGCCTCGACGAATTTGGCGAACAGCATATCATTGGTCATCGGTGTTACATCGAGGAAGGACGTGTTTATATCGACAAGCCCGTGGGTATTGAGTTCTTTGATTCTCTCCTGCGTGCAGGCTGAAAGAGTGGCCTGTTCGAGGTATTTCAGCGTATCAGCGCCCATTGTCGCATCAAGGCCGGCATTTACGACGCCCGCCACCCGTTTGCCGGATACGGTTTTATGGCTCAGCATGGCAAAAGCCTTGGTATAGTTATAGAAATCATCGAGTTCTTCGGTCAATACGCACTTGGACTGCTCACAGGCCGCCTTAAAAATATCGTAGCTTCCGGACATAGAGGCTGTGTGGGAAGCGGCAGCCTTCGCGCCTGCCTCCGTGCGGCCGGATTTGTATACGATGATTGCTTTTTTGCTTGTGCATGCGAGGTGGAAAAATTGCCTGCCTTCTCCGGGGCTGATTCCTTCGATATAAAGAGCCATGACATCAATATTGGGATCCTTTTCGAAATACGCCATAAGATCGGGGATGCTCACATCTGCTTTGTTGCCGAAACTGACAATCGTCCGGACAATGCGTGAATGCTGCGCCCTTTCGACGATCGTGATTCCCATCGCGCCGCTTTGTGTGAATAACGCCGTGTTGCTTCTGTCTGAAAAGGGGATCTGCAGGCGGCTCTCATCAATGAAGAGCGTATTTACTCCAGGGCTTACAGCATCGGGCGCCATAAAAACGCCCATGCAGTTCGGCCCGATCAGCCGGACACCTTCCTTGCGGTCTGCGGTTGACTGCAGAAATTCGGAATAGTTGACCTCGGGCGGGATTCCGGAGATAAGGATTACGGCTTTATTCTTCGGAACGGTGCTTAAGAATCGAAGTGTGTTTTTGGCAGGTGCGGCATAGACAACCAGGTCATAAGGCTCCGGTATTTCGGATAATCCCGTATATAACGGATAGGAAGCTTCGCCGATTTTGGCGGTACCGCCTTTGGGGTTCACGCAGTATAAGTCGGTGCGCCCCATGTCCGTGAAAAGAGTGACAATGATTTTGGCAAGGGAGTATTTTTCCTCGGAAGAGGATACACCGAGAATCGCGATTCCGTGCGGCTTGAAAAAGGAATCCAGATTGGCTGTGTTGGCGCTGGTAATGAACTGCTGGTTATTTTTCGATTCATCGAATTCGGCGTACCCGTCAATTGCCAGAAATCTGCCGTCCTCGGAGAAGACCAATGGATTGATGTCCATTACTTTGAGATGAAAAAGCGGGGCCCTGTCCGACATAAAGGAGTAGTGGTGCCCGAGAAAGCTGATGGCAGAAAGAGCGGATGCTAATTTGTCGACATAATCGGGATGCCCCGTCTCCTCGTATTTGTGACGGATCTTCAGGGTATGCGTGATTTTGCGGGCTTCATCGTAGGAGATCGGTGCCAGGAAAAGATTCGGGTCATCATAATACTTAGCGAAAAACTCTGCATCATCGCCGCCTTTAGTCAGTGTGACGACAGCTCCGAAAGCGGAATCTTCCTTGAACCCGATCATGATTTCATTGCCGATCGCCTGTGTGAATTTGACGAATTCAATGATCAGAAACCCGTCGATCTGTGGCTTTTCATCATCAGTGAAATGGGAAAGAACTTCTTCCTTCATACTGGTCAGGACGAATTTAACAAAAAGCGGATCAAGATTTGAGACTTTCTTTACGCCGCCATAGCGCTGGTTATGAGCCATATCCCTCGATACTGTCTTAAGGATAAGAGAAGAGGAAGAGAATTTCTCGATGAGGCCGCCGGTCAACTCGTTGATTTCTCTGATGTAGATGCAATGGGGAACATCAACTCCGACACTGGAAAGAATTCCATACACTTCATGTTCATAGAGAGTACTCCGGCCATCTTCGAAAGCATGTAATAAAATACTGTCTATTTCCTGGAAAGCTTCGGAATTCATATATGCACCTCCATAAAGTAGGCTGATTGAATACATATTATCATGTTTCTATGCTCCGCTGTGATAAAATGATCACTACGAATACATGCAGACGCAGGGGGTTTAAGAGGATGGAACTTAATAAGAACAACATTCGCAAAATCATGATCATTATTGTGGTGACCCTTCTTTTGTATTTCGGACTACTAAATCTGGATGTGGTGAGAGAATATTTTGGAATATTCACCAAAATCATGACACCGTTTATCGCAGGTGCAAGTCTCGCGTTCATCCTCAATGTCCCGATGCGTTGGATAGAAAAATCAATAGCCAGCCTGTTTGCCAGAAGAAAAAAGGCGAAAAAGCCTGTTTCAAAGGGTCTTTTGCGTATCAGCAGCCTGCTGATTACGCTTATTCTGTTTATTGGAGTTATTGTCGCGATTGTATTCCTGGTTGTTCCGGAACTTGGCCGCTCGATTACTATGATTATCGACAAATATCCGGCGTTTTCCATCCGCGCCCAGGAAGCAATAACGGATCTCACTGTGAAGTATCCGGCTATTAAGACCTATATTATAAGCTACAACATCAATTGGGATACGATTGGGCAGACTATTCTTAATTTCACGAAAATGGCCGGAGGCAATGTCCTTTCCTCTACGATCGGAGTAGCAACTTCCATTGTCGGCGTTATTTTTAACTCAATTATAGCCTTTGTTTTTGCTGTTAATATTCTGCTTCAGAAGGAAAAACTGGGCGTGCAGACTAAAAGGCTTTTCTATGCCTTCCTTCCGGAACAGGCCGCAGACAAGACACTGTATGTCTGTACTCTGTCGAGTAATACGTTTGCACGGTTTTTATCAGGACAAGGCCGTGAGTCCCTGATTCTTGGAAGCATGTTTCTCCTTTCGATGAGTATTTTCAAGTTTCCATACGCATTGCTGATCAGCATATTGATTGCCGTCCTCGCGCTGATTCCGATGTTCGGTGCATTTATCGGCTGCTGCTTCGGTGTGTTTTTCATACTGATTGTTGATCCGGTCAAAGCACTCTGGTTTCTGGTTCTTTTTATCATTCTGCAGCAGATCGAGGGTAATATCATTTACCCGAGGGTGGTAGGCGGATCCATCGGCCTGCCGTCGATATGGGTTCTTGTGGCAGTGACCGTGGGCGGCACTTTATACGGAGTGGTCGGGATGCTGGTATTTATTCCAATGTCCTCCGTGATCTATGTTCTTATCCGTGAAATCATAAATAAACGGTTGAGCGAAAAGATGATATCGGAAGAAAAAATTGGGAAGCAATGATGCTTTTCTCGCTCGGTCAGTCCTCGGATTGCTTTGCAATCCTGCGGAATCTACTCGAAAAGCATCATTGCTTCCCGGTTAGGCGTCCTGCGGACGCTAAGGAATATTCGAACCTCGGATTGCTTTGCAATCCTGCGGAAACCACTCAAAAAACACACGCCCTTACTTGCCAGGCGTCCTGCGGACGCTAAGGAAGATTACAAGTCCTCGGACCTTCGGTCCTGCGGAATCTATTCAGAGGAAGCAATGATGCTTTTTTCGCTCGGTCAGGTCCTCGGATTGCTTTGCAATCCTGCGGAATCTACTCAAAAAGCATCATCGCCTCCCGGTTAGGCGTCCTGCGGACGCTAGGGAAGATGTGTCTACAGAATTTGTGGTCAGTTTTCCAGGTTTATATTGCCGAACCGAACACATATATCATACTGCAAAACTATTGTCAAAAAGCTACTGAAAGCTACTGTATGTGGTGTGTGGTATAATAGTGGGACGAAGAACGAAATATTGACAAAGTTTTCTTGGAAAACAAGCTCTTTGGAAGGATGTTTATTTATGTTATGGACGATCGCAGTTATTCTCTTGATTTTGTGGCTATTAGGACTTATTACATCAACGGGCGGTGGGTTTATCCATATTCTTATCGTAATTGCCGTCATAGTGGTTGTGATAAATCTCTTGAAAGGCAGAAGAAAATCATAACATGTCATCAACCTAAGGAACAAAATGAGACAGGCAGATTATCTGCCGGAGGCAATATTTTGAATAACAGGAAAGATACTTTTGAAAATAATAAAGAGAAGGTCACTGGCCAGATTAAAGAGGCCGCAGGTAAAATTACCGGTAACGAGCAGCTTGAGCTGAAGGGCAAGATCCAATCCTCCAAAGCAGACTTCAAGAAGAACACCAATCTTCATAATAATGTTAATGAAGTCAAAGAAGGCATCGCCGGAAAAATTAATGACATGCTCGATAAGAAGGATGCCAAAAAGGACGCCAAGAAGGACAAAAAGTAATATTGAACCTTTGAATGAATCCTTTGCAGGAATCATCTGAGAGCAGCTCCGAAAGGAGCTGCTTTTATGTTGTGCTGATTTTCCAGTCTGCAACCTTGCTGTATGGATTGCATTCCACAAGTGACAAGGTGCTGAACTTGCAGGCCATCGGTGTAAACAGACGACACGTTGTCTCTATGGCGCCTGTCAGTTCATCCGGGGCAATGTTGACGGCAACGGCACAGTGCGGTACCCAGTTGGCCCGTTCGTAATAAGGATTAAAATCGGAAATATGCCGGGATAGTTTTTCTGCCAGATTCTCGTGTATATAAATTAACTCGTCCGACACAACCGGCAGCAGATTGACAACGGCCGGCGTCGAATTGAAAACGCCTATGCTCGAAAGGGATACGCTTATATCCCGCAGTTCCGGTGCAAAGGAAGCCAGATCTTCCAGTATCTCCTGAAAGGATTCTTTGGAAAACAGGGACAGTGTGATGTGCGGCAGGATTCTGTTGTCAGACAGATAGGTGTTTCCGGTGACGCGGCTGACCTCGCTCTGGATCCTGCGGATCTTTCCTTCACTTACGTGATCAAAGTAAACTATTACGGCATAATCAGGCATCAATGATTTCCTCCCCGTTAAAAAGGCTTGCGCCTCTATATATTGTAGCAGAAAACCGTGATGTGCTGACGTCATAAGTAAGCTGAATAATATGCTATAATTAGAAAAAATCCGGGTGTGACCGTGATGGAGAAGAAACTGTAATAGCCTGCGTATCAGCCATTCATCAGAGGTGGGATTTTGCGAATTGCGAACAAACTGGGTCTGTTTTCCGGAAATCCGAACACGAAAAAGCTGGGTCTGTCGTCCGGAAATCTGACGGGGATATTTTCTTTTATGCTGCCTGTATTCCTTTTGGCGCTTGCTTTTCTGGTGAGCGGAATTCATCCGCTTGGCGGCAAAAGCGTCCTCCTGATTGACAGTAAGCTGCAGTATGTTTCATTTTTTTCGGAATATATACGCCAGATCAGAGCTCTTGAGTTTCCGACATTTTCGCGCTTTTTCGGGCCCGGCATGAATTTCTTCGGAACCTGGGCCTACTATCTGGCGAGCCCGGTGAACCTGCTGCTTTTGCTTTTTCCAAAGGCGTACATTTTGGACGGTATGTATACGGTTCTATTAGTTAAGGCAGGTCTGTGCGGGACGGCATTCTATGTATATGCCAGAAGGACCCTTGGCTCGGAACAGGTGAAGGCGCTTTTGTTTTCCACCTCCTATGCCCTGTGCGGATTTGTTGTTTCGTATTCGGATAATGTGCAGTGGCTTGACGGCGTGATCTGGCTGCCCATTCTGATTATGGGGATTGAGACGGTCTACAGGAACGGCCGCTGCGGATACTATTCGGTTATTGCTGCCATACTGATTATCTCCAACTTCTATATCTCTGTCCTGACCGGAGTTTTTTGTCTTCTTTATTGCGTCTATGTTGTTCTTCGAGTGAGAAGGGAGGACTTCCCCGGAAGCAAACGGGGCTTTTTGCTGAAGATCGCGCTGCAGTCTCTTCTTGGTATCGGCTTGGCGGCATTTGTGCTGGTTCCTGTCTATTTTATTATGCGCAACCAGATGAGCCTTTTCGGGCAAGGCGGCCCTCAGACTCCGTTTACTGTAAATCCGTTCCGGACACTTGGCGGTCTATTTGTTGGCCGACAGGATTATGTTGCGTCATCAAGTTTTCCCAAAATATACGCAGGCCTTCTGGCAGTCATAATAGCCCCGGTATATTTTCTGTATGAAGGGATAAAAAAACGCGAAAAAATAGTAACGGCACTGTTTCTCGCAGTTGTTTTTTTGTGTTTTCATGTGTCGATACTTAACTTTGTATGGAACGGCCTGGACTTTGTCGGCTGGTTTCCTTTCCGGTATAGTTTCGTATTCAGCTTTTTGCTTCTTACCATTGCGGTTAAAGCTATAAATTCCCCGGATGCCGTACTGACTAAGCACTTGGTGTTTTTCCGGACATATATTATCGCAGTTCTACTGGTATGCATGACATCCTTTTTGCTGCTTTGGAGTACGATGAACGCAGCGCCGCTGGTCACTATGATTGCTGTAAATTTCGTGCTGATCGTTAGTTTCTATTATCTCCTCGGCAAAAAGCCGCGCGGCATGTCCCTGCTCCTGTTACTGGTATGCCTGGAACTTTTCATGAATGCCGTTATCGTGACGGCAACGCTTAACAGTGAAGCAAAATATGCGGATTACAATACATGGACAGCCTCGTATAACATCGTCGAAAAAGCGATTGAAGAGAACAATCTTCGTGAAAAGCAGGGAAGAACAGCTATTCTTTTGGGCACGATTTCCGGCAACGACCCGCTGCTCTTTGGACTTGGCGGTATCGATTATTATTCTTCGGCGGGCAACACGCTTCTTTCGGACACTTTATATAAGCTGGGGTACCAAAGGTACATTTCAAATGGGTTTGAAATATCCGATAATGGCGGATCGCAGTTACTGAACAGTCTGATGGGGGTATCCTCAACGATTATGGAAACCTCTGATTTGGGACCAAATGGCATTCCGGCAACTGTGTATCCCGTCCGGCACATACTAAGGGAGGACAATCTAAAGGGGCTGGAAGTGATCAATAACCCGCTGGCCCTTTCGACGGCCTACCTCGTTAACAGGGATGTGCTGTCTTTCACTTTGAAGGATTCAGCAGACGACCCATTCGCACTGACAGACCGGCTTCTGTCCTCCATGCTGGGCAAAGAGTGCACGACATACTCCGCTGTCCCGTTCACTTCGGACTATGCAAACGCGGATATTCTGGATAAATCGCCGGACTATGTACTTTATACGGCGCAGGACCCTCAAGAAAGCTCTTCTGTCACCATCAGCTTTTCCGGAAATGGGGAGGCCATCCCACTATATCTGAATATGAGTTATTCTGCGGTAGACAGAACACAGGATGCAGCCGACCTTTCTGTCACGATTCTTACAGACGGTAAAGAACAGCAGATCAAATACCCCGATGTGTCCGAGTGGCCTTCGGTCCTGTCTTTGGGTTCTTTCCCTAAAGGGCAGCCGGTTACGGTTGAAGTCCGGTATTCCGGGCAGGACCTTTATATCTGGTATCTTCGTGTTATCTCCCAGGATCCAAAGGATATAGAAAACGCGCTGGCACCGCTTCTGGAGAGCCAGGGTGACATGCAGTGGACTACTTCCGGCACCATGCGGATCGAAGAAAATGCGAAAGCGGACGGCGTCCTGTTCGTTTCGATTCCATATGACGCCGGTTGGCGTGCCACGGTCAACGGAAAGCCTATTGAAGTTCTTCGTGCTGCGGATGCATTCATCGGAATAGAGCTTGAACCAGGCGAAAACGTAATAGAAATGAGCTTTTTCCCGGAAGGTCTTGCTTGGGGACTTGGTATCAGTCTGGCTTCTTTGGCGGCTGCTGTGATCCAGATTATTGTTATGAAGAAAAGAAAAAGGGATTCATAAAAACTAGTTGTTAACAAAAAAGAACCGGAGAAAGTAATTTCTACGGTTCTTTTTTGCGTTATTAATTTTAATTGCTGATGTACGATCAGAACGTGGCAGCGGCAAGTTTGGCCTGTTCGATCGATTTATCGACAATACTGTCCACGTCGACGCCGATAACATCGAGAAGTTCGGCGGCTATCGTTATGAAGTTGCAAATTCCCAGAAAGCCCATGATCGTCCGCAAGTATTTGTCGCCCATCTCAAGAGTTGCCATGTAGCCTTCGCCGTATGCGCCGCCGCGCGATGTGATATTTATCGCTTTTTTATTGGTGCAAAGGCCCTTGGGACCGTCCGCGGTATAGACAAAAGTGACACCGGTTACGGTGATGTAATCGATATAAGCCTTGAGCATTGCGGGAATGCCAAGGTTCCATAACGGCTCTGCAAAAACATATTTGTCTGCATCGACAAACTGATAGGCATACTTGAGAACCGGGTGATTGCGGGCATCATCGGGTGCGAGTTTATGCATGCTGACAGATTCAAGGGAAAGAAAATTAATTTTTTCCTTGTATAGATCCAGCGTGATAATTTCATCATCCGGATGACGTTTTTTATATTCGTCCATAAAACTCTCTGATATCCGGAAAGTTCTGGAATCGGCATCTTCCTTGGGGTTTGCTTTTATATATAATACTTTACTCATGATTTTGCTCCTCTTTATCTGTTGTTTATTTGTTACTTATGTTATATTTATAACAGTAACGGACGATTATAGCTAGTAGGCACTTATTTGTATCATAGTATCCAAAAAGATACCTAGAAGAGGCGAAATGTATGATTTGTGAAGAAAACAGACACGAGACATGCTATATGAGGGAACAATGCCTGAAGTATGATGTCTGCCCAATGGGCCTTGTCCAGAAAATTCTTTCCGGCAAATGGAAGATCCTCATCCTGTGGTTCCTGAGCAGCCGGGTGAGCCGGTTCAGTGACATCCGTAAGAAAATGCCGAATGTCACACAAAAAATGATAACACAGCAGCTGAGAAGCCTCGAAAAAGACCATCTCATCTACCGGCATGTGTATCCGGTCGTCCCACCCAAGGTAGAGTACGGGCTGACGGATCTGGGCCGAAGAATCATCCCCATCCTCGAACAGATGCACTCTTTCGGTGTGGAATATCTTGCGCAGGACTTTGGTCCGGCCGATGCCGCAGGGCCGGCAGATTCCGGGGATGACGGGGATGAGTAGAACAGGGTTTTCGGAACATAAGAAGGATTCCATCCGGGCAATAATCCAAAATCGCTTTAGAATTTGTCCATCAGAAGAAAATCGGCAATGTTAACGTGACGAATTCCATCGATATTGTCGCTCCAGTTTTCCTCGGTAGTGACAACATATTTGGGGTAATGGTCAGGAATTTTTTTCAGGTTTCCGAATTCCCTATCGATGGTTTCGTCTCCGGAAAGCCGGAAAGCGACCTGGACATAGACTCGTTCCTCTTTGTTTATAGCGACGAAGTCGATTTCTTTGTCTTCATATTTCCCGACAAATACCTGATAACCCCTTCGTTTCAGTTCCAGAAAGACAATGCCCTCCAAAACGCCGGCTATCTGGCTGTCTTTGTATCCGAGCATAGCATATTTGAGCGCCTGATCCGAAAGATAGAATTTCTCATTCACCTGCAGTATTTCTTTGCCCTTCAGGTCATATCGGGGAACACGATAGACTATAAATGCTTTTTCCAGATAACTCAGGTAGTTATAGACGGTTTCAAGGTTTACGCTTCGTCGCTCGCTTTTGAAAAAATCAGAAATTCTCTTGCCGGAAATCAGGTTCCCGGTATTGTCAAAAATGTATTTAACAATGCGGTCCAGAAGATCGACATTTCGTATGCCGTTTCTTGAAATAATGTCGCGCAGTACGATGGAAGAATAGATATCCTGAACAATCTTGTCTGCTGCGTCGCTCGTATAGGATGCTGTCCAGAGAACAGGGAACCCTCCCTTTCGAAGGAATTCATAAAATTGCTTTTGGATGGTGTCGGCTGCATCCGTGTTGTATTGCCTCCTGAAAAGAAGAGTTTCAGAAAAGGAAAGCGGTAAAATGCTGATTTCGACATATCTTCCAGCCAGATATGTGGACAGATCGGAAGACAGAAGTCTCGAATTGGATCCGGTTATGTAAATGTCGCAGTCAAAATCAACAAGAAAAGAATTCACGGCTTTTTCCCAGCCGACTACTTCCTGAATCTCATCAAACATGATGTATGTCTTTTGTCCCTGTGCAATAAGTGGCTTTACATATTCGTATAATTTCCTGGCGTCTGTCAGTTCTGCATACTCCATCGATTCAAAGTGCATTACGATAATCTTTGCAGCAGGGTCTTTGACGATAAATTCATCGCGCAGTATGGCAAGTATGGATGACTTGCCGCATCGTCGGACGCCGGTGAGCACCTTCACCAAAGGTTTATCAATAAATGGCCGGATTTGATCCAGATATAAAGATCGCTGTATCATTGGAATCACCTCGTTCATACTATAACATGAAAACAACAGTAAAATCAATACAAGTTTACGGTTATACCATGAAAAGGTTTCGGTTATCGCTAAAGATTTACGGTTATACCATGAAGTTTGTGCTTTCGCTGAAGTCGGCGATTTCACAACGGGGGTGAAAAAAACTGAAAAATCTTCGTGAAAATTCAATTTATTTAAGGATCATTTAATAATTGGACCTGTATTCTGTGTACATACATCGGGAAAAGTAACGGATATGTGCATAGCTGGTAAAAGATCTGTGCAAGACATATATTGTGAATAAAAGACAAAACAATGTGCTTCGGAATGTCAATTTTTCCATGCAGGAGGGTGAGTTTGTATCTGTTATGGGACCCTCCGGATCGGGGAAATCCACTCTGCTCTATACAGTCAGCGGTATGGACCGTATGACGTCCGGCGATGTTGTTTTTGCCGGAAAGAGTATTCAGGATTTAAACGATAACAGGATGTCGGATCTTCGTCTGAGCGAGATGGGATTTGTGTTCCAGCAGATGCACATGCTCAGGAATTTATCCGTATTCGACAACATCATTTTATCTGCATACAATTCCGACAAGGGGCGCACTCCTTCTTCGAGAAAATTGATAAATGAAAAGGCCAGGGTGCTCATGCACAAGTTTGATATCATAGATATAGCAGACAATGATATCACGGAGGTCTCCGGAGGCCAGCTGCAGCGGGCGTGCATCTGCCGTGCCCTGATTAATCAGCCAAGAATGATCTTTGCGGATGAACCAACCGGATCCCTCAACTCCAAGGCCGCCGCGGAAGTCATGGATACATTCAATTCGCTGAACCGCGACGGTGCCACGATCCTGTTGGTTACCCATGATGTGAAGGTTGCTGCGCGTACCGATAAAGCCCTCTACATTGTTGACGGCAATATCCAGGGAGAGCTCGCACTTGGCAAATATACAGAGCCCGAAGAAAGCCGCGACCGTGAGAAAAACTTAAGCACCTGGCTCATGGACATGGGCTGGTAAGTAAGACGCATTTGGAATAATATGAACTATATTAAGTTATGCTGCTGCCTGAATATGATCCGTTCCGTTAAAGCAGGAAAAGCAATCAAATGGTTGATATTCTTCTGATTGAAGATAATGAAGAACTCGGAAAGCTTCTATGCGATTTTCTCGTAAACGACGGCTTTTCCGTTTTTCATGCGCTGTCCGGAGAAGAGGGCCTTTCCTTTATTAACGGAAACTCCGTTAAAATTCTTCTTCTGGATATCATGCTTCCCGGAATCGACGGCTTCGGCGTATGCAGTGCCGTCAGGGAAAAAGGCAATATCCCGATTATTATCCTGAGCGCAAAGTCGGGTAAGGAAGATAAAATCCGGGGGCTTGAATACGGCGCAGACGACTACATTGAAAAGCCGCTTGATGTTGATGTCCTGATTGCCAAAATCCGGGCGATCCTGCGGCGTAATTATGATATGAGCAAAAAGGGCAAGCTTCTTGCGGACGGAAACCTGTCGCTTGATGTTGATGCCAACCAGGTATTTCTGGATCATAACGACCTGCCGATGACCAACAAGGAATTTATCCTTCTGACCATTTTTCTGCAGAATAAAGGAAAGGTGCTCCGCAAAGAGTGGCTCTTTGATACCGTATGGGGAATGGACAGCTTCAGCGAACCCTCGACGCTTACGGTGCATATCAACAAACTCAGGGATAAAATCGAGGCAAATCCGAAAAATCCGCGGCGTATTACCACAGTCTGGGGCATCGGGTACAAATATGAAGCGAATCAGTAAGTGGATGATTCTGCTTCTTTGTGTCTTTCTGGCAGCGTGGGCGGCGGCCAATGCGGCTGTCGGAACAGTTCTTTCCGAAAAGGGCGGAAAAGAATACCTGATTGAAATCAACCGGATTTCACAGGATCTTTCCGACGGCGAAAAAGCGGCAAAGTATGACCTCTCTTCTTATAATTACATAAAGCGCCTTTCCTATCTGCCGGCCGATGCTGCTTCCGGGCAGATCAATGCATTTTTTAACGGATCGTCCTTGCTTGCGGGGATGAATTATCTGGTTAAGCCGCTCTTTGAGGGGGGAGACAATACAGGGATACATCCGGTATGAATACGCAGCATCGAGTCTGGCCGCCTACAACTATGTGTTTGTGATCATAAATACTGTGTTTGCCGCTGCGTTTGTTTTCAGCATATGGTTTTTTCTATACATCAAAACAAAAATTCTGCAGCCGTTCAACGACGTGCAGGATCTTCCCATGGAGCTGTCAAAAGGGCGCCTCAAAAAGGGTCTCAAAGAAAACAGGAGCCGGTTCTTCGGGCGTTTCGTCTGGGGACTTGACCTGCTTCGCGAGTCGATTGAGACTCAGAAAAGAAAAGAACTGACTCTCGAAAAAGAGAAAAAGACATTGATTCTGTCCATTTCACATGGAATCAAAACACCGCTCAGTGCGATCATGCTTTATTCGAAAGCCCTGTATGAAAACCTCTATGATTCAGAAGAAAAACGCAAGGAAACGGCGCGGGCCATTTCTGAAAATGCAAAGCAAATCGAGAGGCTTGTTGCTGAAATCGTACACTCCCAGACAGAGGATATTCTTGATATCGAAGTGAATATAGACGAATTCTATCTCTTTGATCTTGTAAAGAAGCTTCAATCGACATACTCCGAAAAACTTGCGCTGATCCGGACGGAATTCGTGATTTCGGACTGCTCCAACCTTCTCCTCAAAGGAGATCAGCAGCGCCTTCTGGATGTTTTTGAAAATCTTATTGAAAACGCCATCAAATACGGGGATGGCCGGCGTATCAGCCTTTCTTTCTCCAGGGAAGACAACTGTCAGCTGATTTCCGTCGAAAACACCGGAACACCGGTTCCGCCGCTTGAAAGTATGCACGTATTTGAGAGTTTCTGGCGCGGTTCAAACGCGCACGACAAGCCGGGCAACGGCCTTGGGCTATACATCTGCAAGCATATTACGGCTAAGATGAACGGAGACATATTCATCAGAAAGATCGAAGACGGCATGTGCTTTGTGGTTGTTGTGCCGATAGCGTGAGCGCTTCTACGGACAGGGCAGATCTTCGGGTGCACCTTTTTTCGGACAGGGCAGGCAAAAAGTGCTATAATATACAAAGCTAAATAAGCTGTAAAATGTATTCGGATCAATATATTCTGTCCGATACTATCTGACAGAGTCGAGGATGATCCGAATTAATCTTTTTACCTGAAAGCGGCGTAGAGCCAAGAGGAGATTACTATGGAAGAAATCATTTTGAAGACAATGTTAAGAACGGATACTCCTAAAAAAGTCAGACTTGCAGGGTTTATTCCGGGTGTTCTGAACGAGTCGGATCTGACTTCTACCTCCGTACAGTTTGTCGGAACAGAGCTTAATAAGATCATATCCAAACATGGATCCAATGCTAAAGTATGGGTTACCATTGGTGATGATAAGAAATTTGGTTTCATTAAAGAGGTTCAGAAGAGCCCTCTGGACAGAAAAATCATTCATATTGCTATTCAGCTCGTTTCCAAGGATCAGGAAATCAAGATGCAGCTTCCTATTTCCTATCATGGCCGCGAGGAACTCGAGCACAAGCAGCTTCAGGTACAGGTATACAAAGCAGAAATCGATGTCTCCGGTAAGGCGGTACTTATGCCTGATGTAATTATTGTTGATGTCTCCAAGAAAGAACTCGGAGATACCATTACGGCTGCCGATCTGAATATTTCTGCAGAAATCAAGATCCATGATGCCGAGAACGAAATATATGCTGTCATCAAGGCTATTAAAGAAGTAGTTGAAGAAGAGCCTGAAGAAGCAGCAGCAGCCGACGTATTGGAATCCGTTGTAGCGCCTGTCTGATAACCCATTCATATATTACTAAAAAATAAAAGGGGCCATTGCAGAAGTGATTGATCAAAAATCACAGGAGCAACGGCCTCTTTTGTGTTATCTTTGTAGAGATATTTGACATTATTGACATATTTCCATGCCGGCTTCGCTGCTTGTCCCTTCGAAAAGGAGCTCGCCCTGGCGGCTTGTGAGCCTGATAGAGACGAGAGCGGTGATGCTTTCTATTATTTCCCTGTCCATCAGACCGTCGACCGGAGCGCGGAGACGGCCGCCTCCTGCCATTTTTCCATCAAAAATCAGTGTACCCGAAGGTCCCCGCAGTTCACCGGAACAAGTTCCGCTGTCCGGATCTGCCAGCCAGTTATAGAGGCGCGAATGATTATAGGTAGCAAACCGGACGGAGATGTCCTGGAAATTGGTGAAATATGCGAAAAATCCCGGAAATGAACGCCCGAATAAAGGGATCCGTGCTCTTGAAAATACGAAAGAAGCGTTGCTCTTGCCGAAATGGCTGGCCTGGATCCAGAGATATGTACGGGGAAAAGATCGGCCGTAGTCTTTTTCTATATATCCGACACCTCCTGTGAAGTCCATGATCTCTCCGTCGAGCGCAATTGTCCCCTGCAGCGTGTGGTACAAATGAATAATGGCGTGGTAGCACTCCATGAAGGGAAGGAAGGTGAAGGGGCCCATGATCCCCGGATTATACCGGCTAGTGGGAAAGCGGTGTATATCCGTGAATGTGAGCCGGCCTTTGAGCTGCCCCTCGGCATTATCTATGTCAAGTGACAATCCGTCGGAGTCGAAAGTGCTGCCGGCAATCATGACATGAAACCGGTCGGTTGGCGAGTGGAATTCTTCGTATGGAAAATGATAATACCAGGTTTTGCCGGAGACAGCGTTAATTACCTGAATAAATGAGTGCCGATGCCCCGCCGGATCAATGGCCATGCCGGGTATGAGCGCTATCGCGTGTTTTCTGTCGGCGCTTATGCATTTGAAGTACCAGCCTTCAAAATATCTGCGTCTGCGCCTGCCGCCCCTGAAATTTTCCTGATTCTGCATATATACAACTCCTGTCTTTAATGAACCGGATCGTGATCTTCGAAATTGATTTCGAAATACACTTGATGAATACCGCGAATGCTTTAGCGAATGATATTTTTATGTTATAATAAAAACACTCAAAATAGTCCGATCTGGAAAAATATTTTGTGTTTTTGGAGGGAATTAGCATGAAAAGACTTTTAGCCCTGGCAATGGTTTTGGTTATGTCCTTATCTCTTGCAGCATGCGGCGGAACAGCATCAACGACAACGGCAGCAACAACAGCTGCCAAGGCCACCACAGCTGCAGCAACAACGGCAGCAGAGGCCACAACCGCAACAACGGCAGCAACAACAACAACGGCTGCATCAGGAACCTATGAATTAGCCCTTATCACCGATGTCGGCAACATTGACGACAAGTCATTCAACGAAGGTGCCTGGAACGGCGTTAAGAATTACGCTGAGAAGAACAGCATTCCTTACGCTTACTATCGTCCGAGTGAAGATTCTACAGCCGCACGTGAAGAGACAATCGGAACAGCAATCGACAAGGGCGCTAAAATTGTAGTTTGCCCCGGTTACCTGTTTGAAGAAGCAATCTATAACGTCCAGGACAAATATCCGGATGTTCAGTTCCTGCTTCTCGACGGCCAGCCTCATACAGCAGATTATGCTACGTATAAGACATCTGCCAACGTTCATTGTATCCTCTATCAGGAAGAGCAGGCAGGTTACCTTGCCGGTTATGCAGTTGTCATGGATGGCTACACGAAGCTTGGATTCCTCGGCGGAATGGCAGTGCCTGCTGTTGTCCGTTACGGTTACGGATATGTTCAGGGTGCTGAAGCAGCTGCCAAAGAACTTGGCCTTAAAGCTGGAGACATTACGATAAAGTACTGGTATTGCGGTGGTTTCGGACCTACCGACGACATTAAGACGAAGATGTCCGGTTGGTATACTGACGGTACGGAAGTTGTCTTCTCCTGCGGCGGCGGTATCTACTTAAGCGCAACGGCAGCTGCAGAAGCAGCCGGCGGTAAAGTTATCGGCGTTGACGTAGACCAGTCTGCCCAGTCTGCAACAATCATCACATCCGCTATGAAAGAGTTGACTACTTCCGTTGATCTTGCGCTCACATCCATATATGCGAACGGCGGAAAATGGAATGCAGATTTTTCCGGCAAGACAGCTATATTAGGTGCTGCTGAGAAATGCGTAGGCCTTCCTACAGCAACAGCTTCATGGAAATTCAAAACATTTACAGTTGATCAGTACAATGCCGTGTTTGCAAAGCTTGTAGACAAGACCATTGTTGTTGACAACACATTCGATCCTGCAGTTAAGCCTGCAGTCAAGCTTGTCACAGTTGATTATCAGGAATAACCACAGCTAAATAAGCATGAATTGAGAAAGGGCTAGACGTTGCGTCTAGCCCTTTTCTCAAATTGGAGAGTGACACATGAGTGATTATGTAGTTGAAATGCTGAATATCACCAAAATATTTCCCGGAATCAAGGCCAATGACGATATCACCCTCCAACTTAAAAAGGGTGAGGTACATGCTCTTCTCGGTGAAAACGGCGCAGGAAAGAGTACCTTGATGAGTGTTCTGTTCGGCCTGTACCAGCCGGAAGAAGGCACGATTAAGATTAATGGTGAGCCAGTCAAAATCAACAATCCCAATGACGCCAACGCCCTGAATATCGGAATGGTTCACCAGCACTTCATGCTGGTAGAAGTATTCTCTGTTCTTGACAACATTATTCTGGGTGTAGAGCCAAATACTGCCGGTGTTCTTAACAGGAAAATAGCCAGGGATAAGATTGTTGCGCTCAGCAAAAGATACGGACTGAGTGTGGAACCGGATGCTCTTGTGGAAGATATTTCAGTCGGCATGCAGCAGCGCGTTGAAATACTGAAGATGCTTTACAAGAATAATGAAATTCTCATATTTGATGAACCGACGGCTGTACTTACCCCACAGGAAATCAAAGAACTTATGCAGATCATGAAGGGTCTTACCGCTGAAGGTAAATCCATTCTGTTTATTACACATAAGCTCAATGAAATCATCGAAGTTGCCGATCGCTGTACGGTACTGCGAAAAGGCAAATATGTCGGCACTGTCAATGTCGCCGACACTACCAGGGAAGAACTTTCCCGCATGATGGTCGGCCGCGATATTCAATTCAAAATTGATAAAGCAGAATGTAAGCCCGGTAAAGTAGTCTTTACGGCTGAAAATATTACGGTAGCATCCAAGCATCACAAGAATAACGCTGTCAGGAATATTTCTTTTGATGTACGGGCCGGAGAAATTGTCTGTCTGGCCGGTATTGAAGGAAACGGGCAGAGCGAACTCGTCTATGCCCTTACAGGTATTGAGAAAATCAGCAGCGGCAAACTGGCGCTCAACGGTACGGATATATCAAGGTCCAGCATTCGACAGAGATCCAGACTGGGCATAAGCCATATACCGGAAGACAGGCATAAATATGGACTTGTGCTTGAGTATTCACTTGCCAATAACCTCGTTCTTCAACGATATTGGGAACCTGAATTTCAAAACGCAGGGTTCATTAATAATGCAAAAGTTCTCGAATACGCGAATAAGCTAATAAAACAATATGATGTAAGAAGCGGACAGGGAGCCAATACAATTGTTCGAAGTATGTCCGGAGGCAACCAGCAGAAAGCTATTATTGCACGTGAGATTGACAAGAATCCCGAACTTCTGATTGCAATTCAGCCGACACGCGGACTGGATGTCGGGGCAATTGAATATATTCACTCGCAGCTTATTGCACAGCGTGACACAGGCAAAGCAGTGCTTCTGGTATCACTCGAACTTGATGAAGTTATGAATGTGTCCGATAGAATCCTGGTCATGTTCGAAGGCGAAATTGTAGGTGAGTTCAACCCCCGTGAAACAACGGTGGAACAGATCGGACTTTATATGGCGGGTGCCAAACGGGATACACCGAGCACCGGCACGGGAACCATTGAGAAAACAAAAAAACAGGAGATGGGAGTGAAGAGTAAGCCATGATGACAAAAATTAGAAAATTCATTCAGTCGCCTGGAGCAGCAAGCTTTTTAGCTTCCGTCGCATCAATATGCATCGGCTTGATTTTCGGGTATATTCTGCTTGCCTTTATTAATCCGTCCATGTCGCTTTACGGTCTTGGTAAAATCCTTTTTGCAGGAGCCAGTACAACGGAGAAATTCGCAAAAGTACTGTATCAGGCGGCGCCTCTTATGCTGACGGGCCTTTCGGTCGGTTTTGCATTTAAAACAGGCCTTTTTAACATTGGAGCATCGGGTCAATATACAATGGGTGCTTTTTTTGCCCTGTATGCAGGGATCATTCTGAAAAGCCCCTGGTGGGTGGCTCTTCTGGCGGCAATGCTCGGAGGTGCGATATGGGGAGCTTTTCCCGGCGTCTGCAAAGCACTCTTTAATGTTAATGAAGTTATCACTTCCATCATGTTCAACTGGATAGGACTATTCGCAGTTAACCTTACCCTGTCCAATATCCCCCTGATTCTTGACAGGGTTTCTGCCAACCGTACGGTTAATCTGGCCGCCGTCAATAAGTCTGCCATGATTCCCAAATGGGGACTGGATACTCTATTCGGTTCCAGCTTCATGAATATCAGTATTCTGATTACCGCGGCAGCGGCAATCCTTATGTTTATTATCCTCAACAAAACGACATTCGGATACGAGCTTAAAGCCTGCGGATTCAATCGTAACGCAAGTATTTATGCCGGAATCAACGCCAAGAGGAATATCGTTCTTTCGATGGTGATTTCCGGTGCCCTTGCCGGACTTGGCGGCGGTATCTATTATTTGAGCGGAACAGCTCAGTTCACGATCGTCAAATCAATTCTTGCCATGGGGTTCAACGGAATCCCGGTTGCCCTTCTGGCAACATCCAACCCGGTCGGCATCATCTTCAGTTCGCTTTTTGTTTCCTATATTCAGGTGGGCGGCGAAGCAATGCAGCCGGAATTTGCCAAAGAAGTTATTGATATTATTATTTCCGTCATCATCTACCTCGCCGCTTTCTCCCTGCTGCTAAAAGGCCTGATCAACAGGCTCCTGACATGGCAGAATACGAAGCGGGACAAAGTATTTGCCGCTGGTTCGACATCCGTCGGAGACGGACAGCAGAACCCTCAGGTGGGCGCAGCAACAGCAAATAAATCGGAAAGTGATGGGGTAACCAAATGATTATTTTAGCGAATATCATGAGTGCAACAATCATTTTTGCGATACCGCTTCTAGTCGTTGCCCTTGGCGGTATGTTCAGTGAACGAAGCGGAACGATCAACATTGCTCTCGAAGGTATTATGATTATCGGGGCGCTGTTCAGCTGCTTGTATCTTAATTCCGTATCCGTGTCGGGATGGGGAGCAGCGAATCCTCTTTTGGCCATGTTCTTTGCCATATTGATTGCCGGTCTGTCCGGATTGATTTTCTCATTGCTTCTTGCACTGGCATCCGTCAGTCTCAAAGCGGATCAGACTATTGGCGGTACTGCCCTCAATATGTTTGCACCTGCTTTTGCTATCGTTCTGACATGGGCCATACAGGGTCAGGGGCAGACAACAATCATCATACCTACGTGGGTCCGTATTTCACAGAGTATATTTGGTCTTACACCCAGCAAGACCCCGGGCTTTCTCGAGACGTTCTTTTTTAAGGATTTTTTCCTTACTACCCCGATTGTTCTCCTTCTTCTTGCGATAACGGTTTTTGTGATATACAAGACCAAATTCGGACTGCGGCTCCGTTCCTGCGGCGAGCATCCGCAGGCTGCCGATTCAGTTGGAATTAACGTGTATGCACTGCGTTACACAGGTGTCGCCATATCGGGGTGCTTAGGCGGGATCGGCGGCCTGGCCTTTACTGTTGCAGCCGGATCAGGCTTTCAGTCGACGGTCGCAGGATACGGATTCTTTGCCCTTGCGGTTATGATATTCGGTAACTGGAAGCCGATGAGAATCTTCGGGGCAGCGCTTTTCTTTGCCCTGTTTAAGGTCATCGGATCTTATTCAGCAAGTCTTCCGTTCCTTCCAAGCTTCACCGGAATTAAGAATTCTGACTATATATACCAGATGCTGCCCTACATTGTGACCATGGTTGTATTGGTGTTCACATCCAAGAAATCGCGTGCACCGAAGGCCGAAGGCATACCCTATGACAAAAGCACGAGATAATCATACGAACGGAGATACATTATGCCTGTTCATGTTGTCCTGTTTGAACCGGAGATTCCGCAGAATACGGGAAACATCATTCGCACATGTGTGGCAGCCAATACCAAACTGCATTTGATCGAGCCTTTGGGCTTTGACTTGCACAAGAAAAGTATTAAGCGCTCGACGACAAATCATCTGGAGTTTGTTGACTATTCCGTGTACCCGAATTTCGAGGATTTTGAAGCAAAAAACCCGGGACAATACTTTTATCTGACCCGGTATGGGAAAAAGCCCCATACCGGGTTTGATTTTTCCTGCACAGATGATAATATTTACCTGATCTTTGGCAAGGAAAGCACCGGGATCCCCTATGACCGTCTCAAAAATCATCTGGACCGGTGTTTTCGCATACCGATGACGGACAAAGCCAGAAGTCTCAATCTTTCCAATTGTGTTAGTATAGTCGTTTATGAAGTCATGCGTCAGCAGGGATATCCCGGACTGTTTCTTCATGAGGTCCAAAAGGGAGAGGATTTTCTGGAGTCATATGACATGTAGGATCAGGGAATTCAGGCGGCTATTGGGACAAAGCCAGGTAATAGACATAAAATTGACAGAAATAGAGAGAGAATTATTATGGCACTGGAGCGAGTAAGTAAAATCCTGAAAATGGCAGACGCTGCCAACACATCCGTCATTGCATTCAACTGCACGGATTACAACATGGTGTATTCCGTTGTAACTGTTGCTGAAGAACAGAACAAACCGGTAATCGTAACGCTGTACCCCGAGCATGCATATTTGAATAATGCGTCTCAGCCGAGCGCCTTCGCGGGGATGGCCAAAGCATTAGCCGAGAGCGTCAATGTGCCTGTCGGAATACATCTCGATCACAGTAGTGACTACAATTTCATTCTGGGAGCGATTCGCGGCGGGTTTACATCTGTTATGTATGACGGATCGATGCTTCCCCTTGAAGAGAATATTCGATTAACCAAAACTATAGTCGATATTGCCCATAAACTCGGTGTCGATGTGGAAGCGGAGCTCGGTCACATCGGATTTGCAGTAAATTCTGCCGGAGAAGCTTTGGACTCCTATACACAG
>Ga0209125_1000370_pt1 | contig 61878 bp, 66 predicted proteins | sample BarGraIncub1131A_FD_184503 | JGI IMG/M metagenome (GOLD analysis project Ga0209125, IMG submission 184503) | Arctic peat soil microbial communities from Barrow, Alaska - Barrow Graham LP Incubations 11-31A (SPAdes) (version 2) | ecosystem: Environmental > Terrestrial > Soil > Wetlands > Peat... | reverse complement strand
TCCAAAGATAAGTTTACGGGATTCAAGTCCCACTTATTTGTGCTTGAAAGAGCGGTCGGCACACATAACAATGCGGTCAGCAAACAAGCTGTGCCCACTCACCTCCACGTGCTCTGTAGTGTACCCGCTTCCTCACGCACAGTGTAACAGAAATTGACGATTTGCGCCATGGTGCAACGGTTTCATACCGTTTTGTGCCTTGAGCGTAGCGAAAGGAATAGTCATAACAATGAAAATTCTAATTTTAAACGGAAGTCCGCGGCTGAAGGGCAATACGAGTTACGCTCTGTCAGTGATTTTGGACGGTATAATTAATAACACTCAGCACGAGGTTGAGACTGTTAATGTGACGAAGCTAAAGGTGAGTGGCTGCTCTGCGTGCGATGCCTGCAGGAGCAACGGCGGCGACTGCGTAATGAAGGACGATACGAAGAGCATTATAGACAAGGTTTATGCTGCGGATGCCATAATTTTCGGAACGCCGGTATATTGGTCTGGAATGTCAGCTCAGATGAAAGCCGTTATAGACAAATTTTATTCAAAAACTGTGCAGCTTATGGAAAAGAGCAAAAAAGTTGGCGTTGTCGCCATCGGAACGGGTATCGTTTCAAACAAACAGTATGAGCTCATACATGACCAAGTCAGAAACTTTTGCAAATTTCTGGATTGGGACATGAAATTCAATCTTTCATATTCGGCGAACGCACCCGATGACCTGCGAAAGATGGAGAGCGCGGCAGATGAGCTTATGGATGCATGGAAAGCGCTTTTATAGGTTAGCGGTAATAGGTTCACATACTTAAAGTCAAGCCGACACCATGCCGCAAAGCACGTAGTCGCGTACATAGAGGTAAAAATGACGTATGATTTTGAAATCATCCGCTCGGAGCGGAGAACACTTGCACTGGAGATAACGGACAACGCAAAAATTCTGGTGCGCGCGCCGCGGCACTGTCCGAGGGCGTATATCCAAAGTTTTGTCGATAATCACGCCGACTGGATAGACTCACATATGCAAAAACAGCGCCTTCGAGCACAAATCCGCCCACAGCTTTCGGATGAGGACTGCGAAGACTTGATTAAACGCGCAAAAAACGAAATTCTGCCGCTTGTTGAATATTATGCGGGAATCATGAGGCTTTCACCGACGGGGATAAAGATAACCAAAGCAACCAAGCGTTTCGGTAGTTGCAGCTCAAAAAACAGATTGTGCTTTTCCTTTAGGCTTATGCAGTACCCGCAGGCGGCAATCGAATATGTCGTTGTACATGAGCTTGCGCACCTCGTCCACCACAATCACGGACGCGACTTTTATGCACTGATAAAATCGGTACTGCCGGACTATAAGCAGCGGAATAAACTGCTCAAAAAATAGCATGGTTCAATTTCGGAAGTTTTTGTTTTTTGTTCGCAAGGAGAATTGTAATGGCATTAAAAGAGAAAAATCAGACGGGAAGTGTGGAAAGCCACAGGCAGAGCCGATTTTATAGGTTTTTGCGTGGAGTGGTTCGCGTTTTTACAAAACCTATGAAAACGATCTGGGAACTTCCATTCGAGGGCAGACCCTCCGTTTTCGTTTGTAATCACGACAGAGCTATGGGACCAATCGCGATGGCTGCACACTTTGAGCTTAGCGAGGAGCTAAGACCATGGATAAACGCGGAGGTTCTGTCCATAAAGAAAGCGCCGGCATATATACGCCGAGACTATTGGTGGGATTTAAGCAAGTGGTATTCTCCGATATTCAGCTATACTGTTGCTTATATATACGCCCTATTAATATCTGTCATTCTTCACGGAAGTGACTGCGTGCCGGTATATCACGATACCGGCGTAATAGCAACACTCCGAAATAGCGTAAAAACGCTCATGGACGGCAAGCATCTTTTGCTTTTCCCAGAGCATCCCACGGGCTATCACACATACGGAGAAAAGATTTTCGATGGGTTTGTTTCTGTGGGAAGACTTTTCTATGCCCGCACAAAAGAAATTGTGTATTTCTATCCCACGTATGTGGATTGGAAGGCAAAAACAATAAAAGTCGGCGATCCGATACCCTATGACCCTTCAATCAAATATGAGCAACAGGTGGCGCAAATAACTTCTGCCATTGAGAAATATTTTGCTAGCTTTGATAAGTAAAGAAAATGTAGAAATCGTTCGTTTTGTGTGTTACGATAACCGAGGTTGCTTTTGCAAAGGCGGTTTATTACCCTATACGAGGAGTCATTCTTAATGAATAAAAAAATGCCCACCAAAAGACAATGGATTATGATTCTGTACTTACCCATTCACTTTGCTTGGTACTTTATACTGGAGCAGACGATCACAACAGATTATTATTCTATCCATTGCGCGCTTGATAACCTTATTCCTTTCTGTGAATGGTTTGTTTTCCCCTATTTTTCGTGGTTTCTTTATATGGTTATTACAGGCTTATATTTTTTGTTCAACGACGATGAGGCTTTTGAACGCTATTTACTGTCGATGTTTTTTGGGTTTTTTATCAGCATGGCAATTATGTCCGTGTTCCCCAATGGACAGGACCTTCGCCCGACTAACTACAACGCAAATTTTGCGGCTCAGATTATGAAATTGACGCAGCAGTTCGATACCAACACCAATGTTTTTCCCAGTATGCATGTCGTAGGCGCGCTGAGCGCATGGTTTGCAATCGCAAAAAGCAAAAAGCTGAAGTCAAAAGTGTGGCTTCAGGTATTCAACTGGCTTCTGTGTGTGGCGATTATTCTTGCAACCGTGTTTTTGAAGCAGCATTCAGTGCTAGATATATTTGCCGGCATGGCGGTATGCGCCATCACATTCTTTGTAACATACAAAGGATATGCATCAAAGCTCCTGACAAAATTTGAAAATGCCATTACAAAAAAAAAGACTACATAACAAATTCTTTATAAATAGAAAACTCTGGAGTGCTAAAGCACTCCAGAGTTTTCTATAGAGAAGTAGAATTCAAAAACAGCGCTGACGTGAACCTGTATCAATAATTTATGTCCAGCACCGCTTCTGCGCCCTTGGTGAAATATAGCTTATAGTCCTCTGTAATAAATATGGCGTAGTATCCATCCATGCTCTCAATAAGAGCTGTTCCAGCCTCTTTGCCTAGGGCAAAGCAGGTCGTGCTCAGCGCATCGCAGGTGCAGGAATTTGCACCGATAATCGAAACCGAAAGTAGATTGTTATCATAGGGATAGCCGGTTTCCGGATTTAGGATGTGATGATAGAGCTTCCCATTTTCTTCAAAATACCTCTCGTATGTTCCCGAGGTCACAACAGATAAATCATTGACGTTGACGCTTGCAATCGAGCCATCACCGAAGGGATACTGTATCCCAATCGTGAAACCGCTTGTGTCGGTTTTCCCGCCGATGCATAGGACATTGCCCCCAAGATTGATTATAGCTTTTTTTACTCCGCGCGAGATGAGAAGGTCTTTTACCTTGTCAGCAATGTAACCCTTGGCAATCGCGCCGAGGTCAAGGCGCACGTAGTCGTTTGCAAATGTCACCGTATTGCCCGAAACAGAAACCGCTTTATAGTCAACGTGGCTTCGGGCTTCGTAGATGTCTTCTTCCGCGGGGACGGAGAGAGAGTCTGCAGTGAAGTTCCATAGCGATGAAAGCGGCTCAATGGTGATGTCGAACTGGCCGTTTGATATTTTGCCGTAATATAGCCCTTTTGCAATTAACTCCGCCGTTTCGTCTGACACCTCTGAAATTTGGCGCGTATTGAGTTTATAGATTTCGCTGTTTTCGTCGGTTCGGGAGAAGAGCGCTTCGTAATATCGGCAAAGGTCAAAGCAGTCGTTGATAATTTTTTCGTCCGAATTATCGTAGATTGTTATCGTTGCGATGGTGTTCAAAACGAAGTCGCTCTTGCTGATTTTAACGTCTTGAGAGCCGGTGCAGCCGCTGATTATTGTTAATAATATAACAATAATCAGAATTGGAACCATAAATAATTGTCGCTTTTGACTTATCATTTGCAAAACCTCTTTGTAGATGTTGCATTAATAATAATATACTTTGTGCAAGATATCAACAAAAAACCATAAATTTTAGCTGGACATAGCAATGTATTGTTTGTATAATACTGTTCAAAAGACAATGGCGGTTCTTAAAAAAGAATGGCGCTACGCAGGAAGTTAGGAGGAAATGCCGTGTATAGTAAAAGACTTAACGGAGTACACGCGCCGCACAGAAAGAATACGGCTGGAGACAAGCCACAGAGAATTCCGACCCCCGCAGTAGTGACAATTCCGATGTCAATGCATATCGGGGCGCCCGCAAAGCCTGTTGTGGCTGTCGGAGACGAGGTAAAGGTGGGTCAGCTCATCGCGGAAGCAGGCGGCTTTGTATCTTCACCCATATATTCTGGCGTTTCCGGTAAGGTCAAGAAGATTGACGATATGCTTATGTCAGGCGGAGCGTTTGTGCCCACTATAGTTATCGAGACAGACGGGAAGCAGACGATGTTGGATGGAATAACGCCCCCGAAGGTAACAAATCTTCAGGAATTTATTGAGGCTGTGCGCAATAGCGGCGTTGTCGGTTTGGGCGGCGCAGGCTTTCCGACTGCCGTTAAGCTCTCGGTCAAGGATCTCTCAGCAATCGAAGCCGTAATCATAAACGGAGCCGAGTGCGAACCCTATATTACTTCCGATACCAGAACGATGATTGACGACGCGGATCTCGTGTGGGAAGGTATTGAGCTTATCAAAAAACACCTGCAGGTTCACCGCGTGATAATCGGAATTGAGGATAACAAGCCCCAATGTATCGGCAATTTCCGTAAGATGTGCATAGCTGGCGACGGAGTAGAGGTCAAGGTGCTTCCCGCGCTTTACCCTCAGGGCGCCGAGAAGGTGCTAATTTATAACACTCTAGGCCGTGTCGTTCCCGAGGGGAAACTCCCGATTGACGTCGGGGCGATTGTCATAAACTGCACGACGCTGGCTGCCGTTGCAAAGTACATTAAAACAGGCATGCCGCTTGTCGAAAAGTGTGTAACCGTGGACGGTTCGGCTGTTAAAAGTCCGAAAAATGTGATTGCGCCCATCGGAACCCCTATCAAGGACGTTTTCGAGTTCTGTGGCGGCTTCAAATCCGAACCTCAAAAGGTTCTCTACGGCGGACCGATGATGGGCGTTGCCGTTCCGGACTTGGACGTGCCAATTCTCAAAAGCACAAACGCCGTTCTGGCGTTTAACAAAAAGGATGCCGCGCTTCCGAAAGAAACGCCCTGCATAAAGTGCGGACGCTGTTTTGCGCATTGTCCGATTAACCTTTCGCCGGCTGACATCGAAACAGCGTTTCGTCTCAAAAAACCCGAAGATTTGGAAGAGTTGAAGGTTAATCTCTGCATGGAGTGCGGTTGCTGTTCATATGTATGCCCCGCAAACCGTCCGCTTGTTCAGGTCCATAAGCTTTCCAAGGTGATGCTTAGAGATTATCAGTCTGCGCAGAAGGCTGCCGATGAGATGCTGAAAGCAAAGCAAGCACAGAAGGAGGAGAAAAAATGAGCAATATGACCGTGTCTGTTTCTCCTCATATTAAGGATAATGCCAGCACAACCTCAATTATGCGCGACGTGCTTATTGCGCTTGCCCCTGCGCTTATTGCGTCGGGTCTCATTTTCGGAGTGCGCGCACTTGTCGTTGTTGCGGTTTGCGTATCTTTTGCGGTAGGCGGCGAGTGGGTCTTTGAAAAAATCGTAAAGAAGCCAAATACAATCCGCGACCTTTCAGCCGTAGTAACTGGTGTTCTTCTCGCTTACAACCTGCCCGCGGGGATACCGCTTTGGCAGGCCGCCTTCGGAAGCTTAGTCGCGATTATCGTTGTAAAGCAGCTTTTTGGCGGTATCGGCGCGAACTTTGCAAACCCAGCAATCACGGCGCGAATCGTCATGCTGCTCGCATTTTCAAGCACAATGACCACATGGGTGACTCCGAATGGCCTTTCGGTGGCAATGGCTGCGATGTCAAGCGCAACAAAGGTGCTTCAAGGAGCAACGGATGCCATTACAGGCGCGACTCCGCTAATAATCCTAAAGGGAGAATCCGCAGCGGCGCTTCCGTCAATTCAGAATATGCTTCTGGGAATCCGCGGCGGCTGTCTTGGAGAAACGAGCGCAATTGCGCTTGTTATCGGCGGAATTTATCTGCTTATTCGCCGTGTAATTTCGTGGCATACGCCTGTAGCGTTTATTGGAACGGTATTTCTTTTCACGCTCCTTGTCGGCGGAAATCTTGAGCACTCCGTTTATCAAGTCCTTTCCGGCGGACTTTTGATTGGTGCCATCTTCATGGCAACGGACTATTCAACAACTCCGAATACCGATTGGGGACGCATCATTTTCGGCGTGGGTTGCGGACTTATCACGGTTCTTATCCGAGTTTGGGGCAATTATCCCGAGGGCGTATCGTTTTCCATCCTGCTGATGAATATCCTTGCGCCGTATATTTCTAAACTCACACGGAAAAAACCTTTCGGAGGTGTATCTGTATGAGTAGCGTTAAAAAAGATTACGTAAAACCGATTTTGGTTCTGATGCTCATATGCCTTGTAATATCAGCGGCGCTGGCGATAACGAACCAAAAAACGGCGCCGGTAATTGCGGAAACGGAACGCGCAAACGCCGAAGCCGCACAAAAGGAAGTTCTCCCAAAGGCCGATTCCTTCACACATATGGAACTATCGGGCCTTCCGACCTCGGTCACAGCGGTTTATAAGGCAGACAACGGCGCAGGCTTCGTGCTCAAGCTTACCGCAAAGGGCTATGGCGGTGATATGACACTAATCTGCGGCATGGACGCTAACGGACTGATTACCTCCTGCAAAACGCTTACCCAATCAGAGACGCAGGGCTTGGGCTCAAAAACCACACAACCGAAGTTCAAAGATCAGTTTGTGGGGAAAGATTCCTCGCTTTCTGGCGTTGAAACGATTTCGGGTGCGACAATATCCTCAAAAGCGTATATAGGAGCAATCAAAGACGCTTTTACGGCTTATGAAATTGCAAAGGGGGCGGCATAGGTGAAAAAACTCGGAATACTGATTAACGGCATTTTGAAAGAGAATCCTGTTCTCGTCCTCATTCTGGGCACCTGCCCGACGCTTGCGGTTTCAACCCAGGCTTCAAACGCAATCGGAATGGGGCTTGCAGCGACAGCCGTTCTGGTTTGCTCCAATATTGCGATTTCCGCTCTTCGTAAGGCAATACCCGATAATGTCCGTATTCCCTGCTACATAGTCCTCATAGCAGGTTTCGTTACGATTGTCGAAATGCTTGTCAAGGCCTATGCCCCGGCGCTGAATGAGCGGCTTGGCATCTATCTGCCGCTAATCGTTGTAAACTGTATCATCCTCGGACGAGCTGAGATGTATGCAAACAAGAACACTGTTTGGGATTCAACGCTGGACGGAATCGGAATGGGACTTGGCTTCACGCTTGCGCTTTTCGTAATGGCGTCAATACGTGAAATACTTGGCAGCGGCACATTCTTCGGCAACGCAATTCCCGGACTTGCAAACTACAACATCTCGATTATGACTCTCGCGCCGGGCGGATTTTTCGTGTACGGTTGCATGATAGCGGTTGTTAATAAGCTAAGCCACGGCAAGGCAATCAAAAAGAAAGAGTTTGGCTGCATGGGCTGCCCCTCTGCCACTGCCTGCGGAAAACTGAATCAAGCAGACTGCGAAAAGGAGAGTGAAGCCTGATGGTAGGACTTTTACACTTAGATTTCAAGGGCCTCGTCATACTCCTGATGTCCGCGGTTTTCGTAAACAACTATGTATTACAGAAATTCTTAGGCATATGTTCTTTCTTGGGCGTTTCAAAAAAGCTCGATCAGGCGACAGGCATGAGCCTTGCCGTTATCTTCGTAATGATGCTCTCAACCGCCGTTACGTGGCCAATCCAGTATTATCTGCTCAATCCCCACGGTCTTGGATATATGCAGACCATAGTTTTTATTCTCGTTATAGCGGCACTTGTTCAGCTTGTTGAGATTGTACTGAAAAAGTATATTCCCGCCTTGCACTCCGCGATGGGAATATATCTTCCGCTCATCACAACAAACTGCGCCGTACTGGCAGTGACCATTCTTAATGTTGACAAGCAGTACGACTTTCTGGCCTCCATGGTGAATTCCTTGGGCTCAGGTCTCGGCTACTTCCTTGCAATGGTCATGTTTGCAGGCATCCGCTCACGCATGGAGGGCGGCGAAGCTCCCAAATCGTTTGAGGGACTGCCAATTCTTCTGGTTGCGGCATCCATCGTGTCTGTCTCTTTCTTCGGCTTTGCCGGAGTTATAGAGAACCTTTTCGGATAAGGGGGGCAGACGAATGGAAACAATAATATTTGCAATTATTTCTGTAACCGTAATCGGCATAATCTGTGCCGTTATGCTTGCCGTTGCCTCAAAAGTCATGGCTGTCAAGGAAGACGAGCGTTTTCCTGCTGTTCGTGAATGTCTGCCCGGGGCAAACTGCGGAGCCTGCGGCTACGCTGGTTGTGACGGTTATGCACACGCTCTCATCGAAGGTGACGGTGTTAAAACAAATCTCTGCGTTCCCGGAGCGGACGGCGTTGCCAAAAAGCTCAGCGAGGTTCTGGGCGTTGCGTTTGAAGATGTTGTAGAAAAGGTCGCCGTTATAAAGTGCAAGGGCGACTGTAATGCAACCTCAGAAAAAATGGACTATCAGGGCATCGAAAGCTGCAAAGCTGCAAAGCTGCTTTTCGGCGGAACAGGAAAATGCACCTTTGGCTGCATGGGTCTGGGTGACTGTGCTGAAACTTGTCCGCAGGATGCGATTTGCCTTGAAAACGGCATTACGCACGTCAACACCCGACTTTGTATAGGCTGCGGAATGTGCGTCTCTGTCTGTCCGAACAAGCTGATTTCAATAATGCTCGATGCTCCAAAGGTGCTAGTAACCTGCAGCAATACCGAAAAGGGTGCAATCACAAGAAAAGCGTGCAGTCATGGCTGCATTGCCTGTAAAAAGTGCGAAAAGGAATGCCCCGTCGGTGCCGTTACCGTTATTAACAATCTGGCGCAAATCGACTATGACAAGTGCACAAACTGCGGACATTGCGCAGAGGTCTGCCCGACGCATTGTATAATGGTGGGAGACTTCAGCGGCACAAACCGAACGGCTAGTAACTGAACCATATTATAAAGCTCCGTCTTTTTAGCCGGAGCTTTATTTACAATTTGGGATATATGAAGTAAGATACAGGAAATCCGAAAGGAAAGGGGCGGTGACAGTGGCAAAGCGGAAAAACGATATTATACTCGCGGCGGTCGTCATTGTTTTCGCCGCTCTTTTGTGGTTTGGGATTCGCATACTGCGAAGCGAGGGCGCATCTGTGCTTGTAACGGTGGATGGTGAGGTTTTCGGAGAGTATCCGCTCGACACGGGCGCGGAAATACGCATAGGTGATGGGGAAACCTATAACCTGCTTGTCATAAAGGACGGAAAAGCGCAAATCACAGAGGCCTCCTGCCCTGACAAACTGTGTGTAAAACAGGGGGAAATCAGCTTTGACGGACAGAGCATAATCTGTCTGCCAAACAAGGTCGTTGTCACGGTAACTGGCGGTGAGCAGTCGGATTACGACGCGGTGGCAAAGTGAAAAAACGCATGACGGGCAAACAAATTTCGGAATACGGACTGCTCATTGCGCTTGCGATGGTGCTAAGCTATGTCGAATTCCTTATTCCTTTTTCTGTTGCCGTACCCGGGGTTAAGTTGGGGCTTGCCAATATTGTCGTTGTTTTTGCGTTATACAAGTTGGGAAAGGTCGAAGCCTTTGTTATTTCCATTCTGCGCGTACTGCTGATGACTTTCATGTTCGGAAACGCTTTCGCGCTGATATACAGTTTGTCGGGCGCTATTCTCAGCTTTGCTGTAATGCTGCTGCTTCTAAAAACCGGGCGTTTCAGTCCAGTCGGCGTAGGCATCGGCGGCGGAGTTTCGCACAATATCGGTCAGATTCTCTGCGCGATGGCACTTCTTGAAACGAAGCAAATCATATATTATCTGCCGGTACTCTTCATTTCGGGTACTATTGCCGGAATTGCAATCGGCGTAATATCGGGAATTTTAATAGAGCGTATTAAGCAAAAGAAAGCATAAACCACACTTTATACCGGCAAAAGGAGAAGTTGAAACATGCGATATGAGGGAAGCGTTTACCGTCCGCCGAGCGAGGCGTATAGTCTTATTGTTCAGGTGACAATAGGGTGCTCGCACAACAGTTGTACCTTCTGCCCCATGTACTTGGATAAAAAATTCAGGATGCGTCCCTTTGAAGATGTTTTTCGAGATTTACAGGCGGCACGGAGAGAAAACCCGCGAGTCGAAAGAATTTTCTTTGCAGACGGCGACGCGCTATGCCTTGTCACCGACAAGCTTTTACCGCTTCTCGGCGCGGTGAAAGCAATTTTTCCGGAATGTACACGTATAGGAATCTACGGTAGAGCGGATAATATACTTCGGAAAACAGACGAGGAATTAAAACAATTAAAAGAAGCGGGACTCGGAATAATCTATCTGGGCGCGGAATCCGGCTCTGCCGAGGTACTGAAAAGAGTTCACAAATCCGAAACCCCGGAGGATATGATAGAGGCAGTGCACCGTGCGGAACACGCAGGAATCCCTGTTTCGGTAACCTTCATTTCCGGCTTGGGCGGAAGGGAACTCATGGAAGAGCATGCAGTCGAAACCGGAAAGATGATAGGCGCAATGGGGGTCTCCTACGTTGGGCTTTTGACCCTTATGCTTGCGCCCGGCTCGCCGCTTGATGTGGATGTTCAAAGCGGAAAGTTCGAACAGCTCACTATGGACGAGGTAATGAAGGAGCTGGAGCTTATTCTGAATAACGCAAACTGCGAAAAAGACTGCGTTATCCGCTCAAACCACGCTTCCAACCGTCTGGTTCTCAAGGGTACGCTTCCTCAAGACGCAGATAAGCTGCTTAATCAGGTGCACAGGGCGATGCACGACGAAAAAATGCTCAGACCCGATAAATTTCGAGGATTCTGAGCGTAATGCGGTTTATAAATTGTCCTAAAAAACCGTATGTGCATACAAAGCGGATCCGCATTCCGCTTCATATGCACACAGGAGGACACATGATAAGGAGTTTTTGTTTGACACTTTGGAGTATAGCACTGTGAAAAAAGGGTACACAAGCCTCCACGGGGGATTGCTTTTTAAATGATTTCCTAATTATTACTGATAAAAATTGCTGCAAAATAAAAGAGACGCGTCTTAAACGGTCAAGTTGCCAATTTGAGACACGCCTTTTTTGTGACATGCAACAATGTATGTAACGTCTGATACAATATCGAAGAATTGCTTTCTATCTGCGTTGATTTGTGTTATATTATGGAGTATAGGGAATACTAAAACAAGCTATATGAAGAGGTAATTCAATTTTCGACATGGAAAGGAAGATGACCGATGGATACAGGGTTAAAACATAAAGAACCAGCAGTTTCAACCGAGCTTTTGCAAGGAATGGACGCATGGTGGCGTGCCGCGAACTATCTTTCCGCCTGCCAGCTTTATCTGCTTGACAATCCACTTCTGAGCGAAGAACTCAAACCGGAGCACGTAAAAAAGAAAATTGTGGGTCACTGGGGCACTGTCCCCGGACAGAATTTCGTCTATACGCATCTGAACCGCGCAATCAATAAATTCGATTTGGACATGATTTATATATCCGGCCCCGGTCACGGCGGAAACGGAATGCTGGCGCAGGACTGGCTTGACGGCAGCTACAGCGAGGTCTATCCGAATGTAAGCCAGGATGTTGAGGGCATGAAAAAACTATTTAAGCAATTCAGCTTCCCCGGAGGTACATCAAGCCACGTTGCGCCAGAGGTTCCCGGCTCCATAAACGAGGGCGGAGAGTTGGGCTACAGCCTTGCGCACGCATTCGGCGCCGCATTTGATAACCCCGAGCTCATTGCCGCCTGCGTCGTAGGCGATGGAGAGGCGGAGACGGGACCGCTTGCGACAGCTTGGCATTCCAATAAATTTTTAAATCCAGTTTCAGACGGAACGGTTCTGCCAATACTTCACCTGAACGGATATAAAATCAGCAACCCAACCATTTTCTCGCGTATTTCGCACGAGGAGATACAAAAGTTTTTTGAAGGCTGCGGCTGGAAGCCGTATTTTGTCGAGGGTGACGACCCGATGACCATGCACGCGCTTATGGCCGAAACCATGGATAAGATTATTTCCGAAATCCTTGAAATACGCAAGAACGCGAGAGAAACCGGAGATTCGACCAGACCCTTCTGGCCAATGATAATCCTTCGTACGCCTAAGGGCTGGACTGGACCTAAAGAGGTCTGCGGCAACAAGGTTGAGGGCTCATTCCGCGCACATCAGGTTCCGCTTCTGATGGATGACCCGTCGCATTTGGAGCTTCTCTCCATCTGGCTTAGAAGCTATAAACCTTGGGAATTATTCGGCGACGACGGAAAGCTTCTTCCCGAAATTAGCGCGCTGGCGCCAAAGGGAAATCACCGCATGGGCGCAAATCCGCATGCAAACGGCGGGCTGCTGCTCCGCGATCTCCGTATGCCCGATTTCCGTGACTACGCAATTGAGGTTTCCGCACCTGGAGCAGTGAATGCCCAGGACATGTCGGAACTCGGCGGTTTAGTCAGAGATATATTCAAGCTAAACAGTGACAGCCGCAACTTCCGCATATTCGGACCTGACGAAACCATGTCAAACAGGCTCGGCAAGGTTTTTGAAGAGACAAATAGGTGTTGGAACGCAGAGCTAAAAGAGGACGACGAGTTCCTTGCCTCCGACGGAAGAGTTATGGATTCCATGCTCTCGGAACACATGTGCGAGGGCTGGCTCGAGGGCTATCTGCTGACAGGACGTCATGGCTTTTTCAACAGTTATGAAGCTTTTATACGAATAGTTGATTCCATGTTCTCGCAGCACGCTAAGTGGCTTAAGGTCTGCAATCAGCTGACGTGGCGGCAGGATATTGCGTCGCTGAACTATATTCTGTCCTCCAATGTGTGGCAGCAGGATCACAACGGCTTTACTCATCAGGACCCCGGATTTTTGGATCACGTCGCAAACAAAAAGGCCGATATCGTACGCATTTACCTTCCGCCGGATGCCAACTGCTTACTGACCACCTTTGATCACTGCATAAGAAGTCGGAACTACGTGAACGTAATGGTAACCTCTAAGCATCCCCGTCCGCAGTGGCTAACGATGGATCAGGCGGTTAAGCACTGCACTCAGGGCATAGGTATCTGGGAGTGGGCATCCAACGATCAGGACTCGGAGCCTGACGTTGTTATGGCCTGCTGCGGCGACACGCCGACGCTTGAAACTCTTGCCGCTGTCATGATACTGCGTAAAGCGCTGCCCGATGTCAAGATACGGGTCATAAACGTCGTTGACCTTATGCGGTTGCAGCCCAATACCGAGCATCCGCATGGAATGACGGACGAGGATTACGATATGATGTTCACAAAGGACAAACCCATCGTCTTTGCCTTCCATGGCTATGCTACGCTGGTGCATGAGCTGACATATCGCCGGCACAACAAAAACCTCCATGTCCGCGGATACAAGGAGGAGGGGACGATTACAACGCCCTTCGATATGCGCGTACAGAACGATATTGACAGGTTCCATCTGGTTATGGACGTTGTTTACCGCCTGCCTCAGCTCGGCAACAAGGGAGCATCACTTGTCCAGAAGATGAAGGATAAACTGGTCGAGCACAAGCAGTATATCTTCGAGAACGGTCAGGATTTACCTGAAGTATTAAACTGGAAATGGAACATCTAAAGTTCCGAAATTAATAGAGTTTTACAGAAGAGCGGCATTTGAAAAGAATGCCGCTCTTCTGTTTTTAGAAAATCGGATAATTATGCCTATTCGGAATTCGACATATTATGAGCGTATTAACAAATACTACATAACAAGTTGAAAATATGGAGGGACAGAGGTGTTGGTTTTCAAAAAATTCAGCGCAAAAAAATAAAACCGGACGAAACAGGGCAACTGCATTTGAATGAAGCCAGGCTTGAAAAGGACCTGGACAAAAAAATTCAGATTATGACAAAGGTGTTCAGCGACGACGATACGCTGGTGGTAAGGCGTTCCGAAAATCAGAAGCACAGCAGAGTAAAGTGCTGCGCCGTTTTTATTGACGGAATGGTCGATAACAAAATAATCGACGAATACTTTATTTCGCCGATTATGCTGAGCCCCTGCCTGTAAAAAATTAAGATACAGCAGAAGATATAGTGTCTAAAGTTATCGTTTCAAACGATGTTAAGAAATCAGATAATCTGAATGAAATCGCACTTAGCCTTCTCCGTGGGGATACGGTTCTTTTCACGGACGGCTGCGACTGCGCGATAATTTTCAGCACGAAAGGCTGGAAGACAAGGGGAATTGCCGAGCCGGATATGTTTATCACGATTTTTTCTGTTGTTGAAACAAAAAAGAATCCTGTATAAATATATCTGGCCGGGATACTTTTTTCCGGGAACTTGCTAGCTATCCTAGTGGCTGTAGACATAATGATATTTGGGATTCCGCTTGTTTCATCTTTGTATTTCCCCTCATACACAGCCGCGGAAATAATTGACATTGTAGGCTTTATCTCCCGGATCGAGGTTCTGGTGTCTGGAAATTATATCATTTTCGGAGTTGTAAAAATTAGTGTTTGTCTTTTTGTAAGCTGTAAAGGGGTTGCAAAACTGTTTAAATTCAAAAACTACAAAGTGCCGCGACTCCTATTACGGCAATAATGCTGACAGTTTCGATCTCCTCTATGAGAACACAATGCAGATGTTTGCTTTTATCAAAATCTACGAAGTTTACGCGCCTTTCTTTGAGGTCGTAATTCCGCTCGCGCTTCTCGTTTTCCTTATAATAAAGGCGAAAAAGAGATGTCTGTGGTAGCGAGGCTGAGATTACGATACTGCGACGTATTCGATGAACCCATCGAAGCCGAAATCCCGACATTCCGCTGGAAATCGATACATCGTTCTTTAGGAGCTTGACAGGGACAGGGACGAACAGCTTAGACTTCGCCGCATCGTGCGCGACCTATACAAAGACGATTTTTTACCCGAAGCGGCAGCAAATAACTTGGAGATGTCCACGGCAATATATTTTTATCCTCCCACAGCTGTAACATATTCGCTGCTGACGATTACGGCTGGTGAAAAACTGAATATATAGAATTTGCAAGTCAGAGCCGTCCTTATATAGAACGCTGACTTATATTTCACAATGATAGCACTGGTTGCGCCAGATACCAAATTGCTGCAAACTGGGATATATTATAAATAATGGCGGAAATACGTTAATAAATAAATAAACATTTTACTATTGACAAGGCGATTTAGATGTGATATGGTGCAATCAGTAACTGGTACAACCAACAAGCCAACAGAATAAATTAATAATTGTAGTTAACAGAAAGGGGTACTCATTATGAACAATAAGTTTGATCTTACCGGTAAAGTAGCTGTTGTTACTGGAGCTTCTACAGAAATTGGTGCAAACGCCGCAATGGCATATGCTAAGGCGGGCGCAGATGTTGCTTTGCTAGGCGATAATGCTTCAAAGCTTAACGAGGTAAAGACTGAAATCGAAAAAATGGGACGCAACGTAATCGCGGTTTCGTGCGATGTAACAAGCGAAGCAGGCGCTAAGATTGCAATTAAGACGGTTTTGGATACCTTCGGAAAAATTGACATTCTTTTAAACAACTCGAATATTGCGCTTAAGGCGGGAGTTGAAGACCTGACGGATGCGCAGTGGAACAAATTGTTCGGATCAATCTTAAGAGGCGTATACTTTGTAAGCAGGCAGGTAATTCCGCAAATGAAGAAAAATGGCTCCGGCAAAATAATCAATGTTTCCTCCGCTAATTCCAGAGCTTCGGATAAATACGGCCGCTGGGAAGTCTCTCCCAGAGAGATGGTCGCCAATCTCACAAGAGAACTGGCCTCCGTGTATTCCCAGTATGGGATTTCGGTCAACACCATTGGACCTGAAAAGGTTAACAAAGAAGGCTTTGCAGGCACGGTTTTGTACCTCTCCAGTGACGAATCAAAAGTTGTGCTCGGACAGTTTGTCGATGACAGACGCGCTGCCGCAATAGCATAATAAGAGACGGACTATAGTCCGGAAATAATCAACGGTCACGGAAAGCTTACTCAATGTTTTTCCTGCCGCCTGAATATGGATTTTCATATATAAAGAGGACTGCCACATTTATGCGGCAATCCTCTTCTTTACGTTTGTACATCAAAACAAGTGAAAGAAAGCTGATTTATCTTAAACAAACTGCTTTTTATCGGCAAAGACAGCAATATGCCTCGCTCTGCCGTTAATATATTGTTTATTTGTGAAGCCGACAAAGAACAGAATGTTATTGATTTCTACAATTTCTCTATGGTATTATATATATGTATTTATAACTATATATAAATTCGTACTACTGCTCCGGCAAGCCTTCCGTGTTTGACGTAAATTTTCGATATTCAAGTATTTCTCATTATATTTCTTTAAGAAAGGTGGTCCAAAGTAATGTCAAGCTTTACTAAAAAAGAGATTATTGCGACATTCTTTCGACTGCTTGAACAAAAGCCTCTGTCAAAAATTTCAGTAAAGAACATTGTTGAGGCCTGCGGCATAAACAGAAACACCTTTTATTATTACTACAAGGACATCTATGACCTTGTGGATGACATTTTCAACATCGAAACAGAAAAAGTGACTTCACAGAACCCGGTTCACGGATATTGGCAGGAGGGCTGCCTTCAGTCCATGCACTATCTGGTCGATCACTCCATGATTATTCACAATGTGTTAAATTCCATTAGCCCCGAAGCAATCAAAGCATACCTTTTTAAGGTTGCTCACGGACTTTTGATGACCTTTTCCAACAAAGTCACCGAGGGCAGGTTTGTGCCGGAGGAGGACAAGGCGTTCATAGCTGACTTTTATTCTCACGCGTTTGTCGGGATTTTCTATGAATGGCTACGCAGCGGAATGAAGCAAGAACCGGAAAAATTTATTGAGCTTATGGGAAGGATGCTAAACGGAAGCATATATGATGTGCTGAGGAGAAGCGCCAATGACTCAAAACCAAAAGCAACTTAGTTTTTGCGGAACTCGCCTGCCGCATTTCGGCAATTACAGCATGGACTACCATGCAGGGAACAGCCTAAAGTGCTGTTCCCTGTTTTTTATATTTTTAGGATTTTTGCCCTTGCACAGAAAAGTTGGAATAATTGACAACATCTGATTGCGTGGGTATAATTGTAATTAGTAAGTTAAAAACATATGGGAAAAAAGCAAGGCATGCAAGTGGAAGGAGTAACAATGGATTTTTATTCGCAGACCAGCGGCAATGCGTCCAAACTGTCGCCGACAGAACGAAACATATTGAATTATGTCGTAAAAAACATGCACATCGTCAAGGACATGAGCATTAGGGAGCTGGCAAAGGAGACGTATGTTTCAACAACCACGCTGTTTCGCTTTGTAAAGAAGCTCGGTTACGAGGGCTTTGGCGAATTTATTGCGGCTGTCAAAGAAACCGAGAAGGAATCGCGCAAAATCCACATTCCAAGCATAGTTCATGATGACAACTACCGTGACAGCTACCTGAAAAATGTGGTTGAGGCTGTTAAGGTTATTACGGACGAAAAGATTGAGGCATTCCACAAGATCATGGGGCGGTACCCGCATATATACATTCTTGCCGAGGGATTGAGCAGTGAAGTTGCCAGATACTTTTCCCGTCTGCTAATTACAATGGGATATAATGTGGAAGTTCCTACCGAAGAATATGAATTCGCATCACTTTTGCGACGTGTGAAGAGAGACGACGTGCTGCTCATTCTTTCCTATACCGGAAACAACCAGAGCATTGTTCACCATGTGGAAAGAATATTCGCGATAGCTACCCCAACTATTATCTCCTTCACCAGAGCTGACAATAATATTATTCAAAACATGAGCGACCTGAATCTCTATGTTTTTGCCGACGAAATCGATTATGAGGGCGTTGACGTTACATCGAGATGCGGGATGATAGCAATTATGGAAACGCTGATGTATAAGAACATAACAAAAAACAACACAAACAAGAGCGAAACATAGGGCTTTGGCGCTGCGTTACTTAAAAAGTAACACAGCGCCAATTTAATGCCCGCTGTTTCATGTTGACCTTGACTTGTTGACACAGAGGCAATATGGGGATAAAATTTGTTTGAAATAGATGATTTGAATCACAGGAAGGAAGCTTCCGTGTGCAAAAGGACAATGTTATTTAATGTTTTCAAAAGAGCCTGCGATTTATCCACGGCTTTTGGCTTGCGGCGTTACGCAAATGTTAACAACTGCGCAGTGCTATTTGCGTTTTGCTGCATAAACTACCCCCCATATTTATGTTTTGAAAGGAAAGTTTCATTATGGCAAGAAGAATTGACAGCACACCAAAAAAAGACGGGTATCGTATGCCCGCTGAATTTGAACCCCAGAAACAGGCTTGGATGCTTTGGCCCGAACGTCCCGACAACTGGAGAGACGGCGCAAAGCCCGCACAGAAGGCCTATACAAACGTGGCAAAAGCCATCAGCCGGTTTGAGCCTGTTACTATGTGTGTTTCAAAAGAGCAGTTTGCAAACTGCCGCAGAGCACTACCGCCAGAGATTCGCATTGTCGAAATGGCCTCAAACGACGCATGGATCCGCGATTGCGGCCCGACCTTCCTTGTCAATGACAAGGGCGGAGTTCGCGCAGTTGACTGGGATTTCAACTCATGGGGCGGACTTGTTGACGGACTGTATTTCCCGTGGGACATGGACGACGCAGTTGCACAGAAGGTTTGCGAGCTTGAGAACATCGATACCTATCGTACACCAGGATTTGTTCTTGAAGGCGGCTCAATCCATTCAGATGGCGAAGGAACGCTTCTTACCACCGAAATGTGCCTTCTCAGCGAAGGACGCAATCCCCATATGAACAAGGAAGAAATCGAGAATCAGCTCAAGGAATATCTTAACCTTGAAAAGGTTATCTGGATCAAAGACGGCATTGACCCCGATGAGACAAGCGGACACGTCGACGACGTAGCGTGCTTTGTGCGCCCCGGAGAGGTCGCCTGTATATGGACGGAAGATGAGAACAACTACTTCTATAAAGAGTGCCAGGACGCTTACAAGACCCTTTCCGAGACAACAGACGCCAAGGGACGCAAGCTGAAGGTTCACAAGCTCTGCATGCCCCAAAATAATGTTACTATCAAGGCTGATTTCGCAATTGACCTTGTTGAGGGCACAATCCCCCGCGAAGACGGCGATATTTGCATAGCTTCCTATATGAATTTCCTCATCGTTAACGGCGGGGTCATCGTTCCTCAGTACGGCGACGAAAACGACTCTCTCGCGCTTGAGCAGATTCAGGGGATGTTCCCCGAGCGCAAGGTTGTCGGAGTGGACACGTGGGAAGTTGTTTACGGCGGCGGAAATATCCACTGTATTACGCAGCATCAATGTAAATAATATAGCAAAGCGCAAGAAAAGCGGTTCGCGTTTTTCCGCAACTGACAGAGCGTTTTTAATCAAATTTCTAGCATAGACAATAAAAAATAATAATGGAGGTGCCGTATGGCAGAGCTTAGACACTTCATCGACACACAGGATTTTACGAAGCAGGAACTTTTAGATATTATTGACCTATCCCTCAAAATCAAAGCATGTGTCAAGTCGGGATATTATCCCCCGCTCATGGAGCACAAAACGTTGGGCATGATTTTCCAGCAGTCCAGTACCCGTACCCGCGTATCCTTCGAGACCGCTATGGAACAGCTCGGTGGACATGCCCAGTATCTCGGACCCGGAATGATTCAGCTCGGCGGACATGAGACCGTCGGTGACACCGGACATGTGCTGTCTAAGCTCGTTGATGTACTGATGTCCCGTGTCATTGAGCACAGCACCATTGAGGAGCTTGCAAGAGTCTGCACCATCCCCGTCCTCAACGGAATGAGCGACTACAATCATCCCACGCAGGAAATCGGCGATATGTGCACAATAGTCGAAAACCTCCCCTGGGGTAAAAAGCTTGAGGACTGCAAGGTCGTGTTTGTCGGCGACGGCACGCAGGTTTGTGCGTCACTCGGCATGATAACAACACATCTCGGAATGAACTTCATTCACTACGGTCCGAAGTCGCATCAGCTGGGTGACGTTCACAAGACCATAATGGAGGCCAACTGCAAGGAATCCGGCGGCACATGGGAAGTTACCGATGATCGCAATTCCGTAAAGGGTGCAGATTTCATTTATACCGACGTTTGGTATGGTCTATACGAGAGCGAGATGCCCAAGGATGAACGTGTGAGAGTGTTCCATGACTATCAGGTCAACCGTGAGCTCATGCAACTTGGGAATCTCGGTTGCAAGTTTATGCACTGTCTGCCCGCAACACGCGGCGAGGACGTGACCGACGAGGTCGCCGATTCCGCTGTTTCTCTTTGTTGGGATGAGGCAGGAAACCGCCTGACCGCTATGCGCGGACTTCTCGTTTACTTCACTCGCTATCAGACGGAAGGCACCGAGACCGCAAAGCTTGCCGCGAAGGAAGCGCTCGAAGGCTTCATGGCCGACAAGAACCTGCTTTAAGCACAAGCAATTGATAATCCTCTCTTTCCAAAATTTCCTCCTTTTGTTTGGGCATGGTATATGTGCCGTGCCCAAGCTCCTTTAAGAAAAATGGAAAGGCTTTTCGGACTTTTGCCCGATGTATACATCTGAAAGGAAAAATCCAATGGCAAACAAACTTGTCATCGCTCTCGGCGGAAATGCTTTGCAGACAAAGAACAGCGAGCCCACGGCGGAAGCCCAGCTTGCCGTCGTTAAAAGGACCTGCGAATATATCGCCGAAATCAGCAATCTCGGTTATGAAATGGCGGTTGTCCACGGCAACGGTCCTCAGGTAGGACGTTTAGTGCTCGCCTTCGAAGCGGCAAAAAATGTTGTTCCCCCAATGCCCTTCGATGTCTGCGGCGCTATGAGTCAAGGGTATATCGGCTATCACATACAGCAGGCACTGAAATATGCAATCAACAAGCGCGGCAACAATTACCCCGTAGTGACAATTGCCACGCAGGTAATAGTTGAAAAGAACGACCCAGCCTTTGAAAATCCCACGAAGCCTATCGGACCCTTTTACACCGAAGCTGAAGCTAAAACAATTGCAGAGGAAAAGGGCTATACTATGAAGGAGGATGCGGGGCGCGGTTGGCGCAGGGTTGTTGCATCCCCACTGCCGCGCAAAATAGTTGAAATCGCTGCCGTGAAGAAGTTGTGGGACTCAACCGTTGTTATAACCTGCGGCGGCGGCGGAATTCCGGTTGTTGAGAACGCGGATGGAACGCTTGAGGGCGTTGCTGCCGTAATAGACAAGGATTATGCGGCCGAGCTTTTGGCAGAGCAGATTGATGCGGATATTCTTTTGATTTTAACCGAAGTTGAAAAGGTCGCAATAAATTTCAACAAGCCGAATCAGGAAAATCTTTCGCACATGTCTCTCGCACAGGCGACGCAGTATGTAAGCGAAGGTCACTTCGCGGCCGGCAGTATGCTGCCCAAGGTTCAGGCGGCTATGGAGTTCGTCCGCGCAAACCCCGATAAAAAGGCAATAATCACATCACTCGATAATGCAGTGAGCGCGCTGGCTGGAGAGACCGGCACTGTCGTAACATTTGCATAGAAAAGGATTTGACGGGGATAGCACCTAATGTTGTCTCCGTAAAAATATTGAGGAGGATTTAGATGGAAACAAAGAAAGTAAGCCTTTGGAAGAGTGTGCTGTTTACAATATGCAGCATAATCGTTCTTGACACATTCGTTGCTCCCGCAATCATCGGTGTGTCTTCAATCACGATTTGGATTATCACTGCAATCGTGTTTTTCATTCCGTATGGTCTTTTGAGCGCGGAACTCGGTGCTACTTATCCAGATGACGGCGGTATTTACAGTTGGGTTAAAAGGGCCTTTGGCGAAAGCGCCGCAGTTATTACCGGCTGGTTTTACTGGGTCAATGTCGCGTTCTGGATGCCCGCAGTGTTCATCGCATTTGCAGCATGGATATCCTATATCTTCTTCCCCGCTGCATCTCCGTGGCTGCTGTGCGGTCTTGCGGTCTTTATGTGTTGGGTGGTCGTTTATATCGGTATTCGAGGCATAGAGCTTTCAGTTACTGTTACAACCATTGCGGCTGTTTGTAAAGTTGCGATTCTGCTAATTTTCGGTGGTCTGGGAATTGCCTATGGCATTAAAAACGGTCTTGCAAACGACTTCAGTCTTAAGAGCTTTATACCCAGCTTCGGAAATACAACGCAGTATATAACTGCGATAGTTTACAATTTCCTTGGGTTTGAGCTGATTGGGTCAATCGGAAGTAAAATTCACAACCCTGGCAAGACAATTCCGAAGATGACAATTCTTGCCGGAATTACTATTACTGCGCTCTATGTGTTTGGTACTTTCGGAATTCTTGCTGCTATTCCTGCGGCAAATGTTGATACGGCAGACGGCTTCTTCTATGCTCTTCAGGAACTCTGCTCCGTATTTGGATCTGCTGCCCGTCCTATATTTGTAGTTGTCACCGTAATCGCTGCCCTGACATTGGTTGCCAACATGGTTTCATGGTCTATGGGCGCAAACGAGGTTCTCGCGGCATCCGAATTGGACAAGCGATCCAAGCTCCTTGGACACCGCAGCAAAAAATTCGGAACCCCCGACGGACTATATATCATCATGGGACTTATCTCATCAGCGCTTCTCATACTCAACTTTGCGCTTTCCGGAGATGCAAACGAGATATTCTGGACAATTCTCGCATTCAGCTTCGTAATTTTCCTAGTGCCATATCTGTTTATGTTCCCGGCAGCGCTTAAGCTTAGAAAGACGGACTCTGCAACCGAGCGCCCTTACAAGGTTCCGGGCGGAATGTTTGGGCTTACCTTCTGCGTTGTCCTCTGTGAGCTTTGCGTCGCCGCCGCAATCGTCTTCCTGTTCAAGGATTCCGGTGGTGGGCTTGCTCTTTGGACACTTATAATCGGAACGGCAGTAACGACGCTGTTCGGCTTCCTGCTTATTAAAGCAAAAAAAGAAGAAAGCTCCGCAACTTCTGAATCCGAACAAAAAACCTCGAATGCTCTTCTATATATAATTGCTTGCCTTTTCCCTGTTGTCGGAATAATATTAGGTGCAGTATATATCGGTAGACGAGAAGATTCATTGGGTAAGTCTCTACTAGTACTTTCTCTCATATTATCCGTATTGTATCCTTTGGTTTATTTTTTCATAATGTTCTTAATGGTTTAGGTGCAATATCTGTGACAACAAAACAAGGCACAGGCTCATTTTTGAGCCTGTGCCTTGTTTTGTGTGTTGTGTATGGCTAATGTATCAGATCGGTCAATTAAAAACTATTTGGGGGATACAACGCAGAAAAGATGATCTCTCTCGTTGATGCCGTAATTCGCTGTGAAGAAATCATACATAGTCCAGTTGTAGATAAATCTTTCCGCTCCGTATACGCCGTAGCCGTCCTGATTGTGGTCTGTTGTATCGTATGAATCCGCAACGATGATAACGTCATCCTGGGTCACGTCCGTGCCCATAGTATCGTATCCGATAATTGTCTGCCAGTGTCCGCCCCAGTCATTCCACGCAACAATAATGGGCTTGCCCTCTTTTAATGTTGCTTGAATCTGTTCTAGCGTCATGTATTCGCCTGCGGCATCTTCACTTTCAAAATCATAGGTGCTCTGAATATCAAAGCCGCCGACTGTTTCAAATATTTTTACAACGTCTTTGAGTGCAGTTGCCTCTTCGTTAAGTCCGTTTGAACGGATTTCGGCAAGCGTCTTCTCATTATAATCGCCGAGCTCGCCGTAGTAGTTCAAAACCATTAGTGCTGAAGCTACTCCGCAGGACCATTCGCTGGTCTGCTGGTAGGTCTGGAATTTTGGCAAAATGGTGAGAGTGTCTGTTGATTCCATATTGTAGAAGTCCAGAGTGTTGAAATAGGGGGAATTTTCGTGGTCGCCTTGGCGCTCAACGCTGTCTGCGCCGTATTCGGAAAGATCTACAGAATAAGGAATTTTCATTTCATCGGGATAATTGCCGCCTGATTGAGACGCCTCGACAACGGGGGATTCCGTTGGAGCGGAAGCGGTTTCGGCTTTTTGGCAGCCTGCGAGGGTAAGAGATAGGACAGCAAACAATACAATTAGTTTTTTCATGGTAATTTCCTTTCAAAAAAATTAATTGTACTTGCTTTATTAACAAGATCGGAACAATTGTTCCGCCTTACCGTTTTGTATTATTTATTATGTTACCATAGAGCTATGTTGGCATTTTTATTTATCCAATTATTGGCAGATATTGAGTCTATATAGTAATCGGTAGATGTTACGTTACTTATTAATACTCTCATGTTGTTTTGCAAGTACGGTGGGTGTTCACACAACGTATAAACAAAATAAGTATGAGACTGAGCTTTTACGCTCAGTATTTCCTGTTTTCAAACAGAACCGATAGGGTTGACCGACTCAAAACCTCCTTATGTTAGTCACACGGGACACATAATATCAAAATCGAAATGGTGTGTCACTATTATATTAGGGCTGCCTTGTACAAGGAGGCGTACACGCCGCCCTTTTCCATAAGCTCGCTGTGCGTGCCTTCCTCGGCAATTCCGTTTTGCGTAAGTACGAGGATTCGCTTTGCATTATGGATTGTGGAGAGCCTGTGAGCAATAACGAAGGTGGTGCGGTTATCGGCAAGCTTCTCAAGGGATTCCTGTACGATGTGCTCGCTTTCGTTATCCAGAGCGCTTGTAGCTTCGTCGAATATCAGTATTGGCGGATTTTTCAGAAATACTCGCGCAATGGAAAGGCGCTGCTTCTGACCGCCCGAAAGCTTAAGCCCCCGCTGACCGATATTTGTGTTATAACCCTCGGACAAAGATAGGATAAATTCGTGGGCGTCAGCTCTTTTTGCCGCCTCGATGACGTCCTCGTCTGTTGCGTCCGGTTTGCCGTACCGAATGTTGTCTATAACCGTTTCCGCGAAGAGATAAACATCCTGCGCAACAATTCCGACATGGTCGCGAAGGCTCTTTGTCGTAATGGAACGTATGTCACGTCCGTCTATTAATATGCTTCCCTCCGAGACCTCGTAAAATCGCGGAATAAGGCTGCAAAGCGTAGTTTTTCCAACGCCGGAAGGTCCGACCAGAGCAACATAATCTCCGGCAGGAACATTGAGGTTGAGATGTTCAAATATGGGCTCACCCTCGCCGTAACGGAAAGAAACATTTTCAAACCGAATGTCGCCCTTGACCTCATTAAGCTCTTTTGCGTCGTGCGCATCGGCAATATCGGGCGAGATACTCATCATCTCATAAAACCTGTCGTAGCCCGCAAGACCGTTCTGGAAGGTTTCGGTTACAAAAACAAGCTTTTTTATTGGTTCGGTAAAGTTGCTGATATAGAGCAGAAATACGAGAAGATCTCCCAAATCCACAAGCTTTATAAGGGAAAGCGCGGCACCCGCGCCGGCGACCGCGATTGTTATTAGGGTTGTCATGGCACCCAAAACAGAGTTGTAGCTTGCCATATAGTGATAGCTGTTCACTTTGCTTTCAACGAAGCGCGCGTTGCCTGCCTTGAATTTTTTAATCTCAATATCTTCGTTGGCAAAGGACTTTACCACTCGAATACCCGAAAGACTGTCCTCCATTGTGGCGTTGATTTCGCCGATACGCGCCCGGTTCTGCACGAAAACCGACTTCATTTTTTTGTTGTATTTGATTGCAAACCACAGCATGAAAGGAATGGGCGCGAAAGCAACGAGCGCAAGCCGCCAATTGATAGTAAGAAGTATGGCAAGCGAGCCAAGCAGCTTAATCGTTGATACCGAAAGTTCCTCGGGTCCGTGGTGAAGAAGCTCGCTTATATCAAAAAGGTCGTTTGTGACGCGGCTCATGAGATGCCCGACCTTCTGATCGTCAAAAAAGTTGAACGACAGCTTTTGATAGTGGGAAAAAATCTGATTTCTCATGTGGGATTCGATTCTAGCGCCGACTATATGGCCGTAATATGCCATGAAGTAATTGCAGTACATTTCAATAAGCAACATGGCCAGCATAATACCGACAATGATGAGAATAGTTCGAAGGGCCTCGCTGCTACTCAAATATACTACATTGCTGGTTATATAGCGGACGAGCAGCGGCAGAACGATTGAAACGGCAGCGCCGAGAACAGCAAAAAATAAATCTCCGCCGAACAAAAGCCTATGTGGTTTGTAATAGGAAAGAAGCGTTCGATACTTTGGTTTTTCCATGTTGACCTCCGAAATCTGCCTCAGGCGAAAAAGGGATATTTCTTAATGTAGATGTGAATTACCGATATTTAATGTTTTAGTTCGTTAATTGGGCCACAATGAAGAACCTGTGTATACTTCCCGATACGGCTCCTTTTTCTTCTAGGAGTTTCTGCGCAAAACAGAGTCTGTCAAAATATTTGGCAACTGAAAAATCAAAAAATTCCCATTCAACAATTCTAGCAAACCAAACAAGTGCGCCTATGTCATAAAACTCAATAGGACAGAATGGCTCGTTGCTTTTCAAGACAACGAAATTGTTTTGCTCAAAATTACTAACGCAATTATTCAAATTCCAACCGGGAAAGGGCAACTGACATCCCGGCAGCAACAATTGCCTAAGTTTATAATCGTTTTGTTCGCCAACCTGCTCTGTAATGAATATTCCGCCAGGCTTGAGAATTCGTCGAAGTTCCGGAACATGGAGGGTTCCGTGCCTGTTAATTACGATGTTAAAAGAATTGTTTTCAAACGGCAGGTTTTCATAATTACCGGTCTCCCGAAAGTTAATGCCAAGAGGTAGCAGGGTTTCGCGGCATAGCTCAACGTTAGGAGAATATGCTTCAGTTGCGGTTGTTTTAACATGGGGATGATTCAGAGATAACAAGAATTCTCCGCCGCCTGTATCAATGTCAAGAAGCGAATCATCTGGTTTCAGATATTCCTTTATAGCATCAGCATAGTCTCAAGGTAAATCATTTTCTTCTACATACCGCCCGTGGATATGTGTAAAGTCCCACCCATGAATATGAGCAGCGTTTTCTTCTGATTTCCAATATGCTTTTAATTCTTCAATATTCAAAGTAACTACTCCTTTTCAAAATACTTAAGATCTTTTTTGAAATTGGTGCAGTTAACTGATAACAAATTAAGATTATCTCGATACAATCTGCTGTCAGATTATTAAAACTGCACCGAGTAGTTACCTCGTATTAACCTCATATAAATTCACCTCGATTTCGCAAAACGCAAAATTATTTGACTTGGCTTCTGTTCCTATTTTACATGAAAGAACGAAATAGTGCAACCGAGTTGGTATGGTAACATAAATATCTGAGCAGCAATTTCACTGATGGTTGTCAAGAAAATTCTTTAGTGTTTATTTGGCTCCAAAACGAATGCTTGTGCGCGGAATAGTATTCCTGAAAATGATAGACCCTATATGGCGGCAGAATTTTCCTCCTATTTTGCGACAAACTGTTGCGGAATAGAAAAAAATCGGATAAAGTAAAATACACAAGAAAAGAGCGCCTTTTAATTATAATTAAGGTTAATGCGCTAATTTGATATTATATGAATGGAGGGGTCTGTATGCGCTTACTGCTTGCCGAAGATGAAAAAGAACTTTCGAACGCACTCGTTACAATTTTAAAACATAATAATTATTCGGTCGATGCGGTTTATGACGGGCTTGAGGCGCTCGACTATCTTCAGGCTGAGAACTACGACGGCGCGATACTGGATATAATGATGCCGAAAATGGACGGGATTACCGTCCTAAAAAAGCTGCGCGAGGGCGGCAGCGACCTTCCGGTACTCATGCTTACCGCCAAGTCTGAAATAGATGATCGAGTAATGGGGCTTGACAGCGGAGCGGACGACTATCTTACAAAGCCTTTCGCAACAAAGGAACTGCTTGCCAGAATCCGCTCAATGACTAGGCGTAAGGCAGAGGTAACGGACAACATTTTGCGTTACGGTAATATTAAGCTTGACCGCGCCACCTTTGAACTTTCTACCGATTCGGGCAACTTCCGCCTCGCAAACAAGGAATTCCAAATGATGGAAATGCTGATGGCAAATCCGAAAATACTTATCTCCACCGATAGGTTCATGGAAAAAGTATGGGGCTATGACAGCGAGGCCGAAATCAATGTCGTATGGGTTTATATATCGTATCTGCGCAAGAAGCTAACTGCAATCAACGCTAATGCCGTAATAAAGGCGTCCCGCGGCGCGGGTTATTCTCTGGAGGAACGGTCATGATAAAAAAATTGCAGCGAAGATTCATTGTTATAGCCGTGTCTGCCGTTGCTGCGGTTTTATTGATTATTATGGGTGCTATTTGTATTACAAACTACTCTGAAATAATTTCGGATGCGGACAGCACGCTATTGATGCTTGAACAGAACAACGGCAATTACCCGAAGTTCGATGACAACAACGGTGACATTGGCGGCAATAACAATGCCAACAAACCAAAACAGGGAATGTCGCCGGAAGCCCAATTTGAAACGCGCTTTTTTGCTGTCTATCTAAACAAAGACGGTGAAACAGTCAGCGCCAACACGGGCAGTATTGCGGCCGTGGCAACCGATGAAGCAATCGAATATGCCGAAAAAATTTACGAGAGCGGCAGCCAAAAGGGGTTTCTGGGTGTTTATCGTTACAGCGAAAGCGAGACCGACACAGGGACTATGGTGTTGTTTCTCGATTGCAGTCGTGGCTTGGATATGTTTTATAAGTTTTTGGAAACAAGCCTCGCTGTTTCGGTTGTCGGAATTTTAGGTGTTTTTGTTATTGTGCTCTTGCTTTCAAAGAGGGCAATTAAACCCATTGCGGACAGCTATGAAAAGCAAAAACACTTTATAACCGACGCCGGGCACGAGCTAAAAACACCGCTTACGGTCATAAACACAAGCGCGGATGTGTTGGAGATGACTCAGGGCGAAAACGAATGGACGCAAAGCATACGAAATCAGGTGGCTCGGCTAACAGAGCTTACTAACAGCCTTGTTTCGCTTGCTCGGATGGATGAGCACGACAGCAAACTGCTTATGACGGATTTTTCAATCAGTGACGCCGTTACAGAAAGCCTAGAGCCGTTTTCAAAGCTTGCTTCCCAGCAGGGGAAACATGTTGAAATGAACATTCAGAAGAACATTAGCTTTGAGGGAAACGAAGAAGCTATCCGAAAGCTTGTGGGGATACTTATCGACAATGCGATTAAGTATTCGGTCGAAAAGGGCGAAATTGCGGTGACGCTTAAGTCTGTTTCAAGAGGTCCCATGCTCCAGATGAAAAATTCCGTTGACGAGATTTCAAAAGGCAACCACGACGAACTCTTCGAGAGGTTCTATCGCGGTGACGCATCCCGAAGCTCCGAAATCGTCGGCTATGGTATTGGGCTATCCATAGCCAAAGCCATAGTGTGCGCGCACAAAGGAAAAATCACGGCGCGAAGCGAGGACGGGAAATTCCTTCTAATAAGCGTACTTCTTTAAAATAACAGTTTAAGACCCCGAGCCAATTTTCGACTCGGGGTCCGATTTTTGTTTACAGAGAGGCATTCCTTACAATAACCTTACTTTTTAAGTATAACTTAGCTTAACGTTTAAGTTCAGTTTAGGTTTTCTTGATATTCTGCATACATGTTAAGGAGGTTTCGACTATGAAAACGAACCAAAATACATTTATGAGATATGAAATGAAATATCTTGTTTCGACCGAACAGCGCAAAGCTATCATGGAAATGGTGGGCAAATACATGGAGCCGGACGAATACGGCAGAAGCGGAATGACTCAGGGCTTTGCTGACAGCTCCACGCAGGGTTCCATCCTCTATGTTCTGGTGTGCCACACAGCAGGCCGGAACGACCGTTACGCTGAAGGATTCAAGCGGGAAGGTTATTGCAAAATTCAGCCCCACAAAGCAGTTCCAGTCAGTTAACATCAGCGTACCTGAGCTTGTAAGCGGCGCAACCTATATGCTGACAGTCAGCACGACAGACTACACCATTGATATGTCCGCAACGACCTATTCCAACAGTACCGGCGGCATGGGCGGCGGAGGACAAGGTGGTACGGGCGGGCAGCAGCCTCAAGGCGGTGGCATGGGCGGCGGAAAGACGCGGCCTACGCAGAATGGAACAAGTACCGACACCACCTCCTCCGCAACAGTACAGCCTTAAGCAACAGACCAACATATAAAGAACAAGCATTTTGCCCGAGCTCCTGCAAAGAAGCTCGGACTTGTTTTGTTACCCCAACGAGCAATTTAATATTAGCCTTGACATTAAAAATATATTATGACAAACTTGATTTTGACGATGGGGCCAAAACAATTGGAGGTTGGAAGATGGACAAACTTGACTATAAAAAAGAATTCAAGGAGTTTTACAATCCGAAAACAGCGCCTTCAATCATAGAGATTCCTGAGATGAACTTTATTCAGGTGGAAGGCAAAGGAAATCCTAATGATGAAGGCGGAACGTACCAGCAGGCTCTGGAGCTTCTTTATGCGCTTACCTACACAATAAAAATGGCGCCCAAGAGCGGGCGGGCACCGAAGGATTATTTTGAATATGTCGTGCCACCGCTTGAAGGACTTTGGTGGCTTGATGGAAATCTGGAAACGGATTTGAAGGACAAAAACAAATACTGCTGGACTTCAATGATACGCCAACCTGAGTTTGTGACGGATGAAGTTTTCAAATATGCCATAGAAACGGTTGAAAAGAAAAAGGGGTTAGATACATCAAAAGCAAGGCTCGTAACCTTCACAGAGGGACTTTGCGTCCAGTGCATGCACATCGGATCTTTTGACGACGAACCTGAGACTTTTGACAAGATGAAAGACTACATGGCGCAAAACGGACTTGTTCATGATTCGGCCTATATCGGAAGACACCACGAGATATATCTGGGCGACCCCAGAAAGACTGAGCCTTCCAAAAGAAAAACCATTTTGAGGTATCCGGTCAAAAGAGTTTTGTGAATGACAAAGGGATATAATAGTTGCACATAACGCGAAAAATTACGCTGCTTGGGAAAGGCAAAAGACAATGGGGATAAAATATATTGCAAATATAATCTCTATTACGAGAATTGGTCTTTCGCTTTCACTTCTTTTTGTTCCGCCGTTGGTGTGGCATTCATCGCAATATATCTTCTTTGCGGATTGAGCGATGTCCTTGACGGGTATATTGCGCGCAGGACGCATACCGAAAGCACTCTGGGCTCTAGACTTGATTCCGACGCTGACTTTGTTATGACTGCCGTCGTTCTCGTTGTACTTTATCCAATTGTTGCGCCGTCGACAGGCGTTTGGCTGTGGGTGGCGGTAATAGCGGCAGTACGCTTTACTTCAATAGTTGTTGTTTGGGCAAAGTTCGGAAAACAGGCCATGCTTCACACGTATGCGAATAAGACAACGGGTTTTCTGCTTTTTTGGTTCCCATTATCGCTGGCAATATTTATGCCTGAAATTTCGATCATCATTCTTTGATGTGCGGTCATCTTTTGCAATTTTGCACAATTAAAACGTGGCATTAGTTATTTGTGTGACAAAGTTACGGAAACATTTTTTATAGCAGGGTAAACTATATTCAGAAACAAATTAGGATAGCAGAAACTACAAAAAGCGTTGAAAATGCAAAGCAAAAGCTATAATATTTATATGATTAGTATGCATTTCAATTTAAAACTGCTGTACGAGTACAAATTATCGGGAGGGAACGCATCATGAGTAAAGTTCTTATTATTGGCGGTGTTGCAGGCGGCGCAAGCTGTGCAGCGCGGCTTCGCAGACTGGACGAAAATGCTGAAATCATTTTATTTGAGCGCGGAGAATATATCTCCTATGCAAACTGTGGGCTTCCATACCATGTTGGAGACGTTATAAAGTCGCGTGACGCACTGCTTTTGCAGACGCCTGCCGCTATGCGCGCAAAGTTCAACATCGATGTTCGCATAAAAAACGAGGTTATTTCCATTGACCGCGAAAATAAAGCTATATCCGTTAAGCATACGGACACCGGCGAAGCATATACCGAGGGCTACGACACGCTTGTTATTTCAACAGGCTCTTCGCCTTTGCGCCCGCCGATTCCCGGCATTGATTCGTCTCGTATTCAGACATTGTGGACAGTTCCGGACACCGATAGAATTCGTCAATTTGTTAAGGAAAGCAACGTGAAATCGGCGGCTGTCATCGGCGGCGGTTTTATTGGGCTTGAGATGGCGGAAAACCTCCGTCACATTGGGCTTTCCGTATCGATTATCGAAATGCTCGATCAGGTAATGGCGCCGTTGGACTTTGAGCTGGCTCAGCTTTTGCATGAGAACCTCGTCCAAAACGGCGTGGAGCTGCATCTGGGCGACGGCGTTTCCACATTTAACGATATAGGCGACAAAGTCGATATTACGCTGAAAAGCGGAAAAACAGTTTCTGCGGATTTGGTTATTCTCGCAATCGGAGTTCATCCAAATGGTGAAATCGCTAAGGCTGCAGGGCTTGAAATGAACGCGCGCGGCGGTATCATCGTCGATGAGTACCTCCACACGTCCGACCCGAACATCTATGCCGTGGGCGACGTTATCGAAGTAGAAGATTTTATTGACAAGAGCCGCACGATGATACCGCTTGCGGGACCTGCCAACAAGCAGGGGCGAATCGCCGCCAACAACATTGCCGGCGCAAACGAAAAATACGAGGGTACGCTGGGCACATCGGTTGCAAAGGTGTTCGATTTAACCGCCGCAAGCACGGGCGCAAACGAAAAAACGCTTATCAAGCGCGGACTTATAAGGGGCAAGGATTACGAGAGTATTACGATAATTCAGAACTCCCACGCAGGCTATTACCCCGGAGCTGTTCCTCTCACACTGAAGCTTCTGTTTTCCAAAGACGGCAAGAAAATTTTTGGAGCACAGATAGTCGGTGCAGACGGTGTTGATAAGAGAATTGATACGCTTGCTGTTACAATAAGGCTTGGAGGCGGAATTAATGAACTTAAATCCCTTGAACTTGCCTATGCCCCTCCATATTCGTCCGCGAAAGACCCTGTAAATATGGCAGGCTTCACAGCGGAGAACGTTTTGAGCGGCAGTGTTGCCATTGCTCCGTGGGATGTAGTCGAGAAAAACACGGGCGCCGTTATGCTGGATGTCCGCGAGAGCGCGGAACTCATGGCATTCTCGCTTGCGGGGGCTAAACACATTCCGCTGGGACAGCTTCGCTCACGTCTTGACGAATTGGATAAATCAAAAGAAATCATCGTCTTCTGCGCAATCGGAGTTAGAGCTTACAACGCCGCGCGCATACTCACGAACAGCGGCTTTGAAAATGCAAAAATCTATCCGGGTGGAATGCGCTTTTATCAGGCAACACATTATAAGGAGGAGAAAACCATGAACTTTGACGCACCTGTTGCAGACAGCGGACATATGGACACAAAGAATGTTCCCATCGCATCCATGAGGATTGACTGTAGCGGAATGCAGTGCCCCGGCCCCATCATGAAAGTCTTTGAAACCATGAAAGAAATGAAGGACGGCGATGTCATGGAAGTTTCCGCCTCCGACCCGGGCTTTGCCAAAGACATCGGCGCATGGAGCAGACGTACAGGAAACACCCTCGTCAGTAACGAAAAAAGAGGAAACGATTATGTTGCGCTTGTTAAAAAAGGCAGCGAAAGCGGAGCGCCTCAGGCCAATCAATCCTCCGCAGACGGGAAGACGATTATCGTATTCTCCGGAGATCTCGACAAGGTACTTGCAAGCTTTATAATTGCAAACGGAGCTGCCGCAATGGGCAGACCCGTTACCATGTTCTTCACCTTCTGGGGACTTAACGTCCTTCGCAAACCCGACAAGCAGAAGGTTCAAAAAAACTTCATGGAAAAAATGTTCGGTTTCATGATGCCCAGAGGCAGCGGTAAGCTCAAGCTTTCAAAGATGAATATGGGCGGCATGGGAACGGCCATGATGAAGAAAATCATGCAGGACAAGAATGTGGATTCACTCGAAGCGCTTATTCAAAAGGCTATAAAGGCAGGCGTCAAAATCGTTGCCTGCACAATGAGCATGGATATAATGGGCATTAAGGAAGAAGAACTCATCGACGGCGTGGAGCTCGCCGGTGTCGGTTCTTATCTCGGCGATGCTGAGGAATCGAATGTAAACCTTTTCATCTGATGCAGAGTGTCAAATAAGTCACGCTCCGCAAAAGCTGGAAATATGAAACTATGCGGCAACATTCAATGCTATTATTGAATTTGATGGGTAACGGCTAACGCCGTTAATATTAAGAGCTTTTTGCGGACGATGTCAACTCCGCCCTGCTGTATATAGAGATACAGCAGGGCGGAGTTTCCTCGTCTGCGGGGCTTCTTTGACCTCTGTCAGCGCCTGTATCATAAAATGCAGAGAATGAATTCTGTTGCACTTTTTTCTTTCATGTGGTATATTATAAGAGTAATTTACAAACCGTACTGACATTGAAGATGAATTTCTGACATGGAAGGCAGTTGTTAAGTAGCGATTATGCTGTTTGCGCCTGCCAGGGCGCATTTTTTAATGCATAAGGAGGGTTTAAGGCCATGAACAATTTAGAAAATCAGGAAAAAAGACTTGCAATGATCGCAATCGTTGTCGAAAACTACGATTCGGTAGAAACGCTTAACAAGCTCATGCACGAAAATGGGGAATATATCATCGGAAGAATGGGCATACCCTGCCGTGACAGAGAAGTTTCCCTAATTAGCATAGCCATGGACGCTCCGGGCGATGTTATCAGCTCTCTGTCAGGAAAGTTGGGGATGCTTTCCGGCGTCAGTGCAAAGACGGTCTATGCAAAAACCGCACCACAGGGGTAAGACTGTCCATTAATTCGCAACATAGAAAGGGAGAAATATTTATGAAAAAGAACACAATTACTATCATTTTGTGCCTTATATTGGCGCTAAGCCTACTTGCCGGCTGCGGCACAAAAAACGCGACTAGCGCCACAGATGCCCCAAAAGAGACGGCATCCGCCACTCCTTCACCCACCGAGCAGGTGAATGTGACGATAGCGGGACTGGCAGGGCCCACTTCAATCGGTATGATAAAAATGATTTCCGAAAAAGCACTAAACAGCGACGCCTATGCAGTTAACTATGAAATAGCGAATGCGCCCGATACGCTGACGGCAAAGGTCATAAACGGCGAAGTTCAGATTGCGGCTCTGCCAACAAATGCGGCGGCTGTCCTATATAATAAGACCGAGGGAAAGATTCAGTTCCTTGCGCAGAACACCCTCGGTGTTCTTTACCTTGTCGGGAAAGATTCCGCAGGTATCACTTCTCTCAAGGATTTGGCAGGAAAGACGATTACACTGAGCGGAAGCGGTGCGATTCCCGAATATGCGATGGAGTATATACTCGACAAAGCGGGAATCAAGGACTCCATTACGCTCAACTATCTCACTGACCATGCTTCCACGGCACAGGCACTGCTTGCGGGGGACGCTGATTTGGCAATATTGCCTCAGCCCTTTGTAACCCAGGTTCTCGCCAAGGACGCAAGTCTGAAGATACTGCTCGACATCAACAAGGAGTGGGAAACAGCCTCCGGCGGAAGCAGTGTGCTCTCAATGGGTTGCCTTGTGGTGAACAAGGACTTTGCGGACGCAAACCCCGAATTCATCGCAGAATTTTTGAAGCAGTATGAGGCTTCCGTAAACTACGTCAACGATAATCCCAAAGAAGCAGCCGTGATGGTAGCTGAAGCGGGTATTGTAGCCAGTGCCGATATTGCCGAAAAGGCGATACCTTATTGCAACATAGTTTTCAAAGATGCGCAGAGTGCAAAAACGGAGATAAACGGATTTTTGAAGGTACTGTTTGACTTTAATCCTGCGTCGATAGGCGGAACAATGCCGAATGACGGTTTCTATTATACCTCGCCAGTAAAGTAATAAGGGGATAGACGTGAACAACAATTTGTCCCGAAATTCTTATGCCCTGTGGCTCAGGCGGACACTGATTGTAATACTTTGGATAGCGGTCTGGGAAGTGGTGTACCTGCTAATCGGCAGGGACATCTACTTCCCATCGCCCATATCCGTCGTTAAAACCTTTTTTGGACTGTTTACGAAAAATGCAACATGGACAATCATCGGTTTCAGCATATACCGAACACTTTTTGCCCTTGTCGCTTCGGCAATTCTGGGCGTTATTTTCGGTATGGCGAGTGGGATTAACCGCACTTTGTACGACGTGATAAATCCTCTGATAGTTGTACTTAAATCAACCCCTGTGGTGTCTGTAATTATAATCGCCATTATCTGGTTTCACTCCACTGATGTGCCAATATTTTCGGGAGTTCTAATGTGCTTTCCCATTGTCTTCACGGGAACGGTTGCCGGAATTCGTGGTACCGACCCGAAACTTGTCGAGATGTGTTCGTTTTATAAAGTTAGGCGTTTCGAAAAGCTGAAGTCATTATATTTTCCATCCGCCCAGCCTTATATAAATGCCTCGGTCGTATCCGCAATCGGAATTTGTTGGAAAGCCGTTGCGGCGGCGGAGGTGCTGAGCATGCCGCGCCTTTCAATCGGCGCGAATCTGTATTTTGCCAAAACCTCGCTTGATCCGGCGCTGCTTTTCGCATGGACGGCAATCATCATTCTGCTAAGCTTCGTATTTGAAACGATTTATGTAAAGGTGTCTGGTTATGATAAAACTTGAGGATATTAGCAAAAAATACGGTGACAAAGTGCTGTTCTCACACTTTTCAGCCGAGTTCGAGGAACACAAGGTTTCCTGCATACTCGGCGCTTCTGGCGTGGGCAAAACAACGCTGATAAATATCATCGCGGGGTTGATTCCTCCCGACAGCGGACGGGTTATAGTTCCGCCTGACGAAGAAATTCGCGGGTCTTATGTCTTTCAGGAACATCGACTGCTGCCATGGCTGAATGTTCATGACAATCTTGATCTTGTGCTTAAAAATGCGAGAAAGCCGGAAGGCGGAGAAAAAACCGCAGACCTTATGCGTGTGAAGCATGAGTCCGGCGAACGTTTTTTTACTAAGGAAGAGCGCGCGAAGCTTATTCGAAAGCAGTTAAAACTTGTGGAGCTTGAGGAATACGAATTTTCACCCCTGAATGAGCTTTCGGGCGGCATGGTGCAGCGCGTGGCGCTTTGCAGAGCATTTCTATATCCCTCCGACATTTTGTTTTTAGATGAACCCTTCAAGGAGCAGGACACGAAGCTGAAAGATGAACTTTATGAAACCTTTTTCCGCGCTTACAAAAACGACAGAGCACGGCGCACGGTGCTATTCGTAACCCACGACATTTCCGAGGCCCTGCGCCTTGCCGACACGATTTATGTCCTTGCAGGCGCTCCTGTCGAAATCGCAGGAAAATTCGACAAAGCCGAATTTTCGGAAGACTTCAAAGCAAAGATTAAAGAATTACTCTAGGTTAAACGGAAATGAAAAAGCTCCCGTCCGAATATCGAATATCGGATGGGAGCTTTGGTTTAATCTCTATTCGCCTTTGAAGCGGGACTTTGCGGTGTAAGTCGTGTGGAGAAGCTCATGTGCCTTGTGGCTGCCCGGCTTCTCAAGATAGGTGTCGTAAAGTTCCTTGATAACGGGGTTGTCGTGGGATTTGCGCAGGGTCTTTCCGGCATCCTCGGAATATAGGGCTTTAGCGCGAAGCTTCTTAATATCCACGTTGTTGCGCACTGCCGCAGGCTGAATGGGCTGACCGCCGCCGTTGACACAGCCGCCGGGGCAGGCCATGACCTCAACGAAGTGATAGCTCTTCTCGCCGCGTTTGATGGACTCGAGAAGTTCCTTAGCGTTTGCAAGACCGGAGGTTACGGCAACATTAAGCGTGAGACCGCCGACCGTATATGTGGCTTCCTTGATAGCGCCCGTGCCGCGGACATCACAGAACTCGATGGGAGCTGCGGGGTCGCCGGTGAGCCACTCTGCTGCTGTGCGCAGAGCCGCTTCCATAACTCCGCCGGTTGCGCCGAAGATAACGCCAGCGCCGGTGGAAACACCGAGAGGATCGTCGTAATTTTCGTCGGGCAGATTGGGGAAGTCTATACCTGCGCGCTCAATCATACGGCCAAGCTCACGAGTTGTGAGCGCAACATCGACATCGGCAACGCCGTTTGCGGACTGTTCTTCGCGCTTGCACTCATATTTCTTGGCGGTGCAGGGCATAATGCTGACAACGAACATATCCTTCGGGTCGATGCCGAGCGTTGAGGCATACCAGCTCTTTGCAATTGCGCCGAACATCTGCTGGGGAGATTTGCAGGTGGAAAGATTGGGGATGAATTCGGGATAATAATGCTCGCAGTAGTTGATCCAGCCGGGCGAGCAGGAGGTGATGAGGGGAAGAGCACCATTGTTCTGGATACGTCCAACAAGCTCAGTTGCCTCCTCAAGAATTGTGAGGTCGGCGGAGAAGTCGGTGTCGAAAACATCGTCAAAGCCGAGGCGACGGAGAGCTGCAACCATTTTACCTTCAACATTGGTGCCGATGGGCATGTTGAATACTTCGCCCAGAGCTGCGCGGGTGGCGGGAGCGGTTTGAACGACGACGCGCTTGGTCGGATCGGCAAGAGCCGCCCAAACCTCGTCCGTCTGATCCTTCTCGTGGAGCGCGCCGGTGGGGCAGGCAACTATGCACTGACCGCAGGAAACGCAGGCGACGGAGCTCAGCGGAGCGTCAAAAGCCGAGCCGATGTGTGTGTCGAAACCGCGCTCGTTGACTCCGATAACCGCAGCTGCCTGATTCTGCTCGCAGACTGCTGTGCAGCGGCGGCAAAGAATGCACTTGGAGTTGTCACGAATCATGTGGGTTGCGGACTCGTCGATGGTACTCGGAGTTTTTGCTCCGTCAAATTTGCCTTCATCGTCAACTCCGTAGTCGTGGCAGAGCTTCTGGAGCTCGCAGGAACCGGAACGGATGCAGCTAAGGCACTCGCGGCGGTGGTTTGAAAGAAGAAGCTGAAGGTTCATCTTACGTGCTTCAAAAACTTTGTTGCTGTTTGTGATGACCTCCATACCTTCGGTAACAGGGAAAACGCAGGATGCGTTCAGCTTAGGAGAACCCTTGATTTCAACGACACACATACGGCAGGCACCAATCTCGTTAATATCCTTTAGATAGCAGAGAGTAGGGATGTCGATATGCGCCTCACGGGCGGCATTCAGAATGGTGGTTCCTTCGGGAACGGCTACAGCCACACCATTTATTTTGAGATTTATCATTTTCATTTCCATATCCTCCTCTCCTTATCTTTTGGAGATAGCGCCGAACTTGCAGCTATCGATGCAAGCGCCGCATTTAATGCACTTTTCGTTGTCTATAACATGGGCTTTTTTGACTTCGCCCGAAATTGCCGTTGCCGGACAGTTGCGCGCACAGAGCGTACAGCCCTTGCACTTGTCGGCGTCGATGTAGTAATTGAGAAGCTTTTTGCATACGCCTGCGGGGCAGCGCTTGTTGATGATATGAGCTTCATACTCGTCGCGGAAGTAACGCAGTGTTGAAAGAACCGGGTTTGGAGCTGTCTGTCCAAGTCCGCACAAAGCGTTTTCCTTGATGAAGTTGCAGAGATTTTCGAGCTTGGGGATGTCTTCCATCTCGCCGTTGCCGGAAGTGATTTTTTCAAGGATTTCAAGCATACGGCGGATGCCGACACGGCAGGGTGTGCATTTACCGCAGCTTTCATCCGCAGTAAATTCAAGGAAGAACCTTGCAATATCGACCATGCAGTTGTCTTCGTCCATAACAATCATTCCGCCAGAGCCCATGATGGAACCGATAGCGATAAGGTTGTCGTAGTCGACGGGAATGTCCATATGGCAGGCAGGGATGCAGCCGCCGGAAGGACCGCCGGTCTGAACGGCCTTGAACTTTTTGCCGTTGGGAATGCCGCCGCCGATTTCTTCAATGATTTCGCGGAGAGTTGTGCCCATCGGGATTTCAACAAGACCGGTGTGGTTAATCTTGCCGCCAAGAGCGAAGACCTTTGTGCCCTTGGACTTCTCTGTGCCCATGGAGGCAAACCATGCGGAGCCGTTGCGAATAATGCGTGTAACGTTGGCAAAGGTCTCAACATTGTTGATGATTGTGGGTTTTTCAAAAAGACCCTTGACAGCGGGGAACGGAGGACGGGGACGTGGGTCGCCGCGCTTGCCCTCGATGGAGTTGAGCAGAGCGGTTTCCTCGCCGCATACGAATGCACCCGCGCCTAGACGGATGTTTATGTCGAAGTTAAAGCCGGTTCCGAGAATGTTATCACCGAGAAGTCCGACTTCTCTTGCCTGAGAGATGGCAATTTTAAGTCTTTTAACAGCTATAGGATATTCTGCGCGTACGTAAATATACCCGTGGGAAGAACCGATTGCGTAACCGGCAATTGCCATAGCCTCGAGAATACAGTGGGGGTCGCCTTCAAGAACGCTGCGGTCCATGAATGCGCCGGGGTCACCCTCGTCGGCGTTGCAGCAGACGTATTTATCGCCTGCGGGCTGAGCAGCGGCAAAGCTCCACTTCTTGCCTGTGGGGAAACCGCCGCCCCCGCGTCCGCGGAGTCCGCTGTCGGAGATTTCCTTGATAACGTCCTGCGGCGTCATTTCGGTCAGCACCTTTGCAAGCGCCATGTAGCCGTCGTAAGCAATGTATTCATTTATGTTTTCGGGATCAATAACGCCGCAGTTCTGCAGAGCGACGCGCTTTTGCTTGCGGTAGAAGTCAGTGTTGTCAAGGCTGAGTATTGTGTCCTCGGCGACGGTCTCTGTGTAAAGAAGACGCTTGACAAGTCTGCCCTTGAGCAGGTGCTCCTGGACGATTTCTTTAACGTCCTCGAGCTTAACCTGAGAGTAGAAAGCGCCTTCGGGATAGATGACAACAACCGGACCGAGTGCGCACAGACCGAAGCAGCCTGTCATAATGACCTTAACTTCGTCGGCAAGGCCGGCGGCTTTCAGTTCTGATTCAAAGTTTTCAAAAAGTTTATCGCTTCCGGAGGAATGACAACCAGTACCGCCGCAAACGAGGATGTGTGAACGAACCATTTTTTTACCTCCTTAATTTGCGTTGGCACCGATGGTATATTCAACCACGGGGCTGCCGTTTACTACGTGAGAAGCTATAATTCTGGGGACTTTTTCGGGTGTGACATGAACATATGTGGTCTTTGAGCCGTCAGCGTCATATATCTCAACCACGGGCTCAAACTGACAGATTCCGATGCAGCCTGTCTGAGCGACTACGACATCTGTAAGCTTGCGGGTTTCGATTTCCTTAACGCAAGCGGCAAGAACGGGACGGGCACCGGCCGCTATGCCGCAGGTTGCCATGCCGACGACAATTCTCATGCGAGTTTCGCCGTCTTTGCGTACGCCGATTTTTGTTTTCATATCGTCACGCAAAGCTTGAAGTTCTGCTAAATTCTTCATCTTTGGACTACCTCCTGTATTGTAGAAACGCCTTTCAGGCATTTCCCATATTTGTAAGCTATGTCTCGCGACCTGAGAGCAGGTCTGCGGTATTTTCCGCAAGAAACTCACGAATGAACTTGGAGACCTGCGGATTGCTTAGCTCAATCCCGTCCAGTATACGGCGAAATTCGCGCGTATCAAGTGTCATTTGCTCGTATTCAAAGCGGCGCGTGTAAATAAAATCTATTAGCGGATTGCAGTGGATAAGCGTGCTGATGGTTTCGTTAATGTCGCCCAGCGGCATAAGGTCAATGCTTGAACGAACAAAATCGGCTTTTACGGCTGTGCCTACTCCGACTGTGCTATGGATTTCCAGCTTGCCTCCGGTCAGTTCCGCCGCCATTTTGAAAAACGGGACGCCTAAACCGACCTTTCTTGTTGACCGCGTGGTATAAAACGGATCCGTGACATTTTCAACTTGCTGCGGCGTCATTCCGCAGCCGTTGTCGGAAATGGTGACGGAAAGAACATCCTCGCTAGGCTCTTCATTAACGGTAATCTCCACGAGAGTAGCGCCTGCACGTACGGAATTTTCCGCCACATCCAATATGTTCATGGAAAGCTCCTGCATCATAGTGCCGCCTCCGCATTGAAAGTGTTATTCACACTTTTTTAGAATTCCGTCTATCTGGTCCGGCGTAACCTTGCCGTAAACGTCGTCATTTATGCTGAATACCGGAGCAAGTCCGCATGCGCCCATGCAACGGCAGGCGTCCAGAGAAAATTTGCCGTCGGGAGTAGTGCCGCCATCTTCAACCTTGAGCTTCCGCTTAATCTTATCATAGATTTCGCCTGCGCCCTTAACGTAGCAGGCAGTTCCGAGACATACGGAGATAGCGTACTTTCCCTTGGGATTAAAAGTGAACTGAGAATAGAAAGTTGCAACGCTGTAGACGTTCTCCGTGGAAATTCCCAGTTCGGCGGCGATGACTTCGATTACCTGTTCGGGCAGATAGCCGTAGATTTCTTGTGCAACCTGCAGTATTTGTACCAGCGAATGGTCACCTTGCAGCGCCGCAATACTTTCACGCAGCTTTTTGTCTTGTTCAGGTGTTCCTACAAAAGCAGTGGTGCATGTTTTGCTTGACATTTGCGATTCCTCCAGTTTTAGATTTATGAGTGCTCTATCGAGAAAAACTAATAATAGTTGTTCTTTTATTAATTATATCATTGGGCATTATACAATGCCAGAGTTATATAACTTTTGATGCAGTGGGTGATTGAATGAAAAAACATAATATGTTATACTGCCAGTAGGCGGATATCACAGTTTTGCGCTTGTGATATATTATTCACAAGCGAGACGAAGCAAAATTGCCGATAACCATCATACAGCAGAATTCGATAAATTTAAACAGGAAAATATTTTTGTATTATTTTATGGGAAAAGAAAATTACTTGTAAGAAATTCAATTTTCATTTTTAGAAGGGAAAAAGATCATGCTTATAAAAGATATCCAGAAGATTTTGGATGCGGAGCTTCTTGTGGGCAAAGAACTGCTGGAAACAGAGGTTCACACTGCCTGCGGAAGTGACATGATGAGCGACGTGTTGGCCTTCGTTAAAGACCAAGCCGTCCTTATTACGGGGCTTTTAAATCAACAGGCGATCCGTACGGCGGCTATGATGGACATGGTCTGTGTCGTTTTCGTGCGTGGGAAGCATCCGGATGATGACATTATTGAAGTCGCAAGAGAAAACGGAATAGCCGTTATGACGACAACGCAACGAATGTTTACCGCCTGCGGTATGCTGTACGAGGCGGGATTGAACGGAGGATTAGCAACAAAATGAGCGTAAACAGTCTGCATTATCACTATGATGTGCCCGGAGATGATTTTACTCGGGCCGGCATGGCGTCCAGTGCTGTAAAGCAGACCTTGAAGCAGCTGGGATTAGATCCGGAAACGGTGAGAAAAATGTCAATCTCTCTTTATGAGGGTGAGATAAATATGGTAATCCATGCCGGCGGTGGAGAGATTGATGTGGATATCGACGATGAAAAAATCGTTGCTGTGCTGACTGACCACGGTCCCGGAATTGAAAACATTGAGCTTGCTATGAAGGAAGGTTGGTCGACGGCATCCGAACAGGTGCGAGGGCTGGGCTTCGGAGCGGGCATGGGGCTTCCGAACATGAAAAAGTATTCCGATGATATGAAAATTGACAGCAAACCCGGCTATGGCACAATTGTGACCGTCGTTGTCAAAATAGCAAACTAATCCGGCAAGATAAATTTAGCAAAATCTTTGGAGGTTAGAAATGTCTGAGTATTTTCACTCCGTAACGCTCGATAAGGATGCCTGCCGCGGCTGTATCACCTGCGTAAAGCGGTGCCCCACGGAAGCAATCCGCGTTCGTGACGGTAAGGCACAAATTATTAAAGAACGCTGTATCGACTGCGGCGAATGTATCCGCGTATGTCCGCATCACGCTAAACATGCCGTTACGGATCCGTTGAGCGCGATTGAGCAATTCAAATATAAAGTAGTGCTTCCGCCCCCGTCTCTTTTCGGACAATATAAGAGGCAGGAGGATCTGGAGCTTATCCGTGCCGCCTTGCATGAGCTGGGTTTTGACGCGGTTTTTGAGGTCGCGGCCGCCGCGGAGCTTGTATCCGAGGCAACTCGCCGTATGCTTGAGCAGGGAGATCCGAAAAGACCGGTCATTTCCTCTGCCTGCCCTGCCGTGCTTCGGCTTATACGCATCCGCTTCCCAAATTTATTGGAAAACGTGCTGCCGCTTTCCGCCCCGATGGAGGTGGCGGCTCGCCTTGCGCGCGAAAAGGCTGTTGACAAAACCGGACTTAAGCCGGAGGAAATCGGTGTCGTGTTTATCACTCCGTGTCCTGCGAAGGCCACGGCAATCAAAAACCCGATGGGGACCGAAAAGAGCAACGTGGATTTAGCGGTGTCTACCAGCGAAATCTATCCTGTTTTGCTTGCGGCAATGAACAAATGCGCCAAGGAGGGAACGGGGCCAGACACCGCACAAAGCGGACGAACGGGACTTAGTTGGGGAAACAGCGGCGGAGAAGCCGCGGCTACCTTCACAGTCCGTTATCTTGCGGCGGACGGCATAGAGAACGTGATAAACGTGCTCGAGGAGATGGAGGACGACCGTCTTTCCGATCAGGATTTTGTTGAACTTAACGCTTGCCCCGCGGGTTGCGTGGGCGGCGTGCTGAACATAGAAAACCCATATGTTGCAGCGACCAGAATGAAGCAGCTACGAAACTATCGTCCCGTTGCATGCAACAGCTTGCAAGGAGAGGCAGTTCCCTCCGAAATCCTTTGGGACGCGGAAGTGAAACCGATAAAGGCACTGGGTTTGAATTCACAGCCAAAGCATTCTCTGAAAATGATGCGAAAAATTGATGAAATTGAATCCAGACTATATGGGTTGGATTGCGGCTCCTGCGGAGCGCCTTCTTGCCGCGCACTGGCAGAGGACATTGTTCTTGGGTTTTCGACAGAGGATGCCTGCATATATCTTCTCAAGGACAAGGTCGAAGCCGTAAGGTCAAGTATGCTGTCCCTGAAAATCGACAGCAGAGACAAAAGCGGGGAACACCAATGAAAGTAAAAGATTTATGTATTGAGCTCGGCTGGGAGTTGACCACCGGCGATGGTGAACGTGAAATAACGGGCGGAATTTACTGTTGCGACCTTTTGTCCATCGTTATGGGCAGAGCGCCGGCCGGAAGTCTTTGGATAACGGTTATGGGAAACATCAACGCCATGGCCGTGTCGACTCTTGCCGATACCGCTTGCGTTGTGGTTGCGGAGGCGATGCCTCTTGACGCAGAGGCACTGAAAGGCGCAAAAAAAGGGAATGTTACCGTCCTGCAAACCAATTTGCCCGTATTCGAGGCGGCTATGGCGGGTGCAGCTCTTATTTAACAGAAGTAGTTATAAAAAAAGGGGGCGTGAGCTTTGCCGCTATATGCATATGATCTTCATATACACACTTGCCTGTCACCCTGTGGAGACACGCTTATGACACCTCCGAATATTGTTAACATGGCCTATATTAAGGGACTTGATATTATTGCCGTAACCGACCACAACAGCGCTCGGAATGTGCGAGCTGTGATTAATGCGGCGACGGCGCTACCTCTGACGGTAATACCGGGAATAGAGCTTACAACCGCCGAAGAAATACATGTGGTATGCCTTTTTCCTAACGCTGACAGCGCCGAGAAAGCGGGGCTGGAGCTTGAAAATCACTTGCCGCCTGTCCGAAATCGCCCAGAATATTTCGGTGAGCAAGTCATAATGGACGAAAACGAGGAAATAGTGGGAACATTTCCGCTTCTTCTTTCCAACGCGCTGGATATATCTATTGATAATCTGCCGAAATTAATCGAAGGGTTTGGGGGCTTCTGCTATCCGGCTCATATTGACAGACCGTCAAACAGCATCATCTCCGTGTTCGGAGCTCTGCCTGATAAGCCGAAGTTTACGACCCTTGAGGTTCATAAACCGAAGCGGTTTTTCGAGAACGCCGAAAATGCCGTTTACAAGGGAAAATATACAATAATAACATCATCCGACGCTCATAATCTTCCCGACATTTCGGAATGTGAGTACAGGATTGAATTAAAAGAACCGACTTTTGACTGTCTGCACAAAGCTCTGGGCGCCGCGATGGACTAATGTGATTCTCCGGAGGTCATACTTTTCGCAACTTTTACGGAGGAAGAAGCCGAATTTCGCTTATTGTCATTTCGCAAATTGTATTTTACTACAAAAACACCGTATTGTCAAAGCCTGTCATGTGGCGTAAATCACAAATTGACAAATTTGTGACACTCGATAAAAACAATACACGTGTATGGTGAAAAAACAACACATTTCATAAAACAGGAGATGAACTTACCTTTGCGGAGAGTGTTGCGGCGAAATAGAGGCACCCCAATATTGTAATATCCTTACGAAAAAGAGAAAAAACGGCATAACGGGAGGTAAAAATGAAAGTCGCGCTTATTATCGGAACAAACCATAAAGGCTCTACATATAATATTGGCAGAATGCTGGCTGAGAAGCTGACGGATTCGGAAAACATCACGGAGATATTTCTGCCCAAAGATATGCCAAAATTTTGTTTGGGTTGCGCAAAATGCATAATGGAGGACGAAAAGAGCTGTCCGCACTATTCATATATAGAGCCGATTACGGAGCTTATAGATTTATCAGATGTGCTGATTTTCACATCACCCGTGTACGTGTTCCACGCCACAGGCGCCATGAAAGCGTTGCTGGATCATTACGCCTATCGCTGGATGTCGCATCGCCCTGAGAAAAAAATGTTCTCCAGGCAGGGTGTTTGCATTGCAACTGCCGCTGGAGCCGGAATGAAATCGACAATAAAGGACATGCGTGACAGCCTTTCATATTGGGGCGTCGCAAAAATCTATAGTTATGGAATCGGCGTTCAAGCCATTTCGTGGGCGCAGGTTTCCGAGAAGAAAAAGGCGAAAATCGAAAAAAAGATGACCGGACTTGCCAAAACTATCTTGAGAAGAGACGGTAAGGTCCACCCGCTGCTGAAAACAAAGGCGTTTTTCAATATAATGAGAATGATGAACAAAAAACCGTGGAATCCTGCCGACGGAGATTACTGGAAAGCTAAGGGTTGGATGGGCTCAGCAAGACCGTGGAAAAAGTCATAACACGTTGAGCTTTATCGGTTCTCTTCTAAGGACGGTGATGACATGAAGAGATGCATTGTAATTAAAGGAATAGTCTGATGAAACATTAACTTTGGAGGTAAATGAATGACTATTTAGAATAAAAATAAGTATCCGCGTACAGGTACAAACCGTGAATATATTTGAGTTAAAACAACACAAAAATATAAATATTGACAAGTATTCCAAAACAAATTATAATGAGCATGCTTCAGCATAGAAGCGAGTTAATTGAATAGTCCCTGCAAGGATTATGGCAAAGAGGCCAATAATACACCGTGTATTATTGCCTCTATTTTTTTATTTAAAGGAGAAGATTTATGGATCACGGCGACGTCGCATGGATGTTAACATCTTCGGCACTGGTATTGATAATGACCCCCGGTTTGGCATTTTTCTATGGAGGGCTTGTAAAGAGAAAAAACATTATTAACACGATTCTGTCATCTGTTATACTCATGGGACTTGGTTCCGTTCTTTGGGTACTGATTGGCTTTTCGCTGTCATTCAGCGGTGACGTCGGAGGAATCGTCGGAAATCTTAAGTGGGTCGGATTAAATTTCGACACCATGAAGGATATGACACTTCCGTATCCCAATACTCTTTCTTTCGCAATTTTCCAGATGATGTTCGCAATTATCACTCCCGCGCTGATTACAGGGGCCATAGCCGAAAGAATGAAATTTTCTTCACTTGTAATTTTTACAACATTATGGTCTATTATAGTGTATTACCCCCTTGCACATATGGTTTGGGGCGGAGGACTTCTCTTCAAATTGGGCGCAATAGATTTTGCCGGAGGAAATGTAGTTCACATCAGCTCCGGGGTCAGTGCGCTTGTGCTCGCAATTCTTCTAGGAAAACGTAAGCACATTGCAAAAGCTACATACCATCCGCACAATGTCCCGTTTGTTATTTTGGGTGCGTCTCTGCTTTGGTTCGGCTGGTTCGGCTTTAACGCAGGCAGTGCGCTAGGGGCTAATGCGCTTGCGATTCACGCTTTTATGACCACCAACACCTCGGCGGCGGCGGCTATGCTCTCGTGGCTTTTGATTGAAAAGGTCAAAAACGACGGAAAGCCGACGCTTGTGGGCGCTTCAACGGGGCTTGTAATCGGACTTGTGGCAATTACTCCGGGCGCGGGCTATGTGCCGATTTGGGCCGCGTTAATAATCGGTGCAATGGTAAGCCCTATTTGCTACTTCTTCATCAGTGTTGTAAAGCCCAAATTTGGCTATGACGATGCGCTTGATGTTTTCGGCTGCCACGGTATCGGCGGCATCTGGGGCGGAATCGCAACAGGGCTTTTCGCAAAAACCTCGATAAACTCCTCTGCCGCATGGGATGGGCTTGTCTTCGGAAACGCCAATCTGTTCCTCCGTCAGCTCGCGGCTATCGGAATAACAATTGTCATTGCAACAGCCGGTACCTTCGTTGCCTATGGAATTGCCTCTTTTGTTACCAAGGGAATCAGAGTTTCCAGTAAAGGCGAGGATTTGGGACTCGATTGCTCCCAGCACGACGAATCGGCATATCCCGCTTTTAACGGTATGGATTAACACACTTTAGGAGGGTTCACAATGAAAAAAATTGAAGCGTTTATCAGACCCGAAAAGCTGGAGGACACCAAAGAAATCCTTTCAAGATACCACCTTAACGGGTTGAGTATCATGCAGGTTATGGGCTGCGGAAACCAAAAGGGTTGGAAAAAGTTTGTTCGCGGCACTGAGGTCGACTATAATTTCCTGCAAAAAATCAAGCTCGAGATGGTCGTCCTTGATGAACAAGTCGAAGACGTCGTTGCTGGTCTAATTGAAATATCATCTACCGGAGAGTTTGGCGACGGAAAGATATTCATATATGACGTGAATGACGCAATTCGCGTAAGAACAAAAGAGCGCGGCGAATCGGCAATCAAATAGGACTATGGATTGTAAAAGACACCTGAAAGCATTTGCTTTTGGGTGTCTTTTTTTTATAGGTGATGCAAAGGTAATGAATCGCTGAGCTTACACCCACAACTTTCGCCAAAGAACAAATGACACTCAACGCTTTCTTCGTTAAAACACAGAATGCGGTTACTTCAGAGTCGGCGCATTCTCGACAGCCTTCAAAAACGTCTTGCTGTCGGCGGTAGCGCCTGATACCGTGTCGACCTGCAAACGCTGACCGGCAATTACTTCGGCTATCAATTCGTTTGCTGATTTCAGGGAAACAACCTCTTTATGGGAAGAGTTTTGAACTTAATTGATACCGGCCCAAATGCAAAGCTTGCTCATTTATGTGCTGTTTTATAATTTATTTGAATAAGTGTCAAGTTAGGACAACAGAAGTACAAAAATAAGCCCCGAAGTTTTTGTTGCAGGGTTTATTTTATGTTGCCTTCAGATAACCCCGAAGGCGCTCAGGGTTCCTATGGCAATCAAAAGCAGACCTGTTACTAGGTCCATGGGAAAAGCAAAATGCTTTATTATAATCCTGCCAATTCTGAAAGCCAGCAGGTTCATCGGAACAGATACGGCAAAAAACAGAAGAATTAGCTGTGTGATATCCCTTCCGAAAGTGTCGACGCTGACTCCGCCTGCAAAGTCCTCTACACCGACTCCAAAAAGAACAAGAAATATGTTTGCCTGTGACAAGCCTGAACATGGAGTGACGGTGCCCATATAACTAGACAGGATACCATGCTGATGATTCAGTGGGCAGCATTAATCGCAGAATACCCAACGCTGCTCAATGCCCACGACGTGTCAAAGGAATTTACCGACCTTGGGACGGTCAGCCCTTACGCTTCCGAAGCAATTTTCTGGAACCTTAACAATTACTTCGTTATCGGTTCGAATAACCTTGTCAGACCAAAGTCAAACATCACCCGTGCCGAATGTGCAACAGTTGTCCTTAGATTGCTGCAAAAGTCCGTTCTGGTTGATGTTAGATCAAAGACAACATGATGTTGATATAATAACGTTAAAAAAGGGGCGGTTTCATAAGAAACCGCCCCTTTTTTAACGAAATCCTAACTCAACAGGAAACTGAAATCAGACGCTATCAATGTATATTGCCTTATGCAAGGACTAATCGATGACCCACGAAAAAACATACTGTTCATGCGCGGGAGTGTGAATTTCGGGCGTAGGCAGTTTTTCAAACCTTCCCGGCAGGTCCTTTTCCAAAGCCGCCAGATGAAAATGGCAGGCAGCAATGCCAATATCAACTCTTTGAATGTCAAGGCTTGCACGACTGTTTTCCGGCGCTTTGGTCTTGTAAAAATGATAGGCGTTTGAAGCCTTGACAATCCGCCAGGGCTGTTTGTTAACGGCAGACGGAGCAAGACGCAGCATCTCAAGCAAAAATGCAAATTCGCCGGCATCGGACGCCGTCAGCGGCGAAGAGAAATCATTATTAAAGAATATCTCGCTCCAGTCTTTGCGCATATCAGCCTTGGCTATTTTTCGGACAAGAGATTCGACCAGCCGCTTTTTCCCAAAGGGATACCCGATGGGCGAGATTGCCGGAAACAGCTCGTTATCCTTGACAGCTATGGCTTTTGCAAACTCACTGCGTTTGAAGGTCCCTCCGAGCCAGCAGGTTCCGAGACCGAGAGATGCGGCATATAATATGAGCTTTTCAAACGAATAGCCCAAACCCTCAAGAGCCAATTCGCCGTCAACAACAGTCGCACCGATAAAATCCTTTGCGCCTTTTATTACACCGTAAGTGCCAAGTTTTTCTCCTTTAGCCGCAGCATCCGATTGCAATAAGCAAAATGAGACGTCAACCGAAAAGGGATTTGATAATGTGCCGATATATGCATTGATTTTCTCTTTCGTTTCCGAAGATAGCGCTCGGTCTTCATAGGTTCGCACGCTGCTGCGTGCCTTTACGGTTTTTTCAACCGGAAACCCCTGATTCATAGTATTGACCTCCTGATTATAGTTTGTTTATAGAAAAGATTTTGGTAGTTCCGGTGGAATAGTCTATGGTTGCGGTTTGCCGACACTGCCGGAATTGTGAATGTTCCGATATTCCAAAGGCGTTCTACTCGTTTCATGCTTGAAAACCTTTATAAAGTAACCGCAATCGTCAAAGCCCAGATTTTCGGCAATAGCCCCGATAGACCAATCGGTGGAGATGAGCAGCTCTTGTGCGCGTTCCATTTTAATGTGATTTACATAGTCGGATAGATTTCCGAGATTTTCTTTTGAAAACAGTTTGCTGAAGTAGCTTGTAGAAATGCTACATAAAGCCGCCATTTTGGGAAGCGTAAGCTTTTCCTGAGGGTGCTTTTTAATATAGGCAAGTGCCGGCTGCAAGAGCTTGTTGGGTTCTTTTGCCGTTTTTTCGCCATGAAGGACATTAGCCTTATCGCGTACTGCATTACCAAGTGAATCCAAAGGCTGATTCTTGGAGCCTTGCTGAAAAATGGCTTCTCGGAGAACTGCCTGTTCCACGCAATAATCGCCGACATGCGAAAGCATATTCGCAAGAGCGATGACTTTTTCCAGTCGCATTACCGGTAGTCTTGCGTAGCTCGGCTGAAATTCTACATCCGACTTAAACTCAAGGGTGTTGCTGACCCCCTGCAAAATGCGCTCCGGCTTATTTTCAGAACTGTCAGAATCCAGAAGAATTTGTCCCGCCATTAAAGCGCCCAAATATAAACCGTCAACAATAATCGGTATTGCGAAATCAATTAGGCCCGCATGGCAGAGATAAATAAATGGCTTTCCGATTCTCGCGGCCTCCAGTCCTCCATGCGAGTCGCACTTCTCACAATAAACGCCGTACTGAGAAGAGCGCATCTTTTTGCAGAACTCACTGCAATTGCTGTGCGCAGTTATAGGCACTCCCTTGTAATCGACTGTGATAATTGCCAACTCGGAGGCTATTGATATATCATCCTGTATTTTTTGAAAGTCGTCTGGATTAAAAATTTGATATATATCTGAAAAAGTTCTACCCAACTGATTTGCCCCCCTTTGGATGTTGATTCAAATGACGGTGATGGAAAAATATTATCGCATTATTGACATATATTACGATTATACAGTAGAAAGAATTGGAAAGTCAAGCCTGTATACGTGAATATTCATGGTCTTTTGCCGTAATAAGGCCGTTTAGTATTATCCTGAAATTTACTACTGTTTTTTTTCATGAATGGATAACATTATCTAATGCTATTTTGCGGACACCTTTCTATAATGAAAGTATACATTAAATAGGCATAATACTATTGTGTCTTTGTGAAATGTTTATAATTATGAGGAGGGTTCTTATGAGAAAAGCTTTTATTTGCCCCACAAAATACGTGCAGGGCGAAGATGAACTGTTGAATCTGGGATATTTCGTAAAGGGTTTTGGAACCTCGGCGCTCCTAATCGCGCATCCTGATGATGTCAAAAGAGTAAAGAACAAGCTTGACGCAACAGCGGAAAAGTTCCAGATAAAGTTCGTTGAAAGCGGATTTTGCGGCGAATGCTCCCGTCAAGAGGTCGCAAGACTTCAAGAGGTAGCTAAGAAAAATGGCTGCTCCTGCACCATCGGTTTAGGCGGAGGAAAAGCAATTGACACCGCAAAATGTGTTGCCATGGGCGATGCCTTGATTATTTGTCCGACTATTGCGGCCACCGACGCGCCGACAAGTCACTCAGCAGTTTTGTATACGCCGGAAGGCGCATTTGACGACTATGCATACTTCAAGCAAAGCCCCAGTCTCGTTTTAATCGACACAACTGTTATCGCAAACGCACCGACGCGTTTTCTGGTTTCCGGAATGGGTGACGCTCTTTCCACATATTTCGAAGCAAGAGCAACGGCGAGAAGCTTCTCAAACGTCAACGCCGGCCTGCCCTGCGGTTACCGCGAAGGCTTCTGCGGCGAGGCAAAGGGCACAAATACAGCCCTTGCGCTAGCGACACTGTGCTACCAGACCTTAATTGCAGACGGCTCAAATGCAAAGATTTCGTGCGACTGCAACATGGTAACTCCGGCACTCGAGAACATCATTGAAGCAAATATACTCCTGTCCGGCTTGGGCTTTGAAAGCGGCGGACTTGCAGCGGCTCACGCGATTCACGACGGATTAACGATTTTGCCGGGAACGCATAAGTTTTTCCACGGTGAAAAGGTTGCCTTCGGAACAATTGCTCAGCTTGTTCTGGAAAATGCGCCTGAGGAAGAACTGAAAGAGGTTCTGGCCTTCTGCGTCAAAGTTGGATTGCCCGTATGCCTTGCCGATATAGGCGTTGAAAGCGTCACCAATGAAGAACTTTTGGCAGTTGCCGAGAAAGCCTGCATAAAAGAAGAATCCATCCATTCTATGCCGTTCCCTGTAACTGCTCAGTCAGTTGCAGCCGCAATTATCGCGGCTGACGCAATCGGCAAAAACGTAATGAGGGATAGAAGAATAATATGAAAAAGATTATCAACAGCCCAGATAACGTCGTTATCGAAGCATGTAAAGGAATCGTCCTCGCGCATCCCGAGCTTGATTTTAATGAAAAATACAAAATTATCAAGAAAAAAGTCATAAATACCAATAAGGTGAGCCTTATCAGCGGCGGCGGAAGCGGACATGAGCCGGCGCACGCGGGCTTTGTAGGAAAAGGAATGCTGGATGCCGCAGTATGCGGAGACGTATTTGCCTCCCCGTCAACGATTCAGGTGTACAATGCCATCTTGGCAACTCAGTCAAAAAAGGGTACGCTATTAATCATCAAGAACTATTCTGGCGACTGCATGAACTTTGACGGAGCGGCGGATATGGCGAAAGATGACGATGTTGAAGTAGAAAAGGTATATGTCAATGATGACGTCGCGGTTAAGGACAGTCTTTATACCGTTGGCCGCAGAGGCGTTGCGGGAACGATTTTCGTCCACAAAATTGCAGGTGCCGCTGCTGAAAAAGGACAGTCCCTTGCCGAGGTCAAAGCCGTCGCAGAAAAAGTCATCGCCAATGTTCGTTCCCTCGGCTTTGCGCTGACCTCCTGCACCGTACCGGCAAAAGGCACGCCGACATTCACGCTGGGCGAGGATGAAATCGAATTCGGTGTGGGAATTCACGGTGAACCCGGAATCGCCCGTGAAAAGCTTGCCACGGCCGATGAGCTTGCGGGAAAAATGGTCGACAAAATTGTAAACGATATTCCTTACAAAGAAGGTGACGAGGTTGCGCTTCTGGTAAACGGACTTGGTGCAACGCCGCTGATGGAATTGTATCTTCTAAACAATTCCGCCAGCGCCGCCATCACAAAAAGAGGAATCAAAATTTACAAAACTTTTGTCGGGAACTATATGACGTCCATCGACATGGCAGGAGCTTCAATAACACTGCTGAAGCTTGATGCCGAATTGAAGGCGTTGCTGGACAGCCCGTCAGACGCACCCGCGATGAAGGTCTGACATCGAAATACACTATGATTTAGAAGGTGATACCGTGGAAAAACTAACTACAAAAGACATAGTCAACATGGTTGAAGACATGTCCGAAGTAATAATCAGTAATGAAGTGGCGTTTTGTGACTTGGATTCGGCGGCAGGGGACGGCGATTTTGGGATGTCTCTTGCGAAGGGGTTTAAGGAAGTTAAAATCGAATGGTCGGAAATTCCCAAGGAAGAGGACATCGGAGCATTTTTGAAAGCGTGCGGAATGATAATCATCGAGCATTGCGGCGGCGCCTCTGGTCCGATATGGGGTTCGGCTTTCAGAGGCGCGGCAAAATACTCCGGCGGCAAAACCGAACTCAATTTGACGGAATTTGCTGAGTTAATGCAAAGCGCTGTTGACGGAATTCAAAAGACAGGCGGAGCAAAGCTGGGTGACAAAACCTTGCTGGACGCGCTGATTCCGACAACGGAATCTTTGAAAGCAAGCGCACTGGCGGGCGAGGGAATAGCTGCGGCTATTAAAAAAAGTGCACAGGAGGCCGTTGGCGGAGCAGAGAAGACGAAAGACTTTGTGGCTTCAAAGGGCAGAGCGAGCTATCTCGGTGAGAGAAGTTTGAGTTATCCGGATGCGGGCGCAACAGCGCTGGGAATTGTTTTTACGCATATCGCAGACAGGTTTTACTCATAAAATTTATATGGGGGGAAGAGCTGTGGAACTTAAAAACTTCACATTCAAATCAGAAGAAGGAACGGAGATATATGTCTACAATTGGTTTCCTAATTCTGATGTTAAGGTCAAGGGCGTTGTCCAGATAGCTCACGGTATGGCGGAAACAGCCGCGAGATACGAGCGATTTGCGGAGTTCATGACAAAAAACGGATATATTATCTATATCAACGACCACAGAGGTCATGGTAAAACCGCTGGTTCATTAGAGAATGCAGGTATTCTTGCGGACTCGGATGGGTTTGAATGGATGGTGAAGGATCTTCATCAACTCAGTGACCTCATTAAAAAAGAACATCCCGAATTGCCGCTGTTTTTATACGGGCACAGCATGGGCTCATATGTCGCGCAGAGATATATCATGCTCTTCGGCAATGAGCTGAAAGGCGCATTGCTGTCCGGATCCAATGGAAAGCAAGGACTTATATTGACCATTGGAACTATGGTTGCAAAGGGTGAAATCAAGAAGAATGGCCGCAAGGCAAAAAGCGATAAACTGAATCAGATGTCTTTCGGCGGATTCAATAGGGCTTTTAGACCCAACAGAACTGATTTTGACTGGCTGAGTCGTGACAATGCCGAGGTTGACAAATACGTTAATGACCCATATTGCGGCTTTGTATGTACCACCGGATTTTTCTATGACCTTTTGACAGGCTTAAAAGAGATTGAGAAAAAGGAAAATATCGCGCTGGTTCCAAAGAAGCTGCCTATCTTGATTTTTTCCGGAGCACAGGATCCTTGCGGCAAAAACGGCAAGGGCGTTACAAAGCTTTTGAATACATACAAGAAACACGGCATTGAGGATGTAACTCTCAAGCTTTACCCGGAAGCACGGCATGAAGTTTTGAACGAGACAAACAGGGACGAAGTCATGAATGATTTTGTGAAATGGGTGGACAGCCATCTTTAGTCTTTGAAAACGACCGCCAATGTATGTTGAAGGACATCAATACATATAAAGGCCCCCGAAAGCAATTGCTTTCGGGGGCCTTTTTTTATCTGGAGACAGATGCGCTAATGAATAAGCAAATAAACGACCTGCAAGTCGATGAGGCCCCGGTCCAAAAGGTGTTCGAGGAGCTTGTTAAGGACAGGGCGTATTTCGGAGAGAACGGCGGAGTGACTCTCTCAGGCGGGGAGATACTCCTCCAGTCTGAGGAGGCGGCCTTGCTTCTCAAGCGGCTTAAGGAAGCGGGTATTTCTACTGCGGTTGACACCAGCGGCTTCTGCAAAAAGGAGGATATCGACAGGGTGCTGCCCTATACCGATGTTTTCCTTTACGATCTGAAGCTTGCGGATAGCCTCTGGCATGAAGGATGGACGGGAGTGCCGAACGAGAGAATAATCGAAAACTTCGAATATCTCACGCAGTTGCGGCATACATCAAGACCTGATATGGGGTTATGGGTGCGCACGCCTATTATACCGGGTGCGACCGACGATGAGGAAAACATCCGAGACCTCGCCCGAATTGTAAGAGACAGGGCGGATCGCTGGGAGCTGTGTGCCTTCAACAACCTCTGCAGGGACAAATATGAGCGTATGTACAAAGACTGGACATTTAAGGAAACAGGGCTCATCAGCCGTGAGCATATGGAACTGCTTGTCGCGGCAGCTCTCGACGAAGGAGCAAAAAACTTCAGATATACCGGTAAAACGAGATTGGAGGCAAAGACACATGACTGACAGAATAAAGACTGAGGATATGAAAAAATTTGAGACTTCATACAAGATAGGACTTGTGGCTACCGTGGAGAAAAACGGGGATCCGCACATTTTGCTGCTCTCAACCATTATGGCAAAGAACGACAGAGAGATGATGCTCGGGAAATTCATTATCGGAGGGAGCAAGGAAAACCTTGTTCGCGACCCGAAGGTGGGTTTTCTCATCATGAGCCTCGAAAAAGAGTTTTGGACGGGAAAAATGACCTATACAAATATGCTGATGAGCGGCGAAGACTATGAAATGTACAACAGGCAGCCGCTTTATCGTTACAACAGCTATTTCGGAATTGACAGCGTTTATTACTTCGATCTTGTAGGCATTTCCGAAGGGAAGAAGCTGGACATGGCGGGGATTGTGGCAAACTCACTGCGCGTTATGCTCGCCCGCGGCAGATATAAGCAGGACGTTCACGAATCGGCCATGAAGCATTGGGCGACAGAGCTTATGCAGAGGATGGACACGCTGGCATTTATAAGCTATGTGGGAAAAGACGGCTATCCAGTGATAATCCCATGCATACAGCTTCAGGCGGCAGACTCCAATACTCTGGTGCTTTCAAACACACCGTATAAGGCGGAGCTGTCTGAAATACCTGCGGGCACCCGCGTCGCGGTTTTCGGCGCAAACCTTAAATTTGAAAGCGTGCTTCTGAAGGGAGATTTCTCCGGTTTCAGAGGAGGTTTGGCAACGGTGAAAATCGACAGAGTCTATAACTCCATGCCGCCAAAGCACGGATATATCTTTGAGGCAAAGGCCTCGGTTTAATATTATCGACTCAGAAAACGCAGTGTAGTTCTGGCAGGGTCAAGACGTGGCGGCTAATATCCTAACCGTTTTTTGGCAAACTGGAAGAATGTGATTGAAGCAGGCACATTCATATATAATAAACGCGCGAATTATCAACGTGAGAAGATGCAAGAACACAGGCATATCTCGATGATAGCTTTTATGTGATTGAATGCAAAAGTCCGGAATCCCTTGTGCATTAAGGGATTCCGGACTTTTCGTTTTGGAGGAGACACTCTACACAAAGCTGTAGGCAAATTTCTCACAACATATATGAGCCTAGTCTTCACATACCTTGTGGGGATTAAGTATGTTCTTGGGATCGAATACGCTCTTTATGCCGCGCATGATGTTGAGAATCTCCGGAGAAAGGGATTCGTTCAGATATGGCTTCTTGGCAAAGCCAATTCCATGTTCACCGGAAACTTGTCCGTGTAGCTCATGGCCTTTGGCATATAGTTTATTCATGGCTAGCGAAAGACGCTTTTCCCATTCCGAATCGGATAGTTCATCCTTGAGAATATAGGCGTGCAGGTTTCCGTCACCTGCGTGACCGAAACTCTTGATTCTAACGCCGAGCTCTTTTTGAAGTCCGTGAGTAAATTCAACCATTTCGTTTACGCAGCTGCGCGGAACCACAATGTCCGCCTCATCCATATAAGTGGTGGAAGCTTTAATTGCCTCAAGAAATGCGCTGCGCGCCTTCCAAATTGGCTCTTCGCGCTCTTTAGTGTCGGAAATCAGAACGTCCACCGCCCCTTGGACAAGACAGAGCTGGGCAACGTCAGTATATAGATTTTCAATTTCCTCATCAGAGTTGCCATCAAATTTCAGCAGCAGATAGGCATCCGCCTGATTGTCCGGAAACTTTTTACCGAGATATGCTTCAGTGTCTGTTATAACCTCGCGCTCCATGAATTCGATGGCGGTTGGCAGGGCTTTTGATTTTACAATAAGCGGGACGGTTCGGATTGCCTGCTCAAGCGTTGGGAAAGGTACGAGCAGGCTGACGGTCTTTTTTGGAAGGGGAAGCAGCTTCAGCGTAGCTCTGGTTACGATGCCGAGCGTGCCCTCCGAACCGATAACAAGGTCTTTCAAATCATAACCAGAGCTGTTTTTGACGACTTTTCCGCCAAGCTCGATAATTTCACCGCTTGGCAGCACAACTTGCAATCCGCGTACATAGTCGCGGGTTACGCCATATTTTACAGCACGCATACCCCCGGCGTTCGTGCTGATATTGCCCCCGATGGTGGCGGATTTTTCGCCAGGGTCTGGTGGGTAGAACAGGTCCTTTTCCTCTACGAAAGCTGCAAGATCCATCAGCAGCACACCGGGCTCAAGCGTCAGCGTCAAATTTTCTTCATCGAGCTCCAGAAAGTGATTCATTAGGCTCATATCGAGCATAATACCGTGTTCCATGGCGACGGAAGCCCCGACAAGTCCTGTTCCGGAGCCGCGCGGAGTGACCGGCAGATTTTGCTCATATGCGTACTTCATGATTTCAGAAACTTCCGCTACGGTACGCACTTTCACAACGACATCAGGATAACTGGTTGTGCCGCAAAGCTCGTCGTGGCTGTAATCCTCGTTGATATGATCTCCTGTTAGAATGCGCTCGCTGTCCACGATCATTTTGTGTAGAAAAGACAGATCATTTTGATCAAACACTTTATAACTCATCTTAAAACTGCTCTTTCTTCATAAAAGGTTTTTTACGATTTTACTCTGCAAAATAACCGCTTTGAGGTTGAAATCATGATCGAGAACGACGAAATCCGCAGATTTCCCCTTCTCAATGCTGCCGATTTTATTATCCTCCCGTATGGCCTTTGCGGGGTTTATGGTTGCTGATTTAATGACCTGTTTGAATGGCACGCCAAAACTGATAAGATTTTTTACTTCCTCATAGATATTTGTAGTGGAACCGGCAATTGTTCCGTCCGCAAGCCGTGCCTGTCCGTTTTTGACGCTCACCGCTTGCCCACCCAAATCGTAAATTCCGTCAGGCAGACCCGCCGCGCGCATCGCATCGCTGACAATTATCGTCCTATCCTCTCCCAAAATACGGAAAGCAATGCGCAGAGCCGCGGGATGAATGTGAAATCCGTCGCAGATAAGCTCCGCCATAACATCGGCATCATCGAAAACGGCTCCGACAGTGCCGGGTTCGCGGTGGCTGAACCCGGGCATTGCGTTAAACAAATGCGTGACATGCGACACGCCTTTTTTAAATGACGCCATTGCCATTTCATAGTCTGCATCGGTATGCGCAATTGAAACACGACAAAGCTTGCTCGCCTTGGCGATGAATTCGTCAGCTCCGTCACATTCGGGAGCTATATCCACTATCTTGATGATGCCACCCGATAAATCGAAATATCGTTTAAATTGTTTCCAATCGGGGGTTTTCACGAAATCGCCCTTTTGTCCGCCTTTTCTGCGCACGGAGATATAAGGGCCTTCCATGTTGACCCCTCGAATTGACGCGCCTTCAGGGGGGTTCTCCATACAGCTTTTTATATTGAGAAGAGCTTTTTCTATCTCCTCGGAAGCTACTGTCATGGTCGTCGGGCAAAACGACGTAATGCCCTGCGAGACTAGCTGTTCGGAGATTTTGGAAAGTGCTTCCATCGTCCCATCGCAGGCGTCAAAGCCCGCGCAGCCGTGAATGTGAATGTCGACAAACCCCGGAACGACTATCATCCCTTCAAGGTCAATAGTTTCTCCCGTATGGGAAAGTTCGTGTCCGACTGCCGCGATAACGCCATTTTCGACCGCGATGTCTACTTTCTCAAGCTCAAAGTCCCTGTTCATGACTTCCGCATTTCTTATCAGCAATTTCGATTCCTACTTTCTGTATATCTCGGCTTCAACGGCAAAACTCAGATAAGACCGTGAGTACGGATTTGACTGAGCGCCCCCTCATCTGCAACAACCGTCACATCCGGATGGAGCTGCAAAATTGATGCAGGTATGAGCGGAGTTACCGGTCCAAACAGGGCTTGATCCAGAATGTCGGCCTTTCCAGTCCCACTAACCACCATCAAGATTTTTTTCGCCTGCATAATGCTTTTGATGCCCATTGTCATGGCATAACGCGGCACGCCCTTGGGGTCGTCAAAAAATCTCGCATTGGCGCTGATAGTCTCCTCTTTCAGCGCGACTCTGTGAGTTGTCTTGTTGAAGCTGCCATTCGGCTCGTTGAACCCGATGTGTCCGTCATTTCCCAGCCCAAGAAGCTGAAGGTCGATTCCGCCGAGCAGACTTATAGTTCTGTCATAGTCTGCGCACTCCGCAGTTATGTCCCGCGCAAGCCCGTTTGGGATATGGATATTCTTCTCCTGAATGTTCACATGGTCAAAGAAATAAGTGTGCATGTAATATTGGTAGCTCTGCGGATGGTCAGCCCCAAGCCCGCAGTATTCATCGAGGTTGACGGTCTGCACTCCTAAAAAATCGATATCACCCTTACGGTACCATTCGATAAGTTGCTCATAGACCCCAATAGGAGTCGAGCCGGTTGCCAGCCCCAAAACACTTCTCTGATTTAGAATAACCTGTGCGGAAATAATATTTGCCGCTTTGCGGCTCATTCCACGATAGTCGGCAGCCTCGATAATTTTCATTCGTTATCCCCTCTTATAAATGGTTTTCGCGCGCTTTCCCTAAATTGCTGGAGCGGTTATCCTTTGCTCGACAGCACGGCTTTTTTAACCGCCGGTATTGAAGACGGCGATACGGAAAGTTCGTCTATGCCAAGTGACATATAAAAATCTGTAAGAGAGGTATCGGCTGCGGAT